>Ga0102944_1000203_pt1 | contig 48905 bp, 47 predicted proteins | sample SalPonD_shore_MG_FD_78172 | JGI IMG/M metagenome (GOLD analysis project Ga0102944, IMG submission 78172) | Salt pond soil microbial communities from South San Francisco under conditions of wetland restoration - Salt Pond MetaG... | ecosystem: Environmental > Aquatic > Marine > Intertidal zone >... | reverse complement strand
TGGCCGGAATGCAAGCTGTTCCACGTGGAACACGGGGCGGTCCACGAAGTGGTATAATGGCGCGATTGCTCACGAGGAGGCCAACTCATGGCTGACGATAAGATCTACGACTCCACCAGCATCAAGGTCCTGAAGGGCCTGGATGCGGTGCGCAAGCGCCCGGGTATGTACATCGGCGATACGGATGACGGCACGGGGTTGCACCACATGGTGTTCGAGGTCGTGGACAATGCCATCGACGAGGCCCTGGCTGGCTACTGTTCGGAAATCGAGGTCGTTATCCACAGCGATGACGCCGTTTCCGTCAAGGACAATGGACGCGGTATCCCGGTAGACTTCCACGAGGAAGAGGGCCGGTCAGCCGCCGAGGTCATTATGACCGTCCTGCACGCCGGCGGTAAATTCGATCAAAACTCCTACAAGGTCTCCGGCGGCCTGCATGGTGTCGGTGTATCTGTGGTCAATGCCCTGTCCGAGCAGCTCAAGCTGACCATCCGGCGCGACGGCAAGATCCACCAGCAGGAATATTCCCTGGGCGAGCCCTTGTATCCGCTCAAGGTAATCGGCGACGCCGAGGCCAGCGGTACCGAGATCCGCTTCAAGCCCAGCACGGAAATCTTCACCGACACTGAGTTCCATTACGATATCCTGTCCAAGCGCCTGCGCGAGCTGTCCTTCCTGAATTCCGGCGTGCGCATCGTTCTGACCGACGAACGCAGTCAGAAGCAGGATGTGTTCGAATACGAGGGCGGTATCCGGGCGTTTGTGGAGCACCTCAACCGAAACAAGACGCCCCTGCATCCCACGGCCTTCTATCTCAACGCCGACAAAGAGGGCGTCACGGTCGAGCTGGCCATGCAGTGGAATGACTCCTACCAGGAAAACATCTTCTGCTTTACCAACAACATCCCCCAGCGCGACGGTGGCACCCATTTGGCAGGATTTCGCAGTGCCCTGACCCGGACGCTCAACCACTACATCGAGGCAGAAGGTCTGTCCAAGAAGGCCAAGGTCAGTCCGACTGGCGACGACGCCCGCGAGGGGCTCACGGCGGTCCTCTCGGTGAAGGTTCCCGATCCCAAGTTCTCGTCGCAGACCAAGGATAAGCTGGTCTCCTCAGAGGTCAAAGGCGCGGTCGAATCGCTAATGTCGGAGCGTCTGCAGGACTACCTGCTGGAGAATCCACTCGACGCCAAGTCCATCGCCGGCAAGGTGGTCGAGGCCGCGCGCGCCCGCGAAGCGGCCCGCAAGGCCCGGGAGATGACCCGACGCAAAGGTGTGCTGGACGTCGCCGGCCTGCCCGGAAAGCTGGCCGACTGCCAGGAAAAGGACCCGTCCCTGTCCGAGCTGTTCCTCGTCGAGGGCGACTCGGCCGGCGGCTCCGCCAAGCAGGGCCGTGACCGGCGCTACCAGGCCATCCTGCCGCTCAAGGGCAAGATCCTGAACGTCGAGAAGGCCCGCTTCGACAAGATGCTGTCCTCGGCCGAGGTGGGCACGTTGATCACCGCGCTGGGCTGCGGCATCGGGCGCGACGAATTCGATCCAGACAAGCTGCGCTACCACCGCATCATCATCATGACCGATGCGGACGTGGACGGATCCCATATCCGCACGCTGCTGCTGACGTTCTTCTACCGGCAGATGCCCGAGATCGTCGAGCGGGGTCATGTGTATATCGCCCAGCCGCCTCTGTACAAGATCAAGCGAGGCAAGCAGGAGCGCTACGTCAAAGACGATCTGGAGCTGAACGACTACCTGCTGCAAACCGCCCTGGACAACGCCGCTCTGCACGTCAGCGCCGACGCACCGCCCCTGTCGGGTGCCTCGCTCGAGACGCTGGCCAAGGAGTATATGACCGTGATGGCCGGGATTCATCGCCTGTCGAGGCGCTACCCGGCCGCCGTGCTCGAGAAGATGATCACCATGGCGCCGCTGCCCGAGGCCGCCTTGCTGGATATCGAACAGGCGCGCGGATGGTTCGCCGAGCTCGAGCAGCGCCTGAACAGCGACGAGCAGGGTCCTGAGCGTTACAGTGTCACGCTCGAGGCCGAGGGCGGCGAGGGCGCCTGGCGTGCCCGGATCACCATCATCCGCCATGGCGTAACGTCTTCATATCCGATCGGCGGCGAGTTTTTCGAGACGGGCGAATACCGGGCCATCCGCGACCTCGGCGCCCAGCTGGCCGATCTGTTGGGGGAAGGCGCCTATATGCAGCGCGGTGAGCGGCGCCAGGAAGTCGCCAGCTTCAAGCAGGCACTGGACTGGCTGCTCGAGGAGGCCAAGCGCGGTCAGACTATCCAGCGCTACAAGGGGCTGGGCGAAATGAACCCCGAGCAGCTGTGGGAGACCACCCTTAACTCGGAGACCCGGCGTCTACTGCAGGTCCAGATCGAGGACGTCATCGCCGCCGATGAGATCTTTACTACGCTGATGGGCGATCACGTCGAGCCGCGCCGCGAGTTTATCGAGCAGAACGCCCTGGCAGCTGCCAATCTCGATATATGACGACTTGAAGTAAGCGCTCGCTTACACGATAGCCAAACAAAAACCCCGACCCGCATGACGGATCGGGGTTTCTTTCTGGCCGGTGACCGCCTCAGGCGGCGCTCTGGGCCTTGCCGTCGCGGTGGTAGTCCTCGATGCGAGCCACCTCGTTCTTGGACCCGAGGATCACGGGTACGCGCTGGTGCAGGTCGCTCGGGCGCAGATCCAGGATACGCTCGCGCCCGGTGCTCGCCTGGCCACCGGCCTGCTCGACGATAAAGGCCATCGGGTTGGCCTCGTACATCAGTCGCAACTTGCCGCCCTGGCCCTTGGCCTTCATCTTCTCGTCCAGCGGGTACAGGAACACGCCCCCCCGGGTCAGGATGCGGTGCACCTCGGCCACCATCGAGGCAATCCAACGCATGTTGAAGTCCCGTCCGCGGCTGCCTTCCTTTCCGGCCAGGCACTCGTCGATGTAACGCTTAACCGGGGTCTCCCAGAAGCGCATATTGGAGGCATTGATCGCAAACTCACTCGTATCCTGGGGGATCGTCATATTCGGGTGAGTGAGCAGGAACTCGCCGATGTTCTGGTCCAGGGTGAAGCCGTTCACGCCGTTGCCCGTCGTCAGGACCATCATGGTCGACGGCCCGTACAGCGCGTACCCGGCGCAGACCTGCTCGGTGCCGGGCTGAAGGAACGCCTCGGACGCCGGCTTGTCCTTGCATTCGCCCGGGCAGCGCAGGATCGAAAAGATCGTGCCCACCGACACATTCACATCGATGTTCGAGGAGCCGTCCAGCGGATCGAAAACCAGCAGGTACTTGCCGCGAGGATATTCCTTCGGAATGGCGTGTACGTCTTCCATCTCCTCGGAGGCCATCGCCGCCAGGTGTCCCGCCCACTCGTTCTGGCGCAGGAATACCTCGTTGGAGATGATATCGAGCTTCTTTTGCGTCTCGCCCTGAACGTTCTCCGTCCCGGCGCTGCCCAGAACGCCGGCCAGCGTGCCGTGATTCACCATGTTCGAGATGATTTTGCAGGCGGTGACGACATCGTTGAGCAACGACGTGAAATCGCCCGTCGCCCCCTCGATGCGGCGCTGTTCCTCGATGATAAATTGCGTAATCGTGCTACGATTGTGCATGTTATTGCCTCTAAATTTACGGAATCAAATTCGTATCGCCGTGTAACGAGACGCCGGGCCACAAAAAAACGGCCCGGCCGGCCCTCGTTGGCCCAGCTCCGGGCGGCAAATCCTATCAGTATATCATGATTTAACGATATTTTGAGCAGGGCCCCCGCCGGGCGCCACCTCGCGCCGTTTGCCGGGCGTTTCAGTCGACGTCGGGTTCGGGATACGGAACGGCGCTGATACGCGCCATGGTCGATTCGATCCAGGTCCGGGTCTCGGCCAGAAGCTCCTCATGGGAGCGACCGCTCGCGGCGATGGTCGGGCCGATGACGACCTTGATCACGCCCGGGCGAATCAGAAATCCGCCTTTGGGCCAGAATTCGCCGGCATTGTGCGCCACGGGGACGATGGGAAAACCGCTCTGCTCGGCCAACATGGCGCCGCCCGCGCGATACCGCCCGCGGGTTCCGGGGGCCACGCGGGTGCCCTCGGGGAAGATCACCACCCAGCGCCCCGCCCGCAGGCGCGCCGTGCCCTGCTGGACCACCTGGTGCATCGCGTGGCGCCCCGCCTTGCGATTGATGGCAATGGGCCGCATGAGCGCCAGCCCCCAGCCGAAGAACGGAATCCACAGCAGCTCGCGCTTGAGCACCCACACCAGCGGGGGAAAGACGCGCTGCAGCATGAGCGTCTCCCAGGTTGACTGGTGTTTGGAAAAGATAATCGCGGGGCCGGCGGGAATCCGTTCGATACCTTCGACCTCGAATCGCAGTCGGCACACTTGCTCGAGCATCCAAAGGTTGAACAGCGCGAACAGACGCACATAGTGCCACCGCCACTCGAACGGCAGCGGTGCGGTGAGCAGCGTCGTCAGCCCGAAGAAGATGGTACTGATCACCCAGCCGAGCTGGAATACGAGCGACCGCAGCAACATCACGTCTCAGCTGTCCCCCGACTCGGCAAGCAGGGCCTCGACCGCGCTGGCGAGATCGGCGTATACGGGAACGCCCTCAAGGCCCTCACCCTGGGCCAGCGTGCGTTCACCCTTGCCGGTCCGTACGAGCAGGGGCCGCGCGCCGACGGCCTGAGCCGCTTGCAAGTCGCGCAACGAGTCACCCACAGCGGGCACCTCCTCGAGCGAAAACTGCAGGCGATCGGCGATGTCGCGCAGCAATCCCGGCTTGGGTTTGCGGCAGGTGCAGTTGTCATCGGGACCATGCGGACAAAAGAGAATGGCCTCGATCTCCCCGCCGAGCGCCGCGAGCTGGCGGCGCAGCTTTTCGTGGATTCGGTGCAGCGTGTCCAGGTCGAACAGGCCGCGGGCGATCCCCGACTGATTGGTTGCCACCAAGACGCGAAAGCCGGCGTGGTTGAGCCGCGCGATGGCCTCCAGGCTGCCCGGCAGCGGTATGAACTCCTCGGGCGACTTGATGTAATCGTCCGAGTCTTCATTGATCACGCCGTCTCGATCGAGAATGATGAGTTTCATCGTTTACGCTCTTCCAATGTGCGCACCGCAGGCGCCCCTATCCACCGCACTTCAATCCCTGAATTCCGATACCCGGACACGCCCGTCCACCATACGGGATTCGCGCTGCATTATCTTTTGCATCTTCTCCCAGAAGGCCTGCTTCAGATCGAAGTCCGCCGCGATTGCGGTGCCGATGAGCAGGATAAGCAGGTCGGCGACCTCCTCGGCCAGTGCCTCCTTCGGCTTGCCTTTGGTTACGCAGGCGGCGATCTCACCGAGCTCCTCGGCCATCAACGCGAGGCGATAGGTCATCTCCTCGCCGCCGCGGTTGGGGAAATCGTGCTTGTCGTGGAAGGCCTGTACCGCAGCAAGCATGGCGTCGTATGAATCGTTGTCGATTGGCGTGGACATGGCCCTATCCTCGGATGTTCAGTGCTGCAGCTGCGACAGGTCGGCGACCTCAAGGAACAGATTGCGCATCCGGTTCAGCAGCGCGAGGCGATTTGCGCGCAGAGCGGGATCCTCGGCCATCACCATCACATCATCGAAGAACGTGTCCACGGGCTCCCGCAGGGTGGCCAGGCGTTTGAGCGCCCCCGTGTACTCGGCGGCTGCGATCAGCGGCGCCACCTCGTCGGCCAGGGCGTGCACGCGCTCGTCCAGCGCCCGTTCGGCAGGTTCCACCAGACGCTCGCTCGCGACCGTACCTTCCACCTCGCCGCCGGCCTGGCGCAGTATATTTGATATCCGCTTGTTCGCCGCGGCCAGGCTCTCGGCCTCGGGCAGCTCTCGGAACGTGCCGACGGCCGCCACCCGCGCGGCGAAGTCCGCGGGGCGCGTCGGCCGCTGGGCCAGCACGGCTTCGAACGTGTCGTGCGCGTGGCCGCGTTCGATGAAGTAGCCGCGCAGGCGCTCCATCATGAAGTCGAAGACCTCCGCCACGACCTGACCCGACAGCGTCCCCTTCGCAAAACCCCCTGCCGCTGCGCGCAGCGCCGCCTCCAGGTCGAGCGGCAATTCGCACTCGATAATCGTACGCAACACGCCCAGGGCGGCCCGGCGCAGAGCGAAGGGGTCCTTGTCTCCCGTCGGGCTCTGACCGATGCCGAAGATCCCGACCAGGGTGTCGAGCCGATCGGCGATGGCCAAGGCCTGACCGATCGCGCTAGCCGGCAGCGCATCGCCTGCAAAGCGCGGCATATACAGCTCGTCGAGGGCGACGGCCACCGTCTCGGGCTCGCCGTCGTGACGGGCATAGTAGCGTCCCATGATGCCCTGCAGCTCGGGGAACTCGCCGACCATGTCTGTCATGAGATCGCATTTGCTGAGTATGCCGGCGCGCTCGGCCTCTAACGGCTCGGCCCCTATCGCCTCCGCCACCGATTTGGCCAGCGCGGCCACGCGTTCGGCCTTGTCGAACAGGGTGCCGAGCTTCTTCTGGAACACCACCTGCTTGAGCGACTCGAGTCGGCTGTGCAGGCTTTGCTTGCGATCCTGATTCCAGAAGAACTCCGCATCGGCCAGCCGTGGAGCGATGACGCGCTCGTTGCCCTCGCGCACCTTTTCGGGCTCGCGACTTTCAATATTGCTGATCGCGATGAAGCAGGGCATGAGGGCCCCGTCGGCGTCCAGTACGTGGAAGTACTTCTGATTGGACTTCATGGTCGAGATGAGCGCCTCGGCGGGAACCTCCAGGAAACGCGCATCGAAACGGCCCACCACCGGCACCGGCCACTCGACCATTGCGGTCACCTCGTCGAGCAAGTCCTCGTCGATGACGGCGCCGCCCTCCAGCTGTGCGGCTGCCTCCAGAACCTGCGCGCGCACGGCCTCGCGCCTGGCCTCGAAATCCGCCAGCACATGGCCCTCGGTCTCCAGCAGCGGCGCATAGGCCGCCGGCTCGCCGATATACAGCGTGCCTGGATGATGGAAGCGATGGCCGTGCGTCTGCCGTCCGCTGCGCACCCCCAGCAGCTCGGCGTCAATCACCTCGTCGCCGTGGAGCAGGACCAACCAGTGAACCGGACGCACGAACTGCTCCTCGAGCGCGCCCCAACGCATGCGCCGGGGAATGGGCAGGCGATCCAGCGCCTCTTGCACGATCTTCGGGACAAGCTCTGACGCCGGCGATCCGACCTGGTGACTGTTGAAGACCAGCCAGGCACCCTTATCGGTCTCGAGCTTGTCCAGGTCCTCGACCGCAACGCCGCAGGAGCGCGCAAAGCCCTCGGCCGCCTTCGTGGGGCAGCCATCCTCGCCGAATGCCGCCTGCAGCGCCGGGCCGCGGCGCTGCTGGGTCTGGTCCGGCTGGCGAACGGCCAGGGATCGGACCAGGACCGCGAGGCGGCGCGGACTGGCGTAGGCGGTGATGCCGCTGTGGTTTAGCTCGGCGCGCGCCAAGCCATCGGCGACACCCTTTTCGAAGGCCTCGGACAGGCGGCGCAGCGCCTTGGGCGGCAGCTCCTCGGTGCCGATCTCGATCAGCAGGTCGCGCGCCCCGCTCATGCCCGGCCCTCCGCCCGGCCGCCATCGCGCAGCATGGGGAAGCCCAGCGCCTCGCGTGCGGCATAGTAGGCCTCGGCCACGGCGCGGGCGAGATTGCGCACGCGCAGAATATAGCGCTGGCGCTCGGTCACCGAGATCGCGTGGCGCGCATCCAGCAGATTGAACGTGTGTGACGCCTTGAGCGCCATCTCGTAGGCCGGCAGGGGCAGGCCCGCCTCGATGAGCTTCTGGCTCTCCCGTTCGCAGGTATCGAACCAGCCGAACAGGCTTTGGACGTCGGCGTATTCGAAGTTGTACGTCGACATCTCTACCTCGTTCTGGTGGAACACGTCGCGGTAGGTGACCTTGCCGAGCGGACCGTCGGTCCAGACCAGATCGAACAGGTTGTCCACGCCCTGCAGGTACATCGCGATGCGCTCCAGGCCGTAAGTCAGCTCACCGGTCACCGGCCGGCAGTCCAGGCCGCCGACCTGCTGGAAATATGTGAACTGCGAGACCTCCATCCCGTTCAGCCACACCTCCCAGCCCAAACCCCAGGCGCCGAGCGTGGGCGACTCCCAGTTGTCTTCGACGAAGCGAATATCGTGGACGAGGGGATCGATGCCCAGCATCTCCAGCGAGCCTATATAAAGGTTCTGGATCTCCAACGGCGAAGGCTTGAGCACGACCTGAAACTGATAATAATGCTGCAGTCGGTTCGGGTTTTCCCCGTAGCGCCCGTCGGTGGGACGCCGGGAGGGCTGGACATAGGCCGCGTTCCAGGGTTCGGGGCCGATCGAGCGCAGAAAGGTCGCCGGATGGAACGTGCCCGCCCCGACCTCCATATCGTAGGGTTGCAGCACGACGCAGCCGCGCTCGGCCCAGTACTGCTGCAGCGCGAGAATAAGCCCCTGAAACGTGGCCGCCGGCGATGCGTCGGCCGTGGAGCCCGACCGGGCGCCGGCCGTGGACTTGGCGCGTGGCTTGGTTTGCCGGCTGGGGCGGGTTTTCTTGTTCAAGCGCGGACCTCTGTCGTGGACTGGCGATAAGAGCGCGCCATTATAGCGGTCCGGCGCCCGGCGCGTCAGGTCCGGGCGCGCGGAGCGCCGCCCCCGCCCGGCGCCCGCGGTGAAACAGGCCTGCAAACGTGGGCGAAACGGCTACATTTTACGGACGGGACGCCGTGTCGCGGTCGCCGCCATCTGGTATCCTACGCGCCCGAGTTTTCCGACCCCTTACCTTCATTTCGACGCCGCTGGCCTATGAACAGACAACCCAAGGCCGTTGCCCTCATTTCGGGAGGGCTCGACTCCATGCTCGCCGCCAAGGTCATGCAGGACCAGGGCGTGCACGTCGAGGGCATCAACTTCTTTACCGGATTCTGCGTGGAGGGACACACCCACGCCATCCGAAAGAAAGACCGTGCACAGCCCAAGCGCAACAACGCCTTGTGGGTGGCCGAGCAGCTGGGCATCAAGCTGCATATCATCGACGTCTCCCAGCCCTACAAGGACGTCGTGATCAATCCCAAGCACGGCTACGGCGCGAACCTCAATCCGTGCCTGGACTGCAAGGGCTTCATGGTCAAGAACGCCCTGGACTGGGCCGAGGCCAACGGATTCGATTTCATCATTACCGGCGAGGTCGTGGGCCAGCGCCCCATGTCCCAGCGCCGCGACACCATGCCGGTGGTTCAACGAGAATCCGGCGCCGGCGACCGCCTCGTGCGCCCGCTTTGCGCCAAGCTTCTGCCGCCGACCCTTCCGGAACGCGAGGGCTGGATCGACCGCGAGCGCCTCCACGATTTCAGCGGCCGCTCGCGTAAGCCGCAAATGCAGCTGGCCGAGCGGTTCGGCTTCAAGGATTATGCCCAGCCGGCGGGCGGCTGTTGCTTTCTCACCGATCAGGCCTACTCGGTCAAGCTCGCCGACCTTTGGAAGTCCCGCGGCGAGCGCGACTACGAGCTCGATGACATCATGCTGCTCAAGGTCGGGCGCCATTTGCGCCCCCGACCGGACTTCAAGCTCATCATCGGCCGCGAGGAAGGCGAAAACAATTTTCTGGAGGGCTACCGCCGCCAGTTCGTGCATCTGCGACCGACCAGCCACGTCGGCCCGTTGGTGCTGGTCGACGGCACGGTCGACGAGTCGGACCTCGAGCTGGCGGCGCGCTTGACGGCCCGTTACAGTAAGGGCCGTGATGCAGAAACGGTGAGTGTCGAGGTCACTGACCTGGACGGGGAGCGACGCACGCTCGAGGTGGCGCCGATGCCGGCCGACGAGATCCCCCAGGACTGGATATTGTGAGTCGGCGCTACCTGGACGCGCGCCGACTGCTGTGCCCCATGCCCGTGATTCGGGTCCAGGACGAGGTCGGCAAATGGGCGCCCGGCGACGAGCTCGAGGTGACCTGCACCGACCCCGGGGTGGTCAACGATGTGCCCGCCTGGTGCCGCCTGAACGGCCATCGTGTGCTCGACATCGCGCATAACGAAAACAACGAAATCGTGATTACCATCGAGATCGGACCCCATGGGTGATGCCCGCCAGCATACGCAGCATTACCACCCGCCTGTGCACAAGCCCGGCGAGCGCACACGCTATCAGGAAACCCGGCGCATTACGCTGATTGGTGCATTGGTCAATGTCCTGCTGGCGGCCGCCAAGATATTGTTCGGTATCATCGGCAGCTCCCAATCCCTGATTGCCGACGGTGTGCACTCGCTGTCCGATTTGGCCAGCGACGGTCTGGTGATCTTCGCGGCCAAGCACGGCAGCCAGGACGCCGACGAGGACCACCCGTACGGCCACGCACGTATCGAGACGGCATTCACCGTGGGCTTGGGAATCCTGCTCATGCTGGTGGCCGCCGGTATCCTGGTCGATGCGGTGGACCGACTGTTCCAGACCCAGCGCCTGCTTCACCCCGGTGTTCTCGCGCTTGTGGTCGCGGCCATCTCGGTCCTGTCCAAAGAGCTGCTGTACCGCTACACACTGCATGTAGCCAAGAAGGTCCGCTCCAACCTGCTGCGCGCCAATGCCTGGCATCACCGCTCCGATGCCATCTCCTCGATCGTCGTCATCATCGGCGTCGCCGGGAGTATGGCCGGCCTGCACTACCTGGACGCCATCGCTGCGGCCGGCGTGGCTCTGATGATCGCCAAGATCGGCTGGGACCTGAGCTGGCATAGTCTCAAGGAGCTGGTCGATACTGGCCTGGACCCCGAGCGTGTCGAGGCCATCCGAAACTGCATCCTCAACGTCGACGGCGTGCGGACGCTGCACATGCTGCGCACCCGCCGCATGGGCCAGGATGCCCTGGTCGATGTCCATATCATGGTTCCGCCCAAGCTCAGTGTCTCCGAGGGGCATCATATCGGCGAGACCGTGCGCAGCCGCGTCATTCGCGAGGTCGACGAGGTTACCGACGTTATGGTCCACATCGACCCCGAGGACGACGAGACCAGCCCCCCGAGCCTGAAGCTGCCGCTGCGCGGCGAGCTCATGGACCGCCTAGCCCCGGCTTGGGCCGATATCCCCGCAGCCCAGCACATCGAAAAGGTGACCTTGCATTATTTGGATGGCAAAATCGCGGTCGACCTGCTACTCCCGTTCAGCGTCCTGGACCAAGGCAGCACCCGGGAGCAGCTGAACCAGCGCTTTGCCGCGGTGGCTGACGAGGTCGAAGCGGTGGCCTCGATTGGCCTGTACTTTCATTGATCAGGCTTTGTTCGAGCAGTCAGGCTTTCGAATGCCGCGGCGTCTGGGTTGCACCATGCCGGTGCATCCAGCAAATCACGCGCACCGTGCTGGTGCGCGCCGGCGCCCGCAGTCCCGAGACCAGTAGTTAAAGTCATTACCGTTCAATGAGTTACTAAGTGGCACGGTTCGTGCACAACGAACGCACAAATTTGGTCGCTGCGGTGCAGCGCGAATTCACATCAGAAATAACAGTCTCCCTGGAGGAAACCCGATGGCCGATTCAGTGCTCAAGATGATCAAGGACAACGGCGTGAAGTTCGTCGACTTCCGCTTCACCGACACCCGCGGTAAGGAGCAGCATGTCTCCGTGCCGGCCCACACCCTCGATGAGGACGAGCTCAAGGACGGCAAGATGTTCGACGGCTCCTCCATCGCCGGTTGGAAGGGTATCGAGGCCTCCGACATGATCCTCATGCCGGACGCCGACACGGCGGTGCTGGACCCCTTCACCGACGAGCCGACGCTGAACCTGCGCTGCGACATCATCGAGCCCTCGACCGGCCAGGGCTACGAGCGCGACCCGCGCACCGTGGCCAAGCGCGCCGAGGCCTACCTGAAGTCGACCGGCATCGCCGATACCGCCTTCTTCGGCCCCGAGCCCGAGTTCTTTGTCCTGGACGACGTGCGCTGGGGTGCCGAGATGCACGGCGCCTTCTACAAGATCGATTCCGAAGAGGCCGGCTGGAATTCCGAGCGCGTCTTCGAGGACGGCAACATCGGTCACCGTCCCGGCATCAAGGGCGGCTATTTCCCGGTCCCGCCGGTCGACTCCCTGCAGGACCTGCGTTCGGCCATGTGTCTGGCGCTCGAGGAGATGGGCGTTGCGGTCGAGGTGCACCACCACGAGGTGGCCACGGCCGGTCAGTGCGAGATCGGCACCCAGTTCAACACCCTGGTCAAGCGCGCCGACTGGAACCAGATCCTCAAGTACGTGGTGATGAACGTCGCCCACGCCTACGGCAAGACCGCGACCTTCATGCCCAAGCCGCTGGTCGGCGACAACGGCAGCGGCATGCACTGCCACCAGTCGCTGGCCAAGGACGGCAAGAACCTGTTCGCCGGCGACCTGTACGGCGGTCTGTCGGAGACGGCCTTGTTCTATATCGGCGGCATTATCAAGCACGCCCGCGCCCTGAACGCGCTGACCAATGCCTCGACCAACAGCTACAAGCGACTGGTCCCCGGCTTTGAGGCGCCGGTGCTGCTGGCCTATTCCGCCCGCAACCGCTCGGCCTCGATCCGTATTCCGTACGTCAGCAACCCGAAGGGACGCCGCATCGAGGTGCGTTTCCCGGACCCGACCGCCAATCCCTACTTCGCCTTCTCGGCCATGCTGATGGCCGGTCTGGACGGCATCCAGAACAAGATCCACCCGGGTGACGCCATGGACAAGAACCTGTACGACCTGCCGCCCGAGGAGCTGAAGGACATCCCCACGGTCTGCCACAGCCTGGACCAGGCGCTGGAAGAGCTGGACCGCGATCGGGCCTTCCTGACCGCCGGCGATGTGTTCACCGACGACACCATCGACGCCTACATCGGGCTGAAGATGGAGGAGATCACCCGTCTGCGCATGACCACCCATCCGGTGGAGTTCGATATGTACTACAGCCTGTAATCGCCGCTTCTACGGCATCAGAGAGCGCCCCCATTCGGGGGCGCTTTTTTTTGCATTGAGGTAGGCTCGCCCGTTGGATATGCTATCCGTATGCGCGCGTTCACCATCCTCCTCATCCTCTGCCTGTGTGCCCCGGCCCTCGCCGACCAGAAGGTCTACAAGACGGTCGGGCCCAACGGCGAGGTCACTTTCTCGGATAAGCCGAGCCCCGGCGCCAAGGAGATGGACGTGCCGCCTGCACCGTCTTATAAGGCGCCGCCTTTGCCGGTGTTACCTCAGAGTCCGTCCGATACGCTGCAAAACCAGACGCAGCAGACCACCAGCCGCTACCAGCTGGTCAGCATCGTCGCCCCGGCCAATGACCAGACCGTGGTCAATACCGCCGGTAAGGTGCAGGTGACGGTTCTCATCCAGCCCCCTCTCAAGGCGGGCCGCGGCGACGAGGTTCGGATCCGGCTCGACGGAAAGGTCGTCAAGACAGGGAACAGTCCCAACGTGACTCTGGACAACGTCAACCGGGGCACCCACACGGTGAGCGCGGCAGTCGTCGACCGGGACGGCAACACCTTGATCGAATCCAGCTCCAATACCTTCCACCTCCACCGCCCCTCGATTCATCTGCCGGGACGCAAGAAGCCCAACCCCTGACAATACGCACCATTTTGGTGCGCACTCGCTTCCCTTGCGCTACCATTTAAGGCATAGCCGCCCTGTTGCGGTGCAAGCCCCGGCCGTCTGTTGCCTCGACATTGCGGCGATACACCTGTATCTATCGGTTTTTATTGCTGTTTTCCATAGACCGGTGAAGTTCAGTTGTACCGACTGAAAACGAGCCGCGTTGGTTCGTTTCTTGCTACACATGAAGCCATATGGAACTTGCACGCATCGAATCCGGCGTCGCGCTCGACGAGCGCATCCTCGACAACCTGACCACGGCGGTCCTGATGTTCGACGCCGGGCTGCGCCTTTGTTTCGTGAACCCGGCCGGCGAGATGCTGCTGGCCGCCAGCGCTCGGCATCTGTTCGGGGTGGGGGTGGCCGAGCTCCTGCCCAACGCGGCGTTGGTCAACGATATCCGCTCGGCGATGGATACCGGACACCCGTTTACCGAGCGGGAGGTCGTCCTTCAGCTCAACGGCACTCGCCGGCTGACCGTCGACGTCACCGTGATGCCATTGCCCGAATCCACTCACGGCCCCGAGTTATTGGTCGAGCTGGTGCAGGTGGACCGCCAGCTGAGGATCAGCCGCGATGAGACGCTGCTCGCCCAGCAGCAGACCACCCGTGAGCTGCTGAGGGGCCTGTCCCACGAAATCAAAAATCCCCTGGGCGGTCTGCGCGGTGCGGCGCAGCTGCTCGAGCGCGAGCTCGGCGACGAGCGCCTCAAGGAATACACCCAGGTCATCATCAGCGAGGCCGACCGGCTGCAGGCCCTGGTCGATCGCATGTTGGGACCCAACACGGTCCCGCGCAGGGCGAAGATCAACATTCACGAGCTTCTCGAGCACGTGCGCAGTCTCGTGCTCGCCGAGGCCGAGCACGGCGTATCCATTCATCGCGACTACGACCCGAGTATCCCGGACATAACCGCCGACCGTGACCAGATCGTCCAGGCTGTCCTGAATATCACGCGCAATGCCGCTCAAGCACTCGGTGAGCGCGGCAACATCACCTTTCGTACCCGCGTGATACGACAGTTCACTATCGGTCATACCCGGCATCGGCTCGTTGCCTGTATCGAAATCATCGACAACGGCCCCGGCATCCCACCCGACATCCGCGAACGCGTGTTCTATCCGCTGGTCACGGGGCGTGCCGAAGGCACGGGGCTCGGGCTCGCGATCGCACAGTCCCTAATTCAACAGCACGGGGGGCTCATCGAATGCACCAGCCGGCCCGGGCGCACCGTTTTCTCAATTCTGTTGCCCGTCGAAAACGACGTGGCATGAGGTAAGCCATGAACAGCAACGGAACCATTTGGGTCATTGACGACGATCGCTCTATCCGCTGGGTATTGGAAAAGGCGCTTGCACAGAACGGCATGCAGGTGCGTTTGTTCGAGGACGCCGCCGGTGCGCTGCGCGCGCTGGATCACGAACAGCCCGACGCGATAATCACCGACATCCGCATGCCCGGGATCGACGGACTGGAGTTTCTGCAGCGCATCCATACGCGCCAACCCGAGCTGCCCGTCATCATCATGACTGCACATTCGGATCTGGACAGCGCTGTCTCCGCCTACCAAGGCGGGGCATTCGAGTATCTGCCAAAGCCCTTTGATGTCGACGAGGCGGTAACCCTGGCACAGCGTGCCTTGAACCACCGGCGTCGACCGGACAAGGCAGGCCCCGCGGCCGGGACTGAGGAAATGCCGGAAATCATCGGTGCAGCGCCCTCGATGCAGGAGGTGTTTAGGGCGATCGGACGCCTGTCCCGCTCGAACATCACCGTGCTCATCAACGGCGAATCCGGTACCGGCAAGGAACTGGTCGCTCACGCATTGCACCGCCACAGTCCACGCGCGGACAAACCGTTTATCGCCTTGAACATGGCCGCCATCCCCCGCGACCTGCTCGAATCCGAGCTGTTCGGCCACGAACGCGGTGCATTCACCGGCGCCCAGGCCATGCGCCGCGGCCGGTTCGAGCAGGCCGACGGAGGGACTTTGTTTCTCGATGAAATCGGCGACATGCCGCCCGAGCTGCAGACACGTCTGCTGCGCGTGCTCGCCGACGGCGAGTTTTATCGCGTTGGTGGCCACGACCCCGTGAAGGTCGACGTGCGAATCATTGCCGCCACGCACCAGGACCTCGAAAAGCGCGTTGCCGAAGGACTGTTCCGCGAGGACCTGTTCCACCGTCTCAACGTCATTCGCATCCACATTCCGCCGATGCGCGAACGACGCGAGGACATTCCCCTGCTCGCGCGCTACTTCCTGACCACGGCCGCCACCGAACTCAACGTCGAGCCCAAGGTGCTCGAGGCCGAGGCCGAGGCCTTTCTCTCGCGCCTGGACTGGCCGGGCAACGTACGCCAGCTTGAAAATACCTGTCGTTGGCTGACGGTCATGTCACCCGGAAAAGTGATCAAGATGGACGACCTGCCGCCCGAACTCACCGGCGCCATGGGCGAAGGCGGCACCAGCGACGACTGGGAGGCGGCGCTGCGTCGTTGGGCCGACCGACACATCACACGCGGCGACACTGCCCTGCTCGACACCGCCATGCCGCAGTTCGAGCGCATCATGATCGAAATGGCCCTGCGCCACACCGGCGGACGGCGCCAGGACGCCGCCCGCCTGCTCGGCTGGGGACGCAACACCCTAACCCGCAAGATCAAAGAGCTCGGAATGGAAGAAGCGGTCTAGTCCCTGTCGAGACGCACGAATTAACACAGAGGACGCAGAGACACAGAGAAAACACAGAGGAAAATAATTGAGCTGCCCGTGCAGGGAAGCCCGCAACCGAGCCAGACCCGGCCTCGGAGCCTACCTAGACTTCCCACACATGCTTGTGCGCCTTGGGTAGAAATGAGCTACGGGCGGCATCAGGGCCCGAGCAGACCATCCGGATAGTAAGCCTGATCAGTTCAAAGCGCAGCGTTGTCTGTGCATCGGCGTTCCTTACGGTTCCTTTTTAACTGCGGCACCTTCGCCCCGCGACCGAAGTGCGCCGGTGCCGTGCTCCGCTCGGGGTTGTTGGCAGCGACTGTGGGTACTGACCGACCAGGCCCACATAGAAATCTCTTCTCTGTGTTTTCCCTGTGTCTCTGCGTCCTCTGTGTTCCTTACGGCTGTTTATAACCCCGGCACTTACTGGTTCACTTCGCGCCAGTAGATGATCCGGTCGTCGCCGCGGTAGCTGCCGAAGGTGGCGCGCGCGGTCGGCGGGTTGTTGTCGTGTACGCCGTTGCCGTCCCAGTCGTATTGCAGCCAGGGCAGCGTCGAGAGATCGAGGTCGATGTCCACGTACCCGCTGTCGTTGGGCCTGCTCAGGCTAAGCCCCGACCGCCCGGAAGCCATCGGGTTGTTGGCAATTGTTGCGGTCGTGCTTCCGCTTCCTACCTGTATGGTCGCGACGCCAGGCGCCGGATTTTGCAGGTTGTTGCTCAGGTCGAGCAGCCCCGTGCCGATGGCGGTGCAGTTGTCACTGCCATTGGCCACGAAACCCGCGCCGGCGCCGGCGTAGTATTCCGTGTACAAGGGCACGGTGAGATCGAGATACTGCGATCCGAAGGCGTTTTCGAACACGACCCGTCCCTGCCGTACGTCGGTGGACCCGACCTGCTCGTGCGTGTTGCCGCCGCTGAGTGTGGGGTCCAGGTCCAGTGCGCCCGGCGCAAGGCTGACGCCGTCCTTGTCGACCGGCTTGATGCCGACGGCAAGGTTCGCGAACGGCCCGTCCGTCCCGCTGCTGCGCAGAATACGCAGTGATGCATCGAGGCTTGCCACACCGTTGCTGAACGTACCCGCAATACTGTCTTCGCGCAGGCGCGAGGTCAGCGCCGTGGGCGTGCCTGCCGGGTCATCGACCGCCGCAAATCCGAGCTGGCCGGCGCCGGCCGGCGGGTTTGCGGCGAGCTTCAAGTAGGCGTAATCGTATACCCCGGGGAGCGTCTCGTAGTTCTGTGTTGGGTTTCCATCGGCATTGACCGCTTGAAGTGTAAATTGCGTGCGGAAATCCTCGTCCATGTACGTGAACGAATCCGTACAACCGGGGACATCGCTGCGGTTGACCAAAACGGGCGTGCCGGCGACGACGAAGTGATCGGGAAAGAAACGCCCAATCGGACCGGAACCGCCTTGCACGCTGGTGCCGCCGAGGTAGTTGTTCGCTGCCGCATCGAGCTCGATGACGCCCACCTCCGAGTAGCGAAGCACACTGCCGGTCGCGGCCGTCCCGCCGCTTGCCGTCAGCGGCGCGGCGCCGTTCAACACGCCGGCGGTGCCCCCGTCGGCCACGCGCGGGTTCAGGTGCAAGGCCGACAGGCTGATGCTGGCGGGCGTCGTCTCCTCGCCGAAGTTTGGCGTCAGCGGATTGTCCGACAGATTCGCATTGTTCGTCGGATCGGCATCGCCGATACCGTCGGGGACCCCGTCGTTGTTGACGTCGTCGGCCGCCTGCCACGCCACGGCGCGAAGATTCGCGTCGAAGGTGTCGCCCGCCGCCTGCCCCGCGCGAATGAAAGCCGGACCGGTATCGTCGACCGCCCCCGGGTTGCCCGGCACCGTGACATCGAAGCCGAACGGTCGGACCACGAACGCCGCCCCGCCGATAACGACCTCCGAGCCCGTTCCGGCCGGCGGCGCGCCGACATTGATGTCGTCTTTCATCTGCACCTGAATGCTGCCGGCATCCGGATACACGAGCGTCACCGGATTGCTGACGCCGTTGTTGAACGTCACCGGGACCGTGGTTGCCGCCACTTCGCTCGTTCCGATGGCGGTAGCGTTCACGCTCACAAGATTGCCGAACGGGTTGCTCGCCGGATCCACATACGTCGCCCAGAAACGTACATTCTGGACCCCCGAATACTCGGTAATCGGGCTGCAGCCGGTGCCCGAAGGCGGGCTGCCGACCGCAGTCAGAGTCAGGTTGAAGGGCCGGCCGGACACTTGCGTGCCAATTGGATTCGGCGTCACCTGAAAGCCGTACGGCCGGAAGGTCAGGACCGCGCTGGTGCTCAGGACGCCCGGCCAGGTCGCGCTGATCGTCAGCGCCTCGGCATGCGTGTCACGCAAACCCAACACGACCTGGCCGTTGTCCGCGCTGGCGAACTGGTAGATTGCCTGACCGCTGTCTGGCCCGCCGGGCGTCAATGTGCCTGCGCCGCTCAACACGGTCCAGTCGCCGTGGTTCGTGGATGTGCTCAGTGTCGCCGTGCCGGTGAAGCTGCTGAGAACCGCCCCGCCGCCATTCAATGCGGTGACCGTGACCGGTTCGGCCTGACATTTGATCCCGTTGCCGTCGTGTTGAATCGCGAAGGCGGCAAGCCCGCCGCCCGCGGACCCCTTCTTGACGCTGATGTGAACGACCCCGGTGTCCGTCCACGGCGGCGGGCTTGGGCACGTGAATGGAGCCCATTGGCACGCCTGATAACGAAGCCAGATTATACGTACATAGCCGAAGGTCACCGTCACGTTGCCCGTGACGGTCGTGTAGGTGTGCGCTGCTGTCACCGGACCGTTGCACGGAGACACGTCGGTCGGGGTCCCGCTGTTGGTTCCATCCCCGAAATCCCAGACCTCGTAAAAGTAACTGCCGCTGCACCCGGTGACCGTCGCCGCGAAGCTCACCGGCAGGCCCTGCGTTACCTTTACCGGCGGCGGATCGGTCTGTCCGTCAGCTGTAACCGTCACCGCAGCACGCGCTGTGCAGCCTACTACCAACAACAGGACAAGAAGGGCCAGGCGTGTACGCCCGAACGCGGAATGGCTTGCCCGCCTCACCGCTCGTGGCCTGTAGGTGCGTGGTTCTTTGTCGGTTCGCCGGCCGAGCCGTTCGACGACGCAGGGCGCCCGGCGTAACTGAGCCAACCGCCGTAGCGTCGAAGGATCTCGGAGCGGGTCTTCATATCGCCCGCCGCACTCAGCGTCTGCGCGGTCTGTTTTATATAATGTACGATTTTACGGGAATAGGGTTGCCAGTAGTCCAGCCCGCGCACCAGGACCGAGCCGGCCTCTTTTGCCCGCCCGTGCTCGGCAAGCAGCCGTGCCAGCGCCGAGCGCGCGGGCAGATAGCGCGGGTCGTGTTTCAGTGCCTCGCGGTACTGAGATTCCGCCAGAGCTACGGCGTCACTGCCTGCCAGGTCGGCGTTCTCGGCGTAAAGGTCACCGCGTTCCTTGTAGATCTGAGGCCGCAGCGGATTCAACGCCTCGGCCCGCGCAAGCTTCTCGAGCGCCAGGTCGTAGAGGGTGCGGCGTTGCTCGGTCTTTCCCGCGCGCGCCAGCAGGCGCATCGACTGTACCAGCATGCGCGCGTGCACGTACCAGGTCGTATCGAGCGCGGGTGCCAGGATTTCGGCCCGGTTCAGCGCACGGTCCGCCATCACCAGGTGCCCGGCGTCGAGATCCGCGCGCGCTTGATCGACTGCGCGCAGGCCCGCAGTCAGACTGGCGAAGTGGAGTATCGGGATCGCCGCAATAAGAATCACGAGCGTACGAAACCCCCGGCGGGTCATGCGCCGGGCAGGCGTCCATTCGAACGTTTTGGTCATTCCGCTCCGCACGGCCAGCGCCTGGACTCTGGCGAGCATCACGCCGGCCACAAGGTCGATCGGCAGCAGGTACAGATTGAACGTAAACAGACTGTGGACACCGACCGCCAGCAGGCCTCCGAAGGCACCGGTAGCCAGGACGCGGTCTCGCGGCTCAACCTGCGCCCGGAGCAGCCGTACGAACTGCTGCGTCGCGGCCGCGAGCACGCCCAGCCAGAGCAACAAGCCGGGCAGGCCGGTCTCGATCCACAGCTGCAGATAATCGTTGTGCACATAAAAGCCGGCACTGGTGTCGCCGACGCTACGAAACGGCGGAAAAGCGAGCCAGAACGTACCGAGCCCGATTCCCCGCAGCGGATGCTGCAGGAGCAGATCCCACGCCGGTTTCCAGATCACGAACCGCGTCGCACCGGCGTTAGCGGGGTTATCCAGTCCGGCCAGGCGTTCCAGTACGATCCCATGCCACTGCAGATTTGCCGCGATCAGCGCTGCACCGAATACTCCCAGCAGTACCGCCACGCGCCGCCAACCATGGGCTCGGCCGACGACCACGCACAACAGCGTCAAGCCCAAGACCAGGCTGAGGATCGCGCCCCGGCTTTTGGTCAGCGCCACGATCAGCATCGCCGTAAGCACGAACGCCCAGCCCGCCCAGCGGCCGCCCGTCTGCAGCCAGCGTCTCGCGTCCAGCTTGTCAGGCGGCGCCAACAACGCGGCCGCCAACGGCAGGCTGACCAGATTGAGCAAAGCCGCAAAGGAGTTGCGATTCAGGAACGTCGCGTGCGCGTCCTCGCCCCACGCGAGGAACTGAACCAGTGCGTAGACCATCAGGCAGGACGTAATGCCCACGACGGCCCCGAACAGCCAACGCCACCAGCGTTCGGCATCGGGTGCAAGCAACGCCATCCAGAAGACCAGCACAATGCTTCCGACCCACCAGAGATTGAGAAAGCTCAGGTACCAGGCCGCCGACCAGGCAATGGAAACCGCGAGCCAGACCACGAACAGGGTCAGCATGAACGGAAGCGGCCCGCGGGGCACGGCGATACCCGCCGCGTAGCTTTGCAGCACCAGCCAAGCGGCCGCCGTCAGAAGGATAATCTGGGCGAGCGCGAGGTATTGCAGGAACACCCCGTTGAAGAACAATGCAGCGATCAGTGCGCACGCGACCAGCAGCGCCGGTCCGGCTGAGCGCGCCGGCGCCAAACCGAACCTTGTGCCGGCGGCGGCCGGGGTGCTCGTCATACCCGTCACGGCGTGCGTGCTCCGACCTGCACCACGCGGGTGGCCCGGTCCCCCCCCGCGGCGCACTGCCCAGTGCTGGTCAGGCGAAAGAAGCTGTGCCCGTTCAATACCGTAGGACCGGTGCATGTCACGTGGGCCTTGCACCCGGCCAGACCCGGTACGCCCAAGCTGACCGTCGCCGCCGCACAGTTCGGTGCGCCACCACTCAGAGGAAATAGGCGGCCCAGTCCGTATTGGGCGCCGGTCTCGGCCGCATAGAACGCGCGGGTGCCGATCACGTCGGCGGAAACCGAACGTTGACCGGTCGCCGTCAATTCGATCATCGCGGCCCCGAGGATCGACAGCAGCACGACCACCAAGATGGCGACCGGCAGGCTGAAGCCTTGTTGCCTGCGATTTGGAATCGGCGCGGCGGCCGCATTACGTCGCTCACGGGACATTGCGTATTTGCACCTCCTGGCTCAGGCGCGCCCATTCCTCGCCGCCCTGCACCTGGCGCATGAAGCGCAGATCCAGGCGAACCACCGCCGTGCGGTACAGGGTTCCCGGCGAATATTCGAACGGCGTTACCGGCGCGCCATTATCGGTCAGCTGTATGTGCTGTGCCAGCAATGCCTGTTTGCCCGCCAGCGCCCCGCTTGCGGTTGTCGGTTGACTCGACAGCACCCCGTAGCCCGTGTAGCGATACAGATTCGTGCCGGAGACACAAAAGCTCACCGGTTCTCCCACGACGAACAGCCGCCGCATCGGCGCACCGCGTGAGAAGCGGTGCGCTGCATCCATTGTCAGGCGAACCACGTTCGACGGCAGCCCGGCAGTGGATTGACCGGCATAGGGGAAGAGGGCGCCGGGGTCAGACCCCGAATAGGGATCGCCGTTGCCCGCGCCGGGTCCGAGCGGGTAGACGGCCACGTAATAGTTCTGTCCGGGCTGCGGTGCAAGCAAGAACGCCAGGGCGTCGAAGCTTACTGCCGCCCCGCCGGCGCCCGCGACGGGCAGCGGCGCCGATGTCGTACCGGTGCTGTAAGTGACGCGCCGATCCTGATAGTTGCCCGAGGCGATCACGGGCATGAATTCGATACAGCTCGCGTTGGTACGAACGCTGTTGGGCAGCGCGTTGCGCAGCTCGCGGGTAATACGCTCCAGGGCCAGGCGACCGGTCGAGGCCAGATCCGCGCGCGCGGCCGTGCTCACGTAGCTCTGGGTGCTGCGCGTGAGGAAGGCCAGACTGCCCGCGGCGATGATACCCAACAGCACGATGACCACGACGAGCTCGAGTAACGTCACGCCCCTACTGCGCGTTATCCGTGCCATCGTCTGGTGCTTTCGTTGGCACACGTCAGTAATTCACCCGGTAGCCGCTGAACACCATGTTGTCGCCCAGGGGGCTCGTTACGGTCACCGTCACCAGTTTGGCGTCCTGTACGTTGGCCAAGCCGAGGCCATTCGCACCGGTGCCGGCGTAGACGACGGTCACGCGCACGCGATAGTTGGTGTAGCCGGTGCGCACGTTGCCGAGCGCGTCGATCGGTGGGCGCTCATCCAGCCCGTTGTAGTCGTCGACGTCATCGTACTCGGCCCGGCTCTCGAGCGCGGGCGCATTGGTCGGGCTGACATCCGGTCCCAGGCTCGCCGAGCACGGCTGAGATCCGGGGTCGGTGGAGTTGCAGCGCGGGATGCCGCCCTGGCCGGAATTCTCGTCATAGCGCTTGGTGAGTATCTCGTCGAGGTAGGCCTGACCCAGCGCCGCGGCGCGCATGTTCAGCACGGGCTCAGGGCTGCGGCGCACGGTGTTGTAAAACACCAGCGCAACGCCGGCGAAGACCACGGCCATGACCACGAGCGTCACGACCATCTCGACGAGCGAAAAGCCGCCCATTTTCCGGAGTGGCCGCTCAACAGCCATGCGCGTAGCCCGTTGCCTCGATGCACACGCGACGGCTGCCCTCTGTACCGCTAATCGTAATCGTGGCCGCGCTCGTGCCGCCCAGCGGCGTATAGGTTACCGTCACGTTATTGGTCGTAACCCCTGAGAGTGTTCCCTGCGTCCCGCCCATAGGCAGCGCTAACGCCGCCCCGTCGACGTCGATGCGAAAGTGCGGGCTGTTGAGCACCAATTGGACGGTGCTGCCGGGGCCCTTGTTCATCGCCACCTGTTGGGCATAGCGGGCGGCCGCGATGAGCCGGTCCTGGGCGGCGCGCTCGGCAAAGCTGCCGGTACCGACAAAACGCGGGATGACGAAGGCGGCGAGAATACCGGTCAACACCAGCACGACCACCAGCTCGACCACGGTCATGCCGTGCTGGGCCGAGCGAGACTGGTGAAGACGACGAGGCATGTATTGACGGGGCCAAAACGAAACGGGGACTGGAGTTACCCCCAATCCCCGCTCCGCGCCACAGGCCGTTAGGCCGATGGCATCAGCAGCCCGAATAAGTTCCGGCAATCGTCGGTTGGGCGCCAACGGCACCGGGCGGGGTATAGCTGACCTGGCAGTTGGCCGAGACGGCGGCCGCCGTGTTCCAGACAATGCCGTTCGTCGTGTCGGTCCCGAATTGGTTGCTGCTGCCACCCTGGAGATCGAGCAGACCGACAATCTGGTTCTGCGCGGGATAGCCATAGACAACCGCCACGTTGGCGCCGTTGACCGAGACGTTTGCGGCTGCCTGTTTTTCGACGCCGGCGATCAGCGACTTGGCATAAATCAACGCCGACTCACCGCGCATTGACGACTCCACACCCTGCATGACCGACTTGCGGGCATCGGACTGAATGTCGACGAACTTCGGCAGCGCGACCGCGGCCAAAATACCGATGAGGGTGATCACCACCACCAGCTCGATTAACGTAAAACCTTCTTCTTGCCTTTGCATGTGTCAGCTCCCGTTCAAATCATCGAATCGTCGCGACCACTGCCGCTACGTTTATCATCCCTTCCTCAGTTGACCCTGGCCGATCCGTTCGGCCAGGCCACGTGTTCGAGCGGTACCAGGTCCAGGCCCTCGAAGCCGTCGACCCGCGGGTCGAACCGGCCGTTGCCGTTGCGATCGCGGTACTGTGCCTCGATGCGAAAGCGCAGTCGGGCCGGCCCGGGCAGCGGGCTGCGAAAACTCTCCGCATAGCGAATCCGATAGACCAGAGCGCCTGCGCCGGCATCGAAGTACCATTGCATGCCGGCGATCTTCGCCGGTTCCGGGTCCTGTATTACCCCCAAGTAGTTGCCCGGTATGCGCGTCATCAGCGTCATCGGGTTGCTGCCCGCCAGTTTGCCGATCGCCGGCCAGTTGTCGTCTGCTATGTCTTTAGCAAGCCTCATGCCAAGCGCGCTGCGCATATTGCCGACGGCGCGGGCCACAGCGGCCCGTTCGGCCTGGGCCCTGATTTTCAGCAGACGTTCGGCCGCGATGGCCAATAAGATACTGATAATTATGATAACGACGACGAGCTCCAATAGCGTGAAGCCCGTAACCCAGCGCCGAGCGCCTGACATCGAATTTGTATAAATACTTATCACACAGTTAGTTAAGCAGCAAGTCTATATTGTCGTGCCAGATATCGCCATTAACTGATTGTTTTATCGTTCACCTGCCTATGGACCGGCCGAAGATGTCTCTGCACCCCCGGCGCGTCAAAAATCCATCACATCCCACCCCGCGCGGCGGCTGCCATGTCCCACATCGGCAGAAAGACCCCCAATGCCAACAGCAGCACGACACCGCCGATGAACACGATCAGTACCGGTTCGATAGCGCTGGACAGGCGTTTGAGGTCGTATTCGACCTCCCGCTCGTAGAAGCCGGCGACCTCGTCGAGCAGATTGTCCACAGCTCCGGTTTCCTCGCCCACCGAGAGCATCTGGATGACCAACGGCGTGAACAGATCGGTCGCCGCCGCGGTGCGGGTCAGCGAATCGCCCCGCTCGACGCCGTTTCGCATGTGCAGGACGCGGTCCCCGACATACGCATTGTCGACGGCACGGGCGACCACGGTAAGGGCCTGGACCAGGGGCACGCCGGCCCGCAGCGTCATGGCGAAGGCGCGGGCGAAGCGCCCGAGGGTGGCGCGCAGCAGGATGTCGCCCAGAATCGGCAGGCGCAGCTTGGCGCGGTCCCAACGGTAGCGGCCGTGTTCGCTGCGCAGATACAGCACACTCGCGCCGACCCCAGCGATCGCGGCGGTGAGCAAGAGATACCAGTAATCCACGGTAAACTGGGAGGTGGCCATCAGGATGCGGGTGGGCAGCGGCAGCTGCGCATGGAAGCTCCTGAACAGGCTGACGAACTGCGGCACCACGTACACGTTGATGATACCCACGGCGATGATGATCGCCACGAGTACGGTCACGGGGTAGCGCATGGCGGCCTTGACCTGATCGCGCACATCCTTTTCCTGGTCGAGGTATCGGCCAATCTGGTCGAAGGCCTCGTCCAGGCGGCCCGTGTTTTCGCCGACCTGTACTAGGCTGACAACCAGGCTGTTGAAGACATCCGGGTGGCGGCTCATTGCGCTGGTGAGATCCCGTCCGGACTCCAGGCTCGCGACCACGTCGTGCAGGGTGTCGGCGAATTTGGGATTGCGCGAGTGGTCCGCCAGGCCGGTCAGTGCGCGGATGATGGGGACACCGGCGCGCATCAGGCTGTACATCTGCCGGCTGAAGAGGATCAGATCCTCGAGCGTCGGACGCCGGCTGGCCAGGCGCCGACGCAGGTCCGCCACGAAGTCCCCGCGCGGCCCGGCCTCGCCGATGTCGATGGGGGTGATGCCGCTGTTGATGAGCTGGGTGGCGACCGCATCGGCCGAGGCGGCCTCGATACGCCCTTCCACCGCGTCGCCGCGGGGGTTGCGCGCCTTGTAGTAGAACTCGGGCATCAGCTTCGGTGCGCCTCGACATCCTCGCCGGCCGCCACGGCTGCCGATGTCTGCACAGCGTCCGACAACGCTCCGGGAATGGCCGACTCCTCCAGGCTGCCGGCAACGCGCAGGACCTCCTCGATCGTAGTGACGCCCGCCATGGCGTAGTCCAGCGCATGCAGCGCAAAGGGACGAAAGCCCTTACCGCGCCGAGCGGCCTGGGCAAACCCTATGCTGTCCTCACGGCGTAGGGCGTCGGCCATTTGCTCGTTAAGCTCCAGCAGCTCGAAAACGCCGATACGTCCTCGGTAGCCCGTGTTGTTGCAGTGCGGGCAGCCGACCCCGCGCTGGAACGTGGCCGTTTCCGCCTGCTGGCCCAGCGCGTTGTACAGCCAGGCCATTTCGTTGACGTCGGGTTGATAGGCCTCGGCACAGCCCTCGCAAATGCGTCGAACCAGGCGCTGGGCCAGCACCGCGGCCAGTGCGGTCGCAACGAGATAGCCCTCGGCGCCCATGTCGATGAGCCGGTTGGCCGTGGAGATCGCGTCGTTCGTGTGCAGTGTCGAGAGGACCAGGTGGCCCGTCATGGCGGCGCGCAGTCCGATGTCCACCGTATCGCGGTCCCGGATCTCACCGACCAGTACCACGTCGGGGTCCTGGCGCAGCGCGGCGCGCAGCACGCTCGCGAAGGTCAGGCCGATGTTCGGGCGGACCTGGACCTGATTGATGCGCCCCAGGCGGTATTCGACCGGATCCTCGACCGTGATGATCTTCTTGGTGGGCTCATTGAGCTCGGCAAGCGCCCCATACAAGGTCGTAGTCTTGCCGCTGCCTGTCGGGCCGGTCACCAAGACGAGCCCGTACGGGCGGTGAATATTGCGGCGAAAACGCGCGAGTACCTCGGGCGGCATGCCCAATTGCTCCAGGTCGAGCAGCCCGCCGCTCTGATCGAGCAGCCGCATCACGACCGATTCGCCATACTGAATGGGCATGGTCGACAAACGCACGTCGACGCTGTGGTCTCGTACCCGGATATTGAAGCGCCCGTCCTGAGGCGCGCGTCGCTCCGAGATGTTCAGCCCGCCCATGAGCTTGAGGCGTGAGACCAGTGCGCTGGCAATGTGCTTTTCCTTCATCACCTGCTCGTGCAGCACCCCGTCGATGCGCTGCCTGATGCGCAGTACCGTCTCGTCGGGCTCGATGTGAATATCCGAGGCACCGATCTGCACGGCATCCTCGAAGATGGTCTGCAGGAGCTTGACCACGGGCGCATCGCCCGCCCCGCCGCTTTGCGCGAGCTGGTTGAGATCGAAGTCGCTCTCGCCGACCTCCTCGCCGAGCTCCTCGGCGAGATTGCTGATTTCCTCGGTGCGCCGGTACACCATGTCGATCGTCGACAACAGGTCGCTCTCGCGAACCACTGCGAGCTCGATGTTGCGCTTGAGGAGGCGGGAAAGCTCGTCGTAGCCGAAGATATCGGTCGGGTCGGCCATACCGACCATGAGGCTGTCGCGTCCCTCCTTCAGCGCGATGGCCCGGTAGCGCCGCGCAAAGGTCTCGGGGATCAGACGGACCGTGTCGGGACTGAATTTGTAGTGTTTGAGGTCGATGAACGGCACCTGCAGCTGGCGCGACAAAAACTCCAGCAGCTGCTCTTCGGTGATATACCCGTTTTCGATCAACACACGCCCGAGCTTGCGGCCGCTCTTTTTCTGATCGGCGAGCGCCGTGGATAGCTGTTGCTCGGAGATGACCTTGTGCTGGACCAGCAGGTCGCCGATGCGAACTTTTTTGCGCGGGATCATGCGCCCCCCGGTAATGGCCGTCGGCCGCTCCTTTTCCTTGGCGCAGGTCGGCCGTGACAGGCCTGGAAATTCACACGCTTATATCGGCCAGTCGCCTCATTCTATTAGCTTGGCGCGCCAAAACCAGCCCTGAGGGGGTGAATCAGCCGGCGCAGGGGGCGGGCGGTGGCTCGTTCAGACGCAGCGTTCCGGTCAGCTGGGCCACCTCGGTGTAGCCGTGGCGCTTGAGATAGTCGACGATGCCGGCGTTGATACGCGGGCAGATCAGCGGGTCATAGAAAAGGGCCGTGCCGATGCCCACGGCGCTCGCCCCGGCGATCAGAAACTCCAGCGCGTCCTCGGCACTGGCGATACCGCCCTGGCCGATGATCGGGATACCGTGCTCCCGGCAGACCTGGTACACCTGATGGACCTTGAGCACCGCGATGGGCTTGATGGCGGGACCGGACAGCCCGCCCTGATTGTTTCCGATGAGCGGGGCGCGTGCTTCGACGTCGATGGCCATGCCCATGAGGGTGTTGATGACCGCAAATGCGTCAGTGCCGGCCTCGATACAGCGCCGTGCATTCTCGGCGATATCGGTCTGGTTGGGCGAGAGCTTGGTGATCAGAGGCTTGTCGGTGACCGCCCGGCAGGCCTCGACGACCCGCGCCGACATGTCCGGATCGTTGCCGAACGCCACGCCGCCTTCCTTGACGTTCGGGCAGGAGATATTGATCTCCATGGCGTCGATGGGCGAGTCGTCGAACAGACGGGCGATGGCCTGATATTCCTCCACGGTCGAGCCCGACAGGTTCGCGATGAAGCGGGTCTCATCGAAATCGAGCGCGGGGAGAATCGTCTCGATGACATGGGCCGAGCCCGGATTCTGCAGCCCGATCGCGTTGAGCATACCCGCGGGCGTTTCGAATACCCGGTGCGGTGCGTTGCCCAGGCGCGGCTCCAGGGTGGTGCCCTTCAGGCACACGGCCCCGACGTCGCGATTGGAGAATCCCTCGACCCGCGTGTATTCCTCGCCGAAGCCGACGCAGCCCGACAGCAGTACCAGCGGTGTTTCAAAGTTCAGGCCGCAGAAGTCCACGGCGAGCATTGCTTTGTCGTCGGCGTTCACGGTCGGGATTTTTTCCGGGTTTGCACCTGTCAATGGTTGTGCCCCGCGTCCCGCCCCCTGGTATGGACGGCGAGTCGGCGGTTACCATAGTGGAGCGCCGGTGTGCGGCGCTTGCGAGCCAGCCGATGTTTCATGTCGTTCTCTATCAGCCGGAGATCCCGCCCAATACCGGTAATGTGATCCGCCTGTGTGCCAATACCGGCACTGCGCTGCACCTGATACGCCCGCTGGGTTTCGAGCTCGAGGACAGTAAGCTGCGCCGGGCGGGGCTGGATTATCATGAGCTGGCCACCGTGCGTGAGTATGACAACCTGGCCGCGTTTTATAAAGCCGTCGCCCCGGCCCGGACGTTCGCCCTGAGCACGCGCGGCACGAACGGTTACGCCGATGTTGCCTACAATCCGGGCGACGCCTTTTTATTCGGACCCGAGACCCGGGGACTGCCCGAAGATCTTCTGCGGACACTGCCGCGCGAGCATCGGCTGCGCCTGCCCATGCGCGCCGGCAGCCGCAGTCTTAATCTGTCCAACGCCGTGGCGGTGACCGTCTACGAGGCGTGGCGCCAGCAGGGCTTTGCCGGCGCCGGGTGAGCGACGAGTTCAGGCCGATTCCGGCTTCTGCTCGCGCTCGAGCAGCGCATGGACGGCGTGATGCGGGTCGTGGCCCTCGTAGAGTACCTGATAGACCTGCTCGGTGATGGGCATTTCCACGCCGGTCTCCACTGACAGCGCGCGTACCTCGCGGGCCGTGCGCACGCCCTCGACCACCTGGCCGATTTCCGCGAGCGCGGCCTCCAGCGTCTGGCCCCGTCCCAGCGCCAGGCCCGCCCGGCGGTTGCGCGACTGATCGTCGGTGCAGGTCAGCACCAGATCGCCCATGCCGGCCAACCCCATGAACGTCTCCGGGTGTCCGCCGAGCGCGCTTCCCAGGCGCATCAGCTCGGCCAGACCGCGGGTGATGAGGGCGGCGCGCGTGTTGGCGCCGAAACCCAGCCCGTCGGCGATGCCCGCGGCGATGGCCAGCACGTTCTTGGTCGCCCCGCCGAGCTCGACCCCGACGACGTCGGTGCTGGTATAGGCCCGGAAATACTCCCCGTGCAGCAGCGTCGCAATCTCGCGGGCGTATGCCTCCTCCCGCGAGGCGACCGTGATCGCCGTGGGCAGGCCCCGCGCGACCTCGCGTGCGAAGGTCGGGCCGGATAACACCGCCAGGGGCCAACCGAAGTCGACCACCTCGGCAGCCACCTGGTGAAGCAGCTTGCGGCTGTCGGGCTCCAACCCCTTGGTGCCCCACATCAGCCGGTGGTACGGCTGGAGCAGCGGCGCGATTTCGGTAAGGACCTGGCGGAAGGCGCTGCTGGGTACGACGATGAGGATGTGACAGGAGGCGGCCACGGCGCGGGCGAGGTCTGCCTCGGCGTTCAGGCCCGGCGGGAAGGCATCGTCGGGCAGGTAAGCCGCGTTGCGCCCGCTCTGGCGCATGGTCTCCACCTGAGCCGGGTCATGGCTCCACAGCGTAGTGGGGCGACCGTTGCGGGCCAGCAGGATCGCCAGTGCCGTGCCCCACGAGCCCGCACCCAGGACGGTGGTCGAATCGGCCGCGGGTGCCTTCGTTGCAGGCATGGTCAGGGGCCTCGGGTGCGCAACCGGCGGGACCGGCTCAGTTGACCGCGGTGCTTCCGCCCGATTTGGCCTGCTCTTCGAGGTGCTGGGCGTAGAGGGCGTCGAAGTTGACCGGCGCGAGCGCGAGCTGCGGAAAGCCACCGCGGGTAACCATGTCGGAGACCGCCTCGCGCGCATACGGGAACAGGATATTCGGACAGAAGCTGCCGAGCATGCCGGCGAGGTCTTCCTCGTTGAACCCGCTCATGTGGAAGATTCCGGCCTGCTGCACTTCGACCAGGAAGGCGGTTTTTTCGGCGTTCTTCACCGTCACCGTCAGGCTCAGTACCACCTCGTAGGTGTCCTCGGCGATGCCGGTCCCGTTCGTATTGAGCTCGAGGCTGACGTCCGGCTCCCAGGCCTCGGTAAAGCTCTGCGGGGCGTTTGGGGACTCGAACGACACGTCCTTGACGTAGATCTTCTGGATACCGAATTGCTGCTCGCCTTGCGCGGCGTCGGCTTGAGAGTTGCCTTGAGTGTCGGCCATGTCAGGATCCTGGGTTTGGGGTCAGTTTCTCGGCGACCGGCACACCGGGCCGCATACGATGCCGCGCATGTTAGCAGAAAGACGGGTCCGACGCGCCGGCCCGCCCGGCGCTCAGGCCGTTTGCAGCAGCGCGTCGAGCTTCCCCGCGCGCTCCAACGCATAGATTTCGTCGCAGCCGCCGACGTGCATGTCCTCGATGAAGATCTGCGGCACGCTGGTGCGACCTCCGGCACGCTGGACCATCTCGGCGCGGCGATCGGGCTCCAGATCCACACGGATTTGTTCGAAGGCCACGCCTTTGTCTTCCAGCAGCCGCTGCGCCCGAATGCAATACGGACAGGTCGCTGTGCAGTACATCACTACATTCGCCATCGTATTCAGCCCTACTTCTTGCTCAAGGGAAGATTCGCGTTCTGCCAGGCCATCACGCCGCCGGCAAGATTATAGACCCGCTCGAAGCCCTGTTTGCGCAGCGTACTGCAGGCGCGCGCCGAGCGCTGACCCGAACGGCAGCCGACAATGATGGGCTTGTCCTTGTGCTTTTCCAGCTCGCCGAGGCGATCGGACAGGCCGGTCAGCGGGATGTGCACGGAATTGATGATGTGCCCGCCCTGGTACTCGCCGTCGTCGCGAACGTCGAGCACGAGTGCGTCCTCGCGATTGATAAGCTGGGTTGCCTCCGTGGGCGAGACGGCGCGAAAGCCGCGCAGGCGATCGGTGTACTGGCCGCCGGCCAGCAGGGCGAGGATAACCACCAGGGCCGCGAACAGCTCCCAGTGGTTCAGGACGAAGGTAACGTATTGGTGCATGGGTCTCTCAGTTGCGATGGACTGGCGTATACCGGACGGTCACAGGCCCGAGCCGACCGGGACGCCCAGTCGCTTGAGGATGATATCCAGGGGACAAAACCGGGTGAAGCCGCTCTGCATGAGGTTGAAGCCGACGAAGGCGGTGAACCACAGCCAATAGCTGCTCTGATAGATAGGGCTTGCCTGCACGCCCAGGGCCAGCGAGATCAATACGAAAAAGCCAGCGAAGATACGTACCAGTCGCTCAACGTTCATGTCCGGGCTACCTCCGGTCGGTTGGGTTCCGTAGATGCCGCTGCGCTGGGCCGGCGCCAAAGCGCGCGCCCTCAGCGGACACCGGGCGGCGTACGCCGCGTACGATAGCGGATATGGCGGGGAATAGGAACGCCCGGCCCCGCGAGCGTTTGACTCCGGCCCGGGAGCCCGGGCCGGAGTGGTGTTGCGTGGTGGGCCGCGGCCCGGCGAACTTAGCCGTTCATGCTGCAGAAGACTTCGCGCATCATACTGATGAGGCGCAGAGTGCGCGCATCACCGACCCGGTAGTACACCCGGTTGGCGTCCTTGCGGGAGGCGAGGATGCCCTTGTCGCGCAGGATGGCCAGGTGCTGGGAGATGTTGCTCTGCGAAGTGCCCACCTGCTCGACGATGTCCTGCACACTGATCTCCTGGTCTCCCAGGGTGCACAGGATCTTCAGCCGGAGTGGGTGGGACATGGCCTTCAGCGAACGCGAGGCACGGTCGATATCCTCGTCCCGGGTGATAAGGCCTACGCTTTCCGATTCCATCGTTGCTTCCATAAGAGTCAGGACCTGTATTGATATACACGTTGAGCCGCGATTTCTTGTTCGTCGATCAGCCGCTTACGGCTTACTTTATCATCAAAACATTATACAATAATCTTCCGTTTGAGAAGGGCTTAGGCCCATTCTTTGTGATGTTTTCAACCGGACGTACCGGCCAACCCCATAGAGTCCCGGCGGGAAATAGGTTAGAATGAGTCTAAGTGATTGATGCATCGCAAGATGTAACGTACGCCGCGCCCGTTTGCAAGCCATAACAATATCGCCTATGTCCGCCAAACACCGCCCTATGGTCCTCATCGTGCTCGACGGCTGGGGATATGCCGAGACGACCGACGGTAATGCCATCCGTGCGGCCGATACGCCGTTCTGGGACCAGCTCTGGGAGCAGTGTCCCCACACCCTGATTCGCGGCTCGGGCGCGGAGGTCGGGCTGCCCGCCGGCCAGATGGGCAATTCGGAGGTCGGGCACCTCAACCTGGGCGCGGGCCGGGTTGTCTACCAGGAATACACGCGCGTCAGCCGGGCCATCAAGACCGGCTCGTTCTTCACGAACCAGACCCTGGTCGACGCCGTCCAGCTCGCCAAGCAGACCGACAAGGCAGTCCATATCCTCGGTTTGCTCTCCCCGGGCGGGGTGCACAGCCACGAGGAGCACATCCATGCCATGGCCGAGCTGGCCGTGCGTGAGCAGGCGCCCAGGGTCTATCTGCACGCCTTCCTGGACGGGCGCGACACCGCCCCCAAGAGCGCCGGCGACTCCATCAAGGCGATGGAGGCCAAGTTCGCCGAGCTCGGCCGAGGTCGCTTCGCGTCCATCATCGGCCGTTATTACGCCATGGATCGTGACCACCGCTGGCCGCGCATCCAGGCCGCCTACGACCTCATCACCCGGGGCAAGGCCGACTATCAGGCCCCCGATGCCATGAGCGGCCTGGGCATGGCCTACAGCCGCGGCGAGACCGACGAGTTCGTCAAGGCCACGGCCGTCGTGCCCGTCGGCGAGGAGCCCGTCCGGGTCGAAGACGGCGACGTACTCATCTTCATGAATTACCGCTCCGACCGTGCCCGCCAGATCACGCGTCCCTTCATCGAGCCCGATTTCGACGCCTTCGAGCGCCAGGCGGTGCCCAAGCTGGGGCGTTTTGTCAGCCTCACCGAGTACAGCGCCGATTTCGAAGTGCCGGTCGCCTATCCGCCCGAGCGCCTGACCAACGTCTTCGGGGCCTATATCTCCGGGCTCGGTCTGCATCAACTGCGCATCGCCGAGACCGAGAAATATGCGCATGTGACGTTCTTTTTCAACGGCGGGCGCGAAGAACCCTTCGAATTCGAGGACCGGATCTTGGTGCCTTCGCCGAATGTGGCCACTTACGACCAGCAGCCGCAGATGAGCGCCGAGGAGGTCACCGACAAGCTGGTTGGCGCCATCGACAGCGGCAAGTACGACGTGATTATCTGCAACTACGCCAATCCCGACATGGTGGGCCACAGCGGCAATCTGCCCGCCACGGTTAAGGCCATCGAGACCATCGACGGCTGCCTGGTGCGAGTGGTCGAGGCCGTGCGCCGTGCGGGCGGCGAGGCCCTGATCACCGCCGACCACGGCAACGCGGAGCAGATGAGCAATGCCGACACCGGCCAGGCCCACACCGCGCACACAAGCAATCCCGTGCCGTTTATTTATGTCGGCCGCCCTGCCAAAATGGCCGACAAGGGGGCGCTGTCCGACGTCGCTCCCACCATGCTCTACCTCATGGGACTGGACAAGCCGCCCGAAATGAACGGCCGCTCCCTGGTAGAGCTCGAGGAAAAGGTCTCCGAGGAGGCCTGCGCCTGACGGCCACGCCTCCGCGGGCGTGCCGTCCCAACGACCGGGAAGCCGTCCCCTGCGCCGCTCGACCCTCACACCGCTGATTGCCTCCCTGGTACTGGTGGCGCTCGCCGCTGTTCCGTGGCCCGTTGGGCTGGCCGCCACCCATACCCTCACCGAGGCGCAGCGTGAGGCGAAGGCCGCCGAGCTGGAGCGCCTGCGCGAGCGCATCGATCAGACGCGAAAGCAGCTCGAGACCATCCGCGGGCGCCACGACAAAGCCCAGGCCGAGCTGCGGCGAACCGAGCGGCGCATCGGCAAATTGGTGCGCGGTCTGAAGCACATCGCCGGCGCGCTCGACGCCAAAGGGCGCCGGCTCGCCGAGCTCCACCACGATCAGAAACGCCTGCAGGGCCGTTTGGCCGAACAGCGCAAGCTGCTCGCCGAGCAGGTGCGGGCGGCCTATGCCATCGGCCGCCAGGAGTACGTCAAGATGCTCCTGAACCAGCAGGACCCCGCCGCGCTCGGGCGGGTGACAACCTATTACGATTATTTCAACCGTGCCCGCGCCAAACGCATCCGGGCCGCCCTTGCCACGCTCGACAAGCTGAACGACGTCAAGCAGTCCATCGTCGAAGAACAGCAAAAGCTTCAGGCGCTGCAGGACAAACGCCGCCGGGACAAGCGCGAGCTGGAGGCCAGCTATCACCAGCGCGAGGCGGTCGTGGTCAAGCTCAACGCCCAGATACACTCCAAATCGGGGCAGCTCTCGCGCATGGAGGCCAACGAGAAGGCCCTCAAGCAGCTCCTCGACGCCCTGCGCGACGTGCTGGCCGATATCCCGGCCGAGCCGGGCAACCGCAAACCTTTCCCGGACCTCAAGGGCAAGCTCACCTGGCCGGTTCGTGGTCGGGTCGAGGACCTGTTCGGCCACCGCCAACTGGCACAGCTGAAGTGGAACGGGGTCGTTATCCGTGCCCCGCAGGGTCGGAAGGTCCGCGCCATTTCCCATGGCCGCGTGGCCTTCGCCGACTGGCTGCGGGGTTACGGTCTGCTGATTATCATCGATCACGGCCACGGTTATATGAGCCTGTACGGGCACAATCAGAGCCTTTACAAGGAGACCGGCGACTGGGTCGAGCCCGGGGAGGTCATCGCGACCGTCGGGGCCAGCGGGGGACAGGCGCGGGCGGGGCTTTATTTTGAAATCCGTCACAACGGCCGGCCCGTTGACCCCGCGCGCTGGTGCGGGGCGACACGCTCGGCTGAACTTTCCTCCGCGCGAGCACCTAACTGAGGTGGTGTGGCCGCAGGGGTTTACGGTAATATCAAGCCAAGACGCAGGCGGACGTGTCGTTCGTTTTCCATAAGGACCAGAGCTGGGCGCTCGCGACCCAGGGGACAAGCTGAATGAAAGTTTTCTCTCGTTATACCCTCATCCTCCTGGCTGGGGTCGCGATCGGCATCTCGTTGGCGATCGGACAAGGCGCCTTCGCCGATCGTGCCCAGTCGCAGGGCGTCACGACGACGCTGCCTCTCAATGAGCTGCGCACCTTTACCGAGGTGTTTGCGCGCATCAAGAACGACTACGTCGAGCCGGTCGACGACAAGACGCTGCTGGAAAATGCCATCCGCGGGATGATCTCCGGGCTCGACCCGCACTCGGCCTATTTGGACAAGTCCGAGTTCCAGGAGCTTCGCATCGGTACCTCCGGCGAGTTCGGCGGCCTGGGCATCGAGGTCGGCATGGAAGACGGATTCGTCAAGGTCATCGCCCCCATCGACGGCACGCCGGCCCAGAAGGCGGGCATCAAATCCGGCGACCTCATCATCCGCCTCGATGACACCCCCGTTAAGGGGATGAGCCTCAATGACGCCGTCAGCAAGATGCGCGGCAAGGAAGGTACCAAGATTACCTTGACCATCGTGCGCGAAGGCGTCGACAAACCCTTCACCGTCACGCTGACCCGGGCGCGCATCAAGGTCCATAGCGTGCGCAGCCACATGCTCGAACCGGGCTTCGGCTACGTGCGTATCTCGCATTTCCAGCAGCACACGGGTGACGACCTGCTCAAGGCGGTCGCCAAGCTCAAGAAGGAGAACAAGGGCGACCTGAAGGGCCTGGTCCTGGACCTGCGCAATAATCCGGGCGGGCTGCTCGATGCGGCCGTCGAGGTCGCCAACGCCTTCGTCCAGCACGGCACGATCGTCAGCGTGCGTGGGCGTACACCCGACTCCAACCTCGAACGCCATGCCTCCTCCGGCGATGTCCTGCACGGTGCACCGATGGTGGTTCTGGTCAACGGCGGTTCGGCCTCGGCCTCGGAGATCGTCGCCGGCGCCCTGCAGGACGACAAGCGCGCCGTGATCATGGGCCAGCGCACCTTCGGCAAGGGCTCGGTGCAGACCATCCTGCCGCTCGGCGGGGATACCGCGGTCAAGCTCACCACGGCGCGTTATTACACGCCGAGCGGGCGCTCCATCCAGGCCGAAGGCATTACCCCCGATATTCCACTCAGCGACGTCAAGGTCGCCGCGGCCCAGGGGTCGGGCATCGCGCCGCTCAAGGAAAAGGATCTGACAGGCCACCTCATCAACGGCAACGGCAAGGACCAATCGAACGCCATCGAAAAGGCCGACGCCAAGAAGGCCAAGGAGCGACTGTCGCTTGCCGAGAAGGACTACCCGGCCTTCGAGGCCCTGAACCTGCTCAAGGGTCTGTATCTGTTGAAGACTCAGTGATGCGCCCCCGCGCGCGGGGTGCGTGATGCCTCGGTGCCGGCCCCCGGGCCGGCACCGAACGTTGGCTCAACCACCGGCGGTCCCGAATGCCAACAGCGCTCGCTACAGTCGCCGTCCTTCTGGCATGCCTGAGCGGTCTCGCTGTGTCCGCGTCATCGGTTGCCGCCCCCGGGGCAGCGACCGATTCCCGGACCGCCCCGGCCCGCGGAACCGTCGTACGCAACCGACTCGCGGCGGAACCGGCCTCGCTAGCACTGACGCCGGCCATCAGCATCGTTATCGACGACATCGGCAACGACTGGCCGGAGGGGCGCGCCGCCGTCGACCTGCCGGGGCCGGTGACCTGCGCCTTCCTGCCGCACACGCCGTATGCCGCGCGGCTGGCGCGCCGGGCCCACGCCCGGGCCAAGCAGGTCATGCTGCACCTGCCCATGGAATCCATCGACGACCGGCCCCTCGGGCCGGGTGGGCTCACGGTAACGATGGGTAAGCCGCAGTTTCTGCGCACCCTGCGCGCCGATATCGACTCGATCCCCTACGTGAGTGGTGTCAATAATCACATGGGCAGCCTGCTCACCCAGCAGCCGACCCAGATGCGCTGGCTAATGCATGACCTGCTCTACCACGGTCGACTGTTCTTTCTCGACAGTCGGACCACGGCTCAGACCGTTGCCCAAAGGGCGGCGATGAACAACGGGCTGGCCACGACGCGTCGCAACGTCTTTTTGGATAACGTGCAGCAGCCCCAGGCGGTGCGCCGCCGGGTCGAGCAGCTGATCGAGCTCGCGCGCCGTCACGGCACGGCGCTTGGCATCGGACATCCCCATCCCGTCACCCTCGCCGTGCTGGCCGAGATGCTGCCCACGCTCGAGCAGCGCGGCATTCGGCTCGTCCCCGTGTCGAAACTGATTCAGCTGAAACACGAACGGAGGATCCGGCTATGGCAAGCGTCCTTGTCCCCCTAGCACCCGGCTGCGAAGAGCTCGAGGCCGTCACCGTCATTGACCTGCTGCGCCGCGCCGGCGTGGAGGTCACGACCGCAGGCCTGGACGAGGCCCCCGTGCACGCCAGCCGCGGCACCGTGCTGCTGCCCGATGTCGCGCTCGATGCGGTCAAGGACCGGGAGTTCGATATGATCGTCCTGCCCGGCGGTCAGCCCGGCGCCAATAATCTCCAGGCCGACGCGCGCGTCGCAGCCCTGCTAAAACGCACGGCCGAGGCCGGGCGCTACACGGCCGCCATCTGCGCAGCGCCGAAGGTCCTGGCCAGCGCCGGATTGCTCGACAAGCGCCGCGCCACCAGCTTCCCCGGCGCCCTGGACGGGATGGATGTTCCCGGCCTCGACTACCGTACCGAGGCGGTGGTCACCGACGGCACCGTCGTCACCTCCCGCGGGCCCGGCACCGCCATGGACTTTGCCCTGCACCTCATTGAGATACTGGTCGACAAGGCCAAGCGCGATGAGGTGGAATCCGCACTCCAGCGGCCTTAGCAGGCGAGGCGTAATAAACACGGAGGACACCGAGGCACGGAGAGACAGAGAATTATTTGTCTTTTCGCGGCGGCATCGCTCCGTGCATCCGAATTCGATAGGGAGTCGCGCCCTCATTGAACACACAATCGGATCTTGTTTCCAATCTCCGTGTCTCTGTGCCCTCTGTGCCCTCTGTGATCAATAACCACGCCTGATGGGAGCACCGGCGCAGGAGCAGGCCGACGACCAGCCCGGCGCCGGTCCACGTACCGAGCGCAGATCCTGCCTCTCTCCAGTCTCCGTGCCTCTGTGTCCTCTGTGGTTAGATCCCACGCCCCCACTGGATCAGCGGCGCAGGAGGACGCCGAGGAGTAGGCCGGCGCCGGCGGCGGCGACCAGGCCGCTGGCGAGGTAGGGCGGCCCGAGGAGGGTGGGGTTGAGGCCGGCGACGATCGCCCCGCTGATGAGCAGCGCCGCGCCGGCTATGGCGGTGACGGTGCGGCGGTTGGCGGCGCGCAGCTCGGCGCGCAGCGCCTCCAGCTCGGGCGCCTTCCACTGCACCTCGAGCTTGCCGTCGCGCGCCCGGGTGAGCACGTCGTGCGCCAGGGAGGGCAGCCGCGGTAACTGTTCCAGCCACAGCGGCGCGTTTTCCTTCAAGTTGCGCAGCAGCGCGCGGGGGCCGATCTGATCGGCCATCCAACGCTCGAGAAAGGGCTTGGCCGTCTTCCACAGGTCGAGCTCGGGGTAGAGCTCGCGGCCCAGACCCTCGATATTGAGCAGGGTCTTTTGCAGCAGCACCAGCTGCGGCTGGACCTGCATGTTGAAACGACGCGCGGTTTGGAAGAGCCGCAGCAGCAGCTGGCCGAAGGAAATGTCCTTGAGCGGCTTGTCGAAGATCGGCTCGCACACTGTGCGAATGGCCGACTCGAATTCGTCGATGCGCGTGTCCTCGGCGACCCATCCCGACTCGACGTGCAGCTGTGCCACCCTGCGGTAGTCGCGATTGAAAAAGGCGAGGAAGTTCTCCGCGAGGTAGCGCTGGTCCGTGGCGCTGAGCGTGCCCATGATGCCGAAATCGACGGCAATATAACGCCCCTCGGGCGAGACGAAGATATTGCCCGGGTGCATGTCGGCGTGAAAGAAGCTGTCGCGAAAGACCTGTGTGAAGAAGATCTCCACGCCCATAGCCGCCAGCGCCTTCAGGTCGATACCCGCTCTTCGCAGCTCTTGGGTATTGCTGATCGGAATGCCGTGGATGCGCTCCATGACCATGACATCGCGGCGGGTGTGGTCCCAATCGACCTCTGGTACGTAGAGCAGCTCGGACCCGATGAAATTGCGCCGCAGTTGGGTGGCATTGGCCGCCTCGCGCATCAGATCCAGCTCGTCGAGGATCGTCTTTTCGAATTCAGCCACGACCTCCCGGGGACGCAGGCGCCGACCGTCCGCCCAGTAGCGCGCCATGTTCTCGGCGACTATGTACATGAGCTGGAGATCCCGCCGAATCACGCGCAGGATGTTCGGGCGCAGGACCTTGACCACGACCTCGCGCCCGCTGTGCAGCCGGGCCGCGTGAACCTGGGCGATCGACGCCGAGGCCAGCGGGGTATCCTCGAACTCGGCGAACACCTCAGCGAGCGGACAACCGTACGCGCGTTCGATGATTGCGCGGGCCTCACGGCTCGAAAACGGCGGCACCCGATCCTGCAGCCGCGCCAGTTCTTCGGCGATGTCATCGGGCAGCAGGTCGCGGCGGGTCGAGAGGATCTGACCAAACTTCACGAAAATCGGCCCCAGGTCCTCGAGCGCGGAGCGAATGCGGCGCCCGCGGCTGCCCTCGGCCCGCGGAATCCAGTGCCAGGGAGCGAAAAAGCGCAGGAAGCGTACCGGGCGGAACAGATGCGTCGCCAGGATCAGCTCGTCCAGGCCGTGGCGCACCAGTACCCAGCTGATGTACATCAAACGCAGGACATGACTCGGGCGCAGCATGTTTGACTCTCGCTCAGTCGCGCGCCGATGGCGGACGCCGGGCCCCGGCGTATCGTCGCCCCAGGCAACCGGCGCCGCTCATTGGCCCTTGCTCTCCAGGCGGCGGCGCAGGCGCTGCACCCGTGCATCGAGGCGTTCGGTGTCGTCGCGCAGAGTATCCACATCGGCGACAAAGTCCTTGACCTCGCGCCGGTCGATCAAATCGGCCGACTCGTACTGCAGGTATTCGGCGAGATCGCGCCCCAGATGTTCGCTGGCCTGTCCGCCCCACGTCTGGAGCTCGCGGGCGAGACGCCCGAGGCGGTGGGCCAGGGCGTCGCCGCTGACCCGCGCGACCAGCTCCTCCCAGTCGACATCGACCGCATCGAGGATCCGTTTAAAGCGCTGGCCGAGCTCGACGTCACCTTCGATGACCACGTCGCCCGAGAACAGCACCCGGGCCGATGCGTCGGCGCTGTCTCCCTTGGACAGCGACAGCCTGGCCAGCGCCAGGGGTGTGCCGCGCAGCACCGTATCGGGTGTGCCTGCGTAGTGAGTCATTACCTGCACGCCCTCGCCGTGCGGTATGACGAACAAACGCTGAGAAAGCCCGACCGGCTCGATCGCGATGACGCGGCCGGTCAGGCCGTCGAGGCGTTCCAGTGTCACCGGGTCCAGCGCCAGATAGCCGTTGACCGCCCGTTCGAGCAGCTCGGCCAGGGCAAGCTCGATTTCCCCCGCGGCACTCACAGCGTTCGCGCCCTCAGCGCTTCCAGGCTCTCGACCGCGTAATCGTCCTCGTGTCGGACCACCACCGTACCGGCAATCTTGTCGTGGAAGCCCTGCTTGCGCCGATCCCAGCCGATCCAGAAAAAACCCAGGTACAGGGGCAGCCCCGAGACCAGATAGCACAGCGCTCGCACCAGCGCCTGGCGCGGCGTTATCGGCGAGCCGTCGGTGGCGCTGACCACGCGGCAGCCCATCAACAACTTGCCGGGTGTCGCGCCCATCGCCGACCAGAGCGCCACCAGCAGCGCGAGCGGCAGTGCCTTCGTGAGCAGGGCATCGGCGATGCCGAAGTTGCCCAGCCAGCCGGGCCCGCTCAGGCGCCAGGCAAAATATTCCGGACCGTAGACGAGATACAGCAGCGGCGAAAGCAGGCTGGCCAGCAGCAGGAGGTCGAGCAGCGCCGCGGTCAGACGCCGCCAGAACCCGGCGTAGTGCTGTTCCACCGTATCGATCAAAGCTTGTACCCGCGGTGCAGTGCCACGATGCCCCCGGTCAGATTGAAATATTCGCATCGCTCGAAGCCCGCGTCCTCCATCATTCCCTTGAGGGTCTCCTGGTCCGGATGCATGCGGATGGACTCGGCCAGATAGCGGTAACTGTCGGGGTCGTCGGCCACCAGCTTGCCCAGGACCGGGAGGATCTTGAACGAGTAGGCGTCATACACCGGAGAAAGGCCGGGTGCGACCGGCTTGGAGAACTCGAGAATCAACAGCGGCGAGCCCGGTTTGAGCACGCGAAACATAGAGCGCAGGGCAGCATCCTTGTCGGTGACGTTGCGCAGACCGAACGCGATCGTTATACAGTCGAAGTGGTTGTCCGGAAACGGAAGGCATTCGGCGTTCGCGAGGACGTAACGCAGGTTGCCAACGATTCCATGGTCGACCATTCGCTCGCGCCCCACGCGCAGCATGGACTCGTTGATATCGGCGAGGACCACTTCGCCTTCCGGGCCCACCATGCGCGAAAACTTCTCGGCCAGATCACCGGTGCCGCCGGCCAGATCCAGCACGCGGTGGCCCCGGCGCACGCCGCTTTGCTCGATGGTAAAGCGCTTCCAGACGCGGTGAATGCCGAGCGACATCAGGTCGTTCATGATGTCGTATTTACCCGCCACCGAGTGGAACACCCCCGCCACTTTGCGCGCCTTCTCACCGAAGGGTACCCGCTCGAAACCGAAATGCGTGGTCTTGTCGTCGTTCATGTCCGGTTCCTTGGTCTTACTCAGTGCGTGGTCTGCTTGCGCTCGTAGCCCGCTTCCTTGAGGCGCTCGAGGTATTCGGCCCACATGCGGTCCTTGTCCACGCCCAACTGATAGAGCGTCTCCCAGGAGTAGATCCCCGTGTCGTGCCCATCGTCGAAATGCAGCTGTACCGCGTACACGCCCACCGGTTCGATCTTGGTGATGTTCACGTCTTCCTTGCCCAGCTGCAGGACTTCTTGTCCGGGGCCGTGGCCGCGGACCTCCGCCGACGGCGAGTAGACCCGCAGGTACTCACAGGGCAACTCGAAGCGACGGCCGTCGTCGAAGGCGATTTCCAGCACGCGGGATTTCTGGTGCAGATTGATCTCGGTCGGTCTGGGTTTGTCTGCCATGGGTATCCTCGATAAATTTCGTATCTGCATGGGTCCAGACCTTTGCGCACGACCGGTCGCAGCGGGCCTGGTTATTTCGCTATAGAATATACCGGCTCAAGTCTTCGTCCTGCGCCAAATCGCCCAAGTGCTCGTCGACGTAAGCCGCATCGACGGTGAACTGCTGCCCGGAGCGATCGGCGGCCTGGAACGACACCTCCTCGAGCAGGCGTTCCATCACCGTATGCAGGCGCCGGGCGCCGATGTTCTCGGTACGTTCGTTGACCTGCCAGGCGATCTCCGCGATGCGCTTGATACCATCGTCGGTGAAGCCCAGTTCCACGCCCTCGGTGGCGAGCAGCGCCGAATATTGCTCGGTCAGCGAGGCATCGGGTTCGGTGAGAATGCAGACAAAATCGTCGCTGGTCAGGGCATCTAGCTCGACCCGAATGGGCAGGCGCCCCTGCAGCTCGGGTATCAGGTCCGAGGGCTTGGACAGGTGAAACGCACCCGAGGCGATGAACAGAATGTGGTCGGTGCGTATCATTCCGTACTTGGTGGACACCGTGCTGCCCTCGACCAGGGGCAGCAGGTCGCGCTGCACACCCTCGCGTGAGACATCGGCGCCGCCGCCGGTCGACTCGCCGCGCCGGGCGATCTTGTCCATCTCGTCGAGGAACACGATGCCGTTTTGCTCGACGTTGTCCACGGCGCGCACCTTGATGTCGTCCTCATTGACCAGCTTGGCGGCCTCTTCCTCCGTGAGCAGCTGCAGGGCCTGTTTGACGGGCAGGCGGCGGGTGTTCGTGCGCCCGCCCCCCAGGTTTTGAAACATGCTCTGCAGCTGACTGGTCATTTCCTCCATTCCGGGCGGCGCCATGATTTCCACACCGACCGGGGCCGCCGACAGTTCCACGTCGATCTCCTTGTCGTCGAGCTCGCCCTCGCGCAGCTTCTTGCGAAACTTCTGCCGCGTCCCGGAATCCTCCTCCGCTTCGGCCGGCTCGTTGGCAAAGCCGAAGCCGCGCGCCTTGGGCAGCAGGATGTCCAGTACCCGTTCCTCGGCGGCCTCGTGGGCCCGGTGGCGTACCTTGTCCATTTCCTGCTCGCGGGTCATCTTGACCGCGAGGTCGGCCAGGTCGCGGACAATCGATTCCACATCGCGCCCCACATAACCCACCTCGGTGAATTTGGTGGCCTCGACCTTGATGAAGGGTGCCCGCGCGAGCTTGGCCAGGCGCCGGGCGATCTCGGTCTTACCGACGCCGGTCGGCCCGATCATCAGAATGTTTTTGGGGGTGATCTCGTTGCGCAGCGCCTCGTCGACCTGGCTCCGGCGCCAGCGATTGCGCAGCGCGATCGCCACCGCCCGTTTGGCGGCGGCCTGGCCGATAATGTGTTTGTCCAGTTCCTGGACGATCTCTCTGGGGGTCATCTCAGACATCGGGTAACAGCCTCAGGCGATCGTCAGCGCCTCAATGGTCAGGTTGCGGTTGGTGTAGATGCAGATATCGGCGGCGATGCCCAGCGCCTGCTCGGCAATGGTGCGGGCGTCGAGCTCGGTGTTTTCCAACAGCGCCCGCGCGGCGGCCTGTGCATAGGGACCGCCCGAACCGATGGCGATCAGACCTTGCTCGGGCTCGATGACATCGCCGTTCCCCGAGATGATCAGAGAGGCGCTCTTGTCCGCGACAGCCAGCAGGGCCTCCAGGCGGCGCAGCATGCGATCGGTGCGCCAGTCCTTGGCCAGCTCCACCGCGGCGCGCGTGAGGTTGCCTTGATGGCGCTCGACCTTGGCCTCGAAGCGTTCGAACAGGGTGAATGCGTCCGCCGTACCGCCCGCAAAACCCGCCACCACGCGGTCCTGGTAGAGGCGGCGGACCTTGCGGGCGTTGCCCTTCATAATGGTGTCGCCCAGGGTGACCTGGCCGTCGCCGCCGATGACGACCTGGTCGCCCCGGCGAACGGAGAGGATCGTGGTGCCGTGATATTGTTCCAAGGAGGCTCCCGCGGGTTCCGGTGGCTTGAAGGGCCCTAGATTGTACACCAAGGCACTCGATTATAAAGGAAGGGCGGCCGCGTCCATCCGGTCCGGGCGCCGTTCTGGCGCGCGGGGGGCGATGCGGACAAATCAGTCGGAACGGGCGAAGTGGGCCGCCAGTGCCTCCCAGTCTGCCACATCACCGGGGCCGATTTCGAAGTGGTCACGTCTTTCGGCGAGTGCGCGCTCCAGCCACGGGCGGCAGGTCCCGCAGTCGATGCTGGCGCCCGTGGACAGTGCGATGAGGTCGATATCGGGTCCCAGGACCTGGGCCATTTCCAGCAGCTCGGCAAAGCTGATGTCTTTGCACACGCAGCGATCGACGCGTACGTGCGCCCCGGCATTCGCGCCGGGTGTGCTGGGGGAGGTCTCTGACATCGTGGGCCTCAAGTGAGCGGCGGTGCGTGCAACACGCGGGCGCCCCTTCCAGGGCGCGCCACGGTATCAGGTGCTCGGTGCGCCCCGGGCCAGCAGCTTGCGGTTGCGCTCGGACAGGGTGTGAATCAGGCCGTCGATCCCGCCCTTGCGGATTTCCTCGGCAAAGCTCGAACGGTAGGTGGTCACCATGCTGATGCCCTCGACGGTGACGTCATAGACCTTCCAGCCCGCGGCATCGCGGTGAAGCTCGTAATTGACGGCGACCGACGAGCCGTTCGGTTGATGCACCAGGGATCGCACTGTCACGTCGCGCGCCTGGTCATCGGCGCGGAACGGCAGAAAGGTGATCATGTTGTGATCGATCTCATGCCCCTGGGCGTACTCGGCAAGGGCATTGGAGTAGAAGCGAACGAGCAGTGTCTTGAATTCCTTGATGAAGCGCTGGCGCTGTTCGGGCGTGGCCTTGCGCCAGTAGCGGCCGAGCACCCAATGCGAGGCCCTGTTGAAATCGACATGCGGTACCAGAACCTCATTGACCAGCGTATAGACGTAGGTCGGATCACTTTTCAGTTGGCCCCGGTGTTCCTGCAGCGCCGAGAACATCTGCTCCGATGTCTGACGCATAAGGCTATCCGGCGCGGACGGCGTCTGTTCAGCGGCCTGCGCGCCGACCGCGCCGACGAGCGTGAGCAGCAAGGCGGTCAGGGCGGCCCCGAGGCGTCGGCGGCGGTTCCGGACAGGCTGCGGGGCGACGTTCTCAGACATCATACCGTTTTCCCTTTCCTCGATGGCTGGCAGGCCGATACCCCCGATATGAGGGCGGCGCGGAACGACCTCAAGCCCCGGAGGGAGCTCGGCGGACGAAACGCAGTATATCGCAGCCCGGCGGGGACCGGGAGCCTGCGGGGAGATGGCGGCGTGGCGGGTTCGTTGTGCGGCGCCCGGTCCGGCGCTGCAGGGGCTCGGCTCAGTCTCTGGCAGCGTAGCGCCGGTTGAATGACGCCAGCGTATCGATCAGGCCGTCAATGCCGTGTTTGCGAATCTCAGTCCTGAAGACCGATCGATAGGCGGTGATGATGCTGACGCCGTCCACCGTGACATCACACACCTTCCAGCCCTCGGGGCTGCGGTGCATCTCGTAGTTCACCGGGACGGCCCGGCCGTTTGCAGGCCGGACGACGGTGCGGACCGTGACCTCGCCGCCGACACGGGTGGCCGCTTCGTCGCCCCGCTGGGGAAGAAAGGCGATCACACCGTCGGGGATCTCGTGGCCGGCGTTGAGGTACTCGACCAGGGCCGTGGAGTAAAATCGCACTAACAGGGTGTGGAATTCCTGTTGGAACCGGGCCCGCTGCTCGGCGCTCGCCTCGCGCCAGTGACGCCCGAGCGCCCAGCGCGAGGCGCGATTCATATCCACGTGCGGGACCAACACATCCTCGACGATGGCGTAGATCCGGGTCGGCTTGCGCGCCAACAGGGCGCGGTTGGCGTCCAGGGCGGCCACCATACGGTGGGACGTTTGCTCCAGCAGGGCGCGGGGCGAGGGCTGGAGGCCCGCCTGGGCGCCGGCCTGCCCGGCGGCCCACAGCATGACCGTGAGTCCTAGGGCCGCGGCGCGCGCTGCGAGATTGAGGGGCCGCCTGGTCATCGTTGAAATCCTCTGGTTCGGTGGGTGCGGGCTGGCCGGAACAGCCTCGGGCCGGAGCCCTAGCTTTTGTTCTTACGGTATCTAGGTTTCGGTCATTTCGCCCCGGATTGCAGCCCGTACGTGTCGATTTGCGACGCGGGTCGCACACTTTCCGCCCTGTCCAGGACGCGCGGTCCGCCGCCGGTGAAAAGGGCCGCGCTCACCGCGGCGCTAAGCCCTTGATCGTCGCAGACGGCGTTATCCCCTTCGTTTCGCCAACCCTCCACGCCGGCCGCCCTGGTCAAAAAAACCAGTTGCAGTCTGCATCGACCCCGCGTTCGGGACGCGCCGCTTTTCTGCGCGCCGCACGCGGCCAGGACGGTCCCGCGGGTGAGCGCTTACTGAGACGATGTCGTGTCGTGGAATCAGGAGAGGCCTTTCAAGGACGTGATGCACAGCGCACGGACCGCCTGAATCACGAACTACGTCGAAATTTCCGGTCTGGCCCGAGTATTGCTTCAGGCGAGTCGTACCACCGCCGCGGCATTGCCGATACGCTACCGCCAACCGAAACGCGATGCCTTGGATAGCCGTGGGTACGGCACTTTCGCGCTATGCATGCGTGCTGCACGATCATGACGGTTCACGGCGGAATATTCGCTTTTTACCGCGAATTTTCGCCTGTTTTGCGACCCTCGGACCTTTTCGCAGCTACCCCCTCGCCTTGCCTCTGCAACGCCAGCGTGTTAGGGTGTTGCAACTGTTGCGTTGGCGACAGTGTGAAAAACGCCTATTAGTACTGTCCCGAACGGCTTACGAAACTAAACAATCAGCGAGGAAGCGCCGAGACAGCAAATCCCCCCGTTTGATACAAGCGGTGGTTTTTTTACAAATACTGGCTACACGCGAAGCAACACCCGGCTGTAACCGATTAATCGCGGTCGGCGTTGTCAACTATAAAGACCTGCGGTTCACAGGACCGTCGATGCCCGAATAGACACGACGTGTCCGGACAGCTTGCCCCGGACCGGCTGTCGTACCATTTCCCGGCATTTCCGACTGGGCATCCGCATAAGCGGTACCCGACCTCGAGTCGTTAACCGCGCACCAGAGTCCATAGTCACGCAGCAGGCTATTGCGGTAGAGACCGGCTGAAGGGCGATTTGTGCCTTTTCGGCCTAGCTGCCGCCTCATCATGACGCCGGGTCAGCGCCAAGGCGCGGCATCGGTGACATCGCGTCGCGGCGGTCCACGGGCCGGCCGGCGACATCAATACAGGTCGCTGCCCCAGCGCGGGCGCACCGTTCACCTGTGTGGCGCGGGCCGCACAGACAATGCGAGGACATTTTGGCCGACGTCATGCGTTAACGCGACGTCTGCCGTGTCATCCCAATCAATTACGCGAGCGGGAGGTAACAACCAATGAGCTCAGCCACCAAACAATGGTTCGGCGACAACCCCATCGAGGTTCGTGAGACCGACCATTACAAGGACGAATACAACGAAGGGTTTGTCGACAAATGGGACGAACTCATCGATTGGAAGCAGCGCGCCAAGAGCGAG
>Ga0102944_1000202_pt1 | contig 48930 bp, 41 predicted proteins | sample SalPonD_shore_MG_FD_78172 | JGI IMG/M metagenome (GOLD analysis project Ga0102944, IMG submission 78172) | Salt pond soil microbial communities from South San Francisco under conditions of wetland restoration - Salt Pond MetaG... | ecosystem: Environmental > Aquatic > Marine > Intertidal zone >... | reverse complement strand
AGCATGCTAAAGAGTGCTGATTCTGTACAGAATCTAAAATCACAGGCCATTGCTAATTCAAATGCCATACCAAAACAAACACCATTAATTCGAGCGATTACCGGTTTTTCCATCTTTTCTATTTTCGTAAAAATGGGATGTATCCAGGTATTTGCAAAATAGCGGAAATTTCTTGGAATTTTTAAGTCTGGTAATACTCCTTCGGGAGCATTGCCACTACCAGTGAGAAAGTTTAAATCAATACCAGAACTAAAAAGATCATCTCCACCAGTAATAATAACTACTCGAGCTTTTGTTCTTTCAACTTTATCAATAGCATCTTTTAAACCCTGCATGATTTCATAATTCATCGCATTTTTCTTATCCAAACGGTTCAATTTAATCGTTGTGACAGTTTTTTGTTCATTTTCTTCGATAATTATAGCTTCATTACTCAAAAAGGTTCACATCTGTTCTTATTTTAATTTTTATTATATTATTAAATAATAATTTAAACAAAAAGTTATATTAATATTTACAATTTTAAGGTAAAAATTGAGCGTTCGAGGAATCTATTGATTAATTAAGATGTCTTTATTTATGCCAAAATGGATATAAATTTTGAATTATCGCATTTTTTTTATCAGTGATGATCTCAACTGATGTTTTTATCCAATCGGAGATCCATTGATATTTTTGTTTAAATCGAGAGTCCATAAAAATTATAGATCCTTTATCTGTAAGTTTTCGTATCGGTCTTCCTGACGCTTGATTAGCTCTCTGCATTGCAGGATAAAGATAAGCGAAATTCCATCCTTGTTTGTCAAAAACTTTATCATAATAAGATATTTTCGCATTAATTCGAGGTGTGGGAAGGTGGTATGGAACTCCTACAATTATTACCCCATTCATAGTTTCTCCCGGATAATCTTCTCCTTCGGAATTCCTGCCTCCACAAACTCCCAAAAGAACACCACCTTTATCTTTAGATTTTGACATTGATTTGAAATCTTCGATCATTAGTGAGTTTTCAGAAGCAGAAAATCCGGGTTCTTCAAAAAATAGTTTTTTATTATTGCGTTTAACAATAGCCTTTATATCATCGTTTAGAAGAGCATTTAATACTTTATATGATGCGCAAAAAATTCCTACGTTTGCTGGAGTACAGTAAAGGACCTCATCGATTTTTTTTATAATTTTTTTATACATTGAAGTAGTTCTATTTTCTCTTCTTGTATCTATTCCCTCTGTTATCAGTACTTTAATATTCTTTTTCAAAAAGGGAGATTTAGCAATAATCGCTTTATATAATTTTCCACTTTGGTTTAATCCTAATAAATTATTATATACATAAGGATTGACCGTTCCAGAAAGATGGAGACTAGCATAACAAGACTTTAATATAGGAATTGAAATTTCTCTTGGATCTAATGCTATAATTTCCATAGAAATGTTTCTCTTTTCATTTTTGCTCGAAATATTATAGGAAAAGAAATAACTTTCCAGAGTGAGTGATTCGATCCATTTATACCAAAAATCTGCTAAACTCCCCAAATAATCTCTGGAAATCTCTCCATTTGCTACTCTCTCCTCATGAATGGAAGTGCTCAAATCATACATATCCGTTAAAAAACTTTTAAATTCTGCTACATCATTTAATCCCATTTTGATAATAATTTCATTGAGTAATTTTTGAGGATTAATTGCTTTTTCATTTACAATCAAAGATTTTTTCTTTTTATCTAAATGAGTAAGCAGAATATTGACGAATCTTTGCATTATTGAACGAGCCCTATATAACTCCAAGTCCCGAAGACATAATCGTAATGAATAGGGAGTGATCCTAAATGAATTCATTTCAGTGGCAACATCAATCACATTATGGCATTCATCAATTACTAAAATACAATCTTTTAGTTCTTTACCGATAAATTTTAAGAAAGATTGTCGTATAAATGGGTTGAAAATCCATTGATAATTACAGATGATGACTCTCATATCTTGGAGAAGGAATTTACTTAAAAAATAGGGACATAACTTTTTTTCCTTACAAATATCGATAAGAACATCAGCATCAAAAGGACTATTAAATTTTTCCGGTGCGATAAGAATTGGATTATCGACTTTATCCTTCTTATTAAGAAGATTTAAAAAATGTATACAATTTTTATTTTTCCTCAAATCGCTACATACTGACATAGATTCCCGGGGATCGGCGTTAAGGGATAGAAGTGTTTCGTTTAAGCACATTTCATTTCTCCCTCTAATCGATAAGCCATTAATTTTTACAGAGCTTTTTTCTTGTGATAGAAAGTCTGAGATTTTTATCAATTCCTTAATGACTCTTGTATTTTGAGAGTGTGTGCGGCAGAGATATAAAATTTTCAAATCATTCTCAATAGCAACAGGTAAGAGTGCACTTAAAGCAATAACCGTTTTTCCAGTTCCATTTGGAGCAAGTAATAAGATATTCTTTTTTTTTCGGATACTATGTTCTATCTGCTTTATTATGTGTTCTTGAGAAATTCTGAACTCATCATAGGGAAAAAATTGAGGATATTGTATATTTCTACACCAAGTAATCTATATTAATCTTAGAATAATATATACTTTATAATTCTCAAAGTGTTTAAAATTTATTTATTAATCTTGTCTATGAGATTTTTAAAGTTTTTTAGATTATTTGATAATTAAAAATATTTTTATTTTATATGAATACTTGAATTAGATAATAATCAATTAGAAGTATAACTAAACAATGGTTATTAGAATATGAGTGATGACGTAGAAGATTATGAATATTTATCAATTAGAGAATTATTTTCAGAAAGATTATTAAGAGATTTAATCCTATTCCTGAGCTTAGTCGTATTCATTATATCACAAGAATGGGAGAGTATTTTACTTTTATTATTTCCATTATTCACATTCTCATATTCCGTATTTTTTAGACTATTGGATGAGAATAAATGGCGAACTAAATTTCATAATAGTCCAATAGTTTACAGTCCATTGGGGTCAGAACGCAAACATGCAAACCGGTTTATATTTTCAGCACTTTTGCTTTCTATATTTCTCTTTTGGTTTGGAGCAGAATCAATGTATCATCCTCAATTAATTGACAATTATAGTCTCTTTTTCTTGTTATTGTTTTTTTTCATCTATACTTTTACATATTTTTGGATTTTTATTGATCTATGGAGATATTGTCGGATTAAAATTGAAGTTAAAAAAGAAATTGGACCAGAAGTTAAAAATATTGAACAATATAGCCACTTATTCCAAGTTTTAAGAGTGAACGTTTTCAAAAGAATAATTTATTTTAGTCTTTTCACTTTTCTTGCATTGAATATATTAAATTTGATACTCACTTTATTTTTATATAATGGAATTATGCCTGGATTTAATTTTCCTTTACCAGGGACCGGTTTAGAAGGTTCAGAACCTCTTAGATTGCACTTTTTTGTGTATATTCTTTTAATTATACCCCCTATAATTAGCGTTTTATTGCTTGTGATGGTATATAAAGATATTAATAGAATTGATATCGATAAATTGAAGGAAGTTATTAATACGATTCCCGAGAAATTACGTTTGATACTTTTGGAACAAATAAAAATACTTAACAATAAGTTAATACAAGATTTAGATAGAGAATAAGATTATTTATAACCTTATTATAATAGTATATAGATAATTTTAGTGTTTTTAGACATAAAGCTAAAAAAATTTTTATAATAATTATTATATAAATAGGTTAATGTTAAAAAGCAAAAATAAGTGAATTACTCTAATATGAAAAATCAGGAGCAAAAAAATAATTCTTATTCTAGAAAGTTGCTTTTCAAAGTTTGCATAGTTGGAGATGGAGGGGTTGGGAAAACAACTATGGTTAAGCGATTACTCACTGGAAGATATATTGAGCAGAAGATTACCATAGGGACGGATTTAGCGAAATATACTATAAACATAGGCAATAATAAAATAATTCTACAATTGTGGGATTTTGCGGGAGAGAAACGCTTTAGATTTTTCTTACCTAATTACTCAAGAGGAGCAAAAGCAATTTTGCTATGTTATGATATTGCTAGAAGATCCACTTTTAATAGTCTTAAAGAATGGTATAAAATTATCGATCAAAATTCTAATCCTGTGTTTCTATTAGTTGGAACAAAATATGATCTCGCAGACAAAAAACGTGTCATTAGTCGTGAAGATGCCAAAGAATTTCAAGAAGAATATGATATTAGCTTATTCTATGAGACTTCCTCAAAAACGGGCTATAATATAAATAAAGTTTTTAACGATTTAACGAATGAAGTCATTAAGAATGAAGAAATTGAACTTTAAAGCTTAGTTTTCTTGCTTATATTACCTAGTTTCAGTTAATTTATTAATATTTTTTAGGTTAAAATTTATTTTTAAAACTGAAAAGAAAAGTAAAATTGTTCAAAAAATATTGAAAAAATAAAAGAAAAAGAGAGTTTTTATTCCTCAAAATATCCTTTTAATTGCTCTAAGTTAAGTTCCAAATACTTAGCTGCAATAACTGAATCGCCAATGAGTGTTTTGAAATTTTTCTTCCGTTTTTTATTTAAGAATTTCTTCATCTCACTCAAATTTGGGTTTTTCTCTGTAATCTTGATTAATTTATTCTTTATTGCGGCATCTATCACTTTTTGACCTAAATCCGTTCTAATAATCAGCAATGCTTGGTTCTTTGGAGCACCCCAAGGTGAATAAGAAATATCAGAAAATTCACCTGAAAAGTCTGTACAATACTTACATCCTGCCATTCCACCAGAAGAACATGCATATGCTATTTTAAGAGATACTGTCTCTCGAGCTCCAGTATTAAAATCGTTCGTCAATAATTTTGCTAATCCTTGAAGGTGGCAAGGATTTGCGATAATCCCCACGTTCGTTTTCCGATCCAAGTATGCCTGACCAATTCCCGTAATTAAAGGTCCCGCATTTTCCATAGTACTTGATGGGATATATTTTTTTGCATCTTTAGCGCTATCAACAACAACGGGAAACGCGACAGGTGGTTTTTTACTTTTTTGCTCACCCAATACCATATGTTCAACAACGCCCTCATCAAATGCAGCTTTTACAAGATTACTTAAAATATCATCTTTATTACCTGATTCCACTTGAATGATATCTTTATAGACTCCTACTTCTAGATCTACTCTTGTGGTTCCAAATAATTTTTCCTCGATTTCATTTATTGGTAAAAAGGAGCGTGGACATGCATTATAACATAATCCTATAGTTTCAGCACATTCATCCACCACATAAGCTTGTCCGGTTTCATGATTAAAATCCATGTGCGGACAGAAGCTATTACAGCAACCGCAATGTACACACAATCCAGCGTAAATTACCTCGTTTTCGAGATCTTGACTTGATTTTTCTACTTTCATAATTTCACAATTTTGAGTTCGTAATTATGTAAATGTTTTGTAAAATATAAGTGTGATTTTTCACACTATGGATAAATTTGAAAAATTAAAATAAATAAAAAAAAAGATTAAATATAATATCTTTTCTTTTATGGGAATCATCTGTTCACATTGATTATTATCTCAAAATAGTATAATATAAAAATCCTAATCCTCTTGGTGTTGCTTTCCAACCGCTTTCCATGTTAATGAGAAAAAATAATTGCTCCAGCATCGATAAATGATATTGCAATTGGTCATCATCTAATTGAAAGTTTTCCTTTATCTCATTAAACGACCTAGCATTCGTATCTATAAATTTTAGAAGCTCCCTTCTGGTTTGATTTGTCATTACTGAATAAAGATGATCATGTTCTTCCTTAGGATCGATATGCTCCGTTCCCTTTAAGTATTTGTTCATTTCCTCTTCGTCTAGTATACATTTCTCTAAAATATCATGATCTCCAATAAAAGTAGAATGATAATTATCATCTTCGTCCTTCATATTAAATGATAAGATAATGTTATTTATATTTCTTATATAGGATCAAAAATGAAGAATAATCAATAAATTTCGAAAGATATTACATAAGAAGGCTATAATATTTCCTTTTTCCTTTTTTTTGAATTTTTTTTATTATCAAAAGAAAATCCGGACATCTTAGATTTTATATGAAGGAAAATGAAATAAGAGAGCTATTAAAATTGAAAAACTCTTCATCCAAATAACTCAATTACAGCATATCCCGGACTATTAACTCTTTCTCTATAATATAATATCCCTTTCTCAGTATCTTTCGTTTTGATATGTCCATTTTCATAATCTTTTTTAGAAATATAATTTCTCATATCCGCTTCAAATCGTTTAATTATCTTTCCCTCTCGTTCTATTCGAATTTTTGTTATGGTTTTTTGTTTAATGTCAAAAAAAACCCGCTTTTCTTCTATTTTGTTAATTATAGCTTCCGTGATTAGTTTATCTCCGCATCTTACAGGATATCTCATTTCAACACCAACTTTAATGATCTTTCCATACTTTTCTCTTTCAATAAAATCATCAAGTAATTTTGTGATAAATCCGAAACTAAATAATCCATGGGCAATTACCCCTTTATGTCCCGCTTCTTTAGCAGTCTTATCATCATCGTGTATGGGATTTGAGGCTAATTTGGCAAATCCCCCCAATTTTGAATATCTTTTAATCAGATCTCTGGTAATATTATTAAATTCTCCTTTAATTGTTTGCCCTTTTTTTAATTCTGAAACTTTGACCATTTTAGTATCCTCCAGGAGCAATTGTTGCAATAGTTTTGACTTTACAAACGAGTTCTCCATTCTGATTTTTAACTCTTTGGAAAATCTCTCCAAATAATCTCATTTTTTCATTTACCCAAATATCTCCGATTTCTCCTTCCATTGTTAATTTATCTCCTGCTCTAATTTTTACACAATCCTCCCAATCATATTCATTAGCCGCATGCAGTAATTTTTTAAAATCAAGGAGAAACCCTCTAATTTTGCCATTTTGTTCGAATTGGATCGTTGCCATATTCACATATAATTTAGCAGAAAATGCATTTGCGAATGCGGGACATGCAATAATTTTATCTCCATCAGAACCGATATATTTAGGATCTGTTAAATCAAAACATTTAGCAAATTCCACCATGTGCTTATATTTACAATGAAATTTTACTTTACCGGGAATTTTCATACCAGGTAAAATCTCTTGTAAAAATTCTGCATTACGTTTTATAGTTTCCTTATCCATTTTAAACTCTTATTTTATAATATCAGAATCTTGATATAATAATAATTTTTAATTTGTTGATTGTATAATTTGTTCTAATTTTATTTAAGATTTATATACAAATTAAACAAAATTATTGTATTGTATCAAAATATATTTAATTATTTATTTTAATTTAAGAGAATAATTGGAGGAATCAGTTTACTATGTATAGCAAAAGATTTTGGATGAAAAATTGGGATGAGGATATGAAAGATTTAGATTCAAAAAACTGGGAAAAAACATTCGTGGAAGCTATCGCTCCAAGTTTCAAAGATTTTCCAGAAAAAATAGCCTTAACTTACTTAGGAGTTGAAATAACATTTGGCGAATTAGATGATTATTCCAATCAGTTCGCGAATATGTTAATAGAACATGGATTTAAAAAGGGTGATATCATAGGAATTAATTTACCAAATATCCCTGAATGTGTTATCGCCTATATTGGAACATTTAGAGCGGGATGTGTTGCCTCAGGTACATCTCCGCTTCTTTCTGATGTCCAAATGGAATATCAATTAAAAAATTTAGGAGATGGAGGGAAAAAAGTTGGATTGGTAACTCTTGATGTTATTTATCAAGCAAGAGTAGTTAAAATAGCTCAAAACCTTCCTCAACTGGAATTGATTATCACAACAAATATAGGACAATTTCTCCCTAAAATTAAAAGGTTTCTTGGAAAGTTATTAAAAAAAATTCCCTCAGCGAAAGTTGAACCTCTTTCTTATGTGAAAACTTTAAATTTTATTGATGCGATAGAAAATAAATCAACAACTCCACCAGAAATTGATTTATCCCCAGATGATATTTCCCTAATTCTTTTTACCGGTGGGACAACTGGGCAACCAAAAGGAGTAATTTTAACTCATAGAAATGTGGTTTGTGATGTAATTATCGTATCTACATGGTTGGGATGGGAAAGAGGAGAGGGTTTTGCTGTAAGTGGTTTTCCTTTTTTCCATATGGGAGGACTATATTTCTTAGAACATTGCTTATATTTAGCATGGGGGCAAAGCTTAATTCCTAATCCCCGAGACATTGATTACATAGTCAAACAAATAAAAAAATATAGACCTAGCGCTCTAGTTAATGTACCTGCTTTGTTTCAATTAATGTTAAAAAACTCAGATTTTCGCAATCTAGATCATTCAAATATCAGTGGATGTATCTCTGCAGCATCACCATTTCCAAAAAAATCTCAAGAAGAATTAGAAAGCGTCGTAGGAAAGGGAAAGTTAATAGAATGTTATGGTTGCACGGAGACAACTGCCTTAACTACCATGAATCCCTCAAAAGGGCTAAAAAAATTAGGAACGGTTGGATTACCAATGCCCAATATCGAATTAAAATTAATTGATCCTACAACTGGGGAATTAGTCCGCTTAGAGGAACCCGGCGAAATTTGTATTAGGGGAGATATGGTAATGAAAGGGTATCATCAAAGACCTGATGAGACAAAAAAAGCAATAGACTCAGAAGGATTCATGCACACTGGAGATGTTGGAATAATGGATGAGGATGGTTATATTCGTATTGTAGATCGTACAAAAGATATGATAATCGTTGGCGGGTTTAAGGTTTATTCAAATAAAGTGGAAGATTTATTAGTAAAACATCCTGCTATAGATATGATCGCATTAATTGGAATCGAGAATCCCGATAGACCAGGTTCTGAATTAGTGAAAGCCTTCATCCAGATTGATTCGAATTATGATTATGAAAACGAAGATCTTTTAAATCAAGAGATTATAGAATATGCCAAGTCAGTTTTAGCTCCTTTCGAAGTCCCAAAAATCATAGAATTCACCCAAGAATTACCATTTACATTAGTAGGAAAGATTGACAAAAAAGAACTTAGAAAGAATAGTAAAGATACGCAGTAAGACTCATTGAACCTATGAAAATTTGAATTCGAATGCCTTTTATTCCATTTTTAATACATTTTTTTGAATAATTCAATTTTATTTCTAAGATAATAGACAAAAAAATTTTAATCTGTAATTTCACTATATAATTTGTGGGAACATTGTCCCCCCAAACTTTATTCTCAGTATCAAAAATATTTATAATCTATAAGCGCAAAAAATAAATAAAATAATTTTTACTAATATATTGAATATAACTTGTATAGAGTAATACTATATCAAGTTTATTGACAATGATTTGAGGGGTGTCGGGGGAATTAAAAATTTTTTAAATTCCCTAGTCTTTCAAATTGTTTAAAAGAAATGAATGATATATATTTAAAATATAATAATAAAAATTGGTAGAATAATATGTCTATGAACTATAAGAAAAGACTCCAAAGTAAAGACCATGATGAAGAATTTCATGCAGATCAGAGCTGTTGTGAAAACCCTTGTATAGAAAATCGAGATGGGAATGCAGTCTGTATAAACTGTGGTATGGTTTGTGGTCGAGATATTGTAGGTAATGAAAGACGAGCATATACAGCAGAGGAGGTTGAAAAAAGACGACGTACAGAACCCCGATGGAGAGGGTTTGGCCCACGGACAATTTTACCCAATGATAAAGTTGATTCAAAGGGAAATAGAATGGGAGCGAAAGAAAAAACATTATTTTCACGTTTATCTAAGATACAACAATCATTAGTCTCAAGCATAGAACGAAACTTTTGGGAAGCTAAACCCAAATTAAAAATGTTAGTATCTAAGTTGAATATCCCCGAATATATCGAAGAAACAGCATGGAGAATCTATGCAGAAGTCGCAAAAAGAAAGCTTACTATGGGTAGATCAATTGATGGATTTATCGGCGCATCATTATATGCAGCGATTCGAGTACATGAATTTCCACGATTACTTGAAGAGGTCAGTGATGCTTCAATGACTTCTCGACATACCATCATTCGATCTCTTGGAATGATTATCAAAGAAATTTTGCCTGACTTGAATTTGAAATATCGACCAATCACCGCGGAACAATTGATCTTCAGATTTGGAAACGATTTGAATATATCGTTAAATACGCAAAAGGATGCGATGATTTTATTGAGAAAATCAACCAGAGGTGGAATGAATAGGATTGGGAAGGATCCTAAGGGATTCGCTGCATCAGTTCTATATATGGCGGCTAAATCTACAGAGGATCGTAAAACACAAGCAGAAATTTCAGAAATCGCAGGTATTACCGAGGTCACATTGAGGAGTCGTGTAAAGGATGTAGAAAAGAATTTATAAAAAATATTTTTTTTGGAATAGAATTTTTAATTCTTTTGTAATATTTAGAAATATTGTTTGTATTTCGAAGATATTCTTTTTTTAATTTTTAACTTTTTCCAATAATATCTCTTTTTTATTTAGGTTTCTCTCAAGAATTATCCAGTTCAATTTTTTTGAAAACTAATCATAAATCTCTAGAAATCTATTTAAGTAAGATATTTTAATTATACTTTTATAACAAGAAAATGGACTCTTTTTTTTAATAAGATTTAGATTTGAATAATAATGAGAGATTTAATCCTCTAAGAATCGTCCACAGGTATCATCCATCTTTTTGATCACATGATCTCTATCTTTCCAAATAATCCAACTATTTCCAAGTTTTTCGAAGTGAAAACCCACATATTCCTCCTTTTTGAGTTTTTCAAGCATACGTTTCACATAGGTCCAAGACAAATCTGTTTTTTTCTCTACTTCAGCGATGTCGACTGGTTTATTCACTTTCAATTTTTCATTTATAAAATTTAAGATCTTTTGAAATCCTGGTATAGGAGAAGTATCTTCATTCTTTTTGGATATAAAAAATCACCATTTAATTTCATTATTCAGAACTATATACATTTGAATCATTTGATCTATTTAAGATTAAATTTTTTCGAGATAATTATAGTTTTCTTATTTCATATTTAAAAATTCCCCAGATACCAATAATTTACATGGTTTAAAATATGTTAATCCAGATTTTTTCACGAAATCTTCTAAAAGCTCAACCCATTTTTTATAATGTCTTTTTCCGGCACTGAAAGGTCCTGGCATATTCATTGCTGCGACAATTGCATTATCGACATCCTTATAACTATCTAACACTTCTTCTTCTAAGAGCCTGCATCCCTCATTTAATTGAATTGCCATATAAAGCTCAGGATTGAACATATTTGCCGTTTTTGAAAAATCAGCTTTTGGTATATTTTTGTCCGTCCATTCATAAAATCCTTCACCAGTTTTCCTCCCCAATTTTCCTTGTTTAACCAAATTTTTAAAATAATCTGGTGGGTCAAGTTCTTCTGAAAGTGTTTTTTTATAATATTCAAAACTATGTAAAATTACGTCAAGACCAAGAAAATCCCACTTTGCGAATGGTCCTAAACCACCACCTTGCATTTTAATAACATCAGCATCTATTTGTTCATGTGGAATATTTCGCTCTTCAGCTTGTTCTAATAACCACATTAAATAAACGCTACTAACGCCGGTTATTCTATTCACTACAAATCCAGGAGTTTCTTTTTCAATCTTAATAATCTTTCGTTTTCCTCTAATACAAGGCAAACTTTTAGCAAACTCCTCGGCAATTTTCATAGTATCCTCTGAAGTTTGCTCTCCTTTTACAAGCTCAATCGCAGGTAAGACCACAATAGGTGTAAAAAAGTGCATTCCAACGATTTTTTCGGGTTTTTGAGATTTGGATGCTATATCCGTAATTCTCATATTTGAAGTGTTGGAAGCTAAAATCGTATGTTCAGAGGTCAATTCTCCCAATTTATTGAAAAGATCTTGTTTTAATTCCATAATTTCCGGAATCGCTTCAATAACAATATCAGAATTTTTTACAGCATTTTCTAAAGTGGATTCCTTTTTCAGATTTTTAAGTAATTGTTTGGCAGTTAACTGAGATGATAATTTTTCCTTTCGTTCTAGTTTCAAGAGATTTTCTTTAATAAATAATTCTGCTTTTCTAAGACTTTCTTCATCGATATCATAAAAAGTAAGATCATATTCCCCCATGAGGATAACTTGGGCAATTTCCCGTCCCATTGTTCCAGCCCCAATAACAGATACGTTCTTGATCATGTTGATCTCATTCATTATTTTGGAAATATCTTTTTTATTATTTAGTTTCTATTATTAAAATAATTTAAATCTTTTAAATTCAGATTCAAAAATAAAAAGGATTTAGAAGTAGAAAATTGCAATTCCCCATGAGATTAGCATAGTTGTAATTCCCAGAAAAATTGAAATTGGTAATCCAGGAAGTAATTTATTCCTTTTTAGACCTTGAATAGTAATACCCGTTCCAATAATTATTGCTGATGCCACTAATATTGTAATTATAATATTTCCCGTAATAATTAAAGCAGCTGAGGTTAACATACTATAAAAAGCTAAGTCTCCGATTCCTATTTCTAATTTAGAGGTATCATATTCAACTTCACCTCTTTCTAATTTCTCTTTCAATTCTTCATCTGGTTCTTCTGAGGCTAACTCGATCATTTGTTTGATAGGGCCTTTTTTATACAATACAGCAAATAAATCCCATATGGAAATCCCTATAAGTATAGTTAGAGTTGTCCAGAGAGGCATAATTACTCCCATTAATGCACCTGTTAGAAAGCTTACATATAAAATAACAAAATTCTTAATGCGGATGCTTTCAGCTGTGAAATATTTATACATTAAAAAAATACTAAATATTCCAATCAATCCAACCATAATAAAATAAATAATTATTTGCAGGGTTTCTGATAATGGAAAAATGGTAAAAAAAACAATGAAAATGATCTCTCCAAAAAACCAGGTTTGAAAAAAAGTAAGAAATGATATACTAAATCCAAAAATGTATTTTAAAATATCAATACCCTTTCTTTTTATAAAAAAAATTATTACAAATGCTGAAGCTATCGCGATTCCAGTAAATATTAAACCATTTAAAAGTCCAGCAAGCGCTCCATATTCAACTTCAGAGAAGTATCCCCCCTCATAATCACGTCCAGCGAAAATATAGAAAAAAGCGAGAATGCCCGCAAAAATTACAGCTAATATAATTGGAAGGGGATAAAAATTCCGCTTTATTCTAAATGTTGGAAAAAAATGAGGAACGGCTTCTTTTTCAATTATCTCTTTTTCAGAATCATCAACTTCCACTTCATCAAAAGCTTGTGATCCCTCAATATTTTCATTATTTTGATCTTCTGACATTTTTAGTATGAAAAGTATGTAACATTTAAAGAATTAAACTTTATTTTGATAAGATAAATCATATTAATAAATTAAATTTTTATAAAACATTAAAACTAAATAAATGGTTTTTATTATAAAAAGTAGAAAATAGACTAAATTTAAAATTCTCTTTATGAATCGTTATACAAAGTATCAAAGAAAAATTAAAAAATACCAAAAGAAACTTAAAAAGCAGAAATCAAAAGTTAAAAGTAAATTAATTGATTTTAAAGATTTTATTTATAGAATCGGTATCTCTTCAACAGAAGATTTTACTCTTAAAAGCTTATCTAAGCCCATTTTATTTCCAGGACATTTAGGATTAATTTTTGTTGGGGAATTTACCAATAATTTATTTGCAGAAATGAAACAAAATTTAGAAACCATATATCCATTATTTTTCTTTTCTATATCTAATTTAGGATTATATGATTTTTCCTCAGAGATTTTCTCGAAAGGAATTAAAAAGGAATTAAAAGATAATGAAAAACCAAAGGAAATTTTAAATCTTCATCCAACAAACAAATTTCATCAATTAATAATAGACAAAAAGAAGGAATTTAGTTTGGATATGATAGTGGCCGTTACCGATTTACCTTTATATTCAAGTAGCAACAATAGTATAATTTTTTTAGTGGGAGAGGCACATATCCCACATCAATCATGTATTGTTTCTACTCTTAAATTGATGGAAACGTTTTATGATCGAGAACACAATGATATTTTATTTCAGATTAGATTAAACAAAGAAATAATACACGAAGTGGGGCATTTAATTTTAGGTCCAGATCACTGCGAAAATCCATCATGTGTTATGAGTTATTCCGATACTATCCGAGAAATTGATGAAAAATCTTTATATTTATGCAAAAATTGCCAAAAAGAGCTAAAAACCATTAAAGAAAAATTCAATTTTTAAATTTCAAACTAAAAATAGACATTATCTAATCCTTTTATGAATTCCTTAGTTAGTTCTACTCTTTTGCTCCTCTCTTTTCTATAATAACGTAAAGGAAATAATTCTTCCTTTGTAAATTTATATATTTTAACCCAATTTTCCGCAACTTTTTCTATTCTGTGCTCTTCTGCTGCTTTTCTCGCATTTTTTCCAAATTCTTCCCTCAAATCATCATCTTCTAATAGTTTCACTACATAATCTTCAAATTCTTTTAAACTATTGGCGAGATAGCCCGTTTTTCCATGTCTAATTACATTTGCGATACCACTTCCATTTGCGCCTACATTAGGGGTCCCTTGAGCCATTGCTTCTAATAAAACTAATCCTTCTGCCTCCACCCACGACCATAAACACGATACATCCGATATATTATATAGTCTTAAAAGATCGTTAAAAGGAACTCTACCAGCGTAGGATACACAATCTCTAAATTTTCTTTTCTTGACTATCTTTTCGACTTTATCAGTTGAGGGTCCTTCACTCCCTACAAGTAGTAGATGTGAATTAGGCACTCGTTTATGGATTTTCGAAAACGTTTTAATGATTTGGATTGGATGTTTTTCAGGGGATAATCGAGAAGCATATAAAAGTACCTTTTTATCTTCAATATTATATTTTTCACGGATTCCATTCTCTTTAAGATCCTTAAAATAAAACTCTCGAATCCCATTGCTTAAGGCAAAAATAGGTTCCTTAAATCGATATTTAAGTAATAATTCTTTCTTGCTTTTAGTGGGGACATGGCAAATGTCATATTTCTCTAACAACATACGTTCATATCTCCAGAGAAAATCATTTTTCGAGAGGATGTTGCCAATTATAGGTACATATTGAGCAGCATAAAAAGCCATTGGACTATGATGAGAGCCTACTCTAGGAAGACCTAAAGATTTTGACCAATTTACCCCTAAAGCCCCAATTGTAGCATGAGTTTGAATATGCGCAATATCTAAATCACTACAATCACAGTTAAATATTTTATGTATGGGAACACTAAGGACAAACCCGGTTTTTTTTGCAACTCTAGCTCCTCCCAAATCATGAAAATGAATATGATCAGGTTTGTCTTGACCATTCTCGACTTTTGGGGCAAAAACATGAACATCATGCCCTAATTCTGCTAAGGATTCACTTAGAAACCGAACAGCATGCGCAGAACCATTCATTTGGCTGTACATACAGCTAAACATTCCGATTTGCAGTCTCTCTCGTACCATAATTAAAATCCCACTAAGGCATTAACAAAATCAATATTTAATTAAATTTTTATTTAACTTAATACTTTTGTGTTTTAATAAATATTTGACCTAATTTTAATAACTCTGGAAGCCCTTCTAATTCTATGAACAAGAAGAATAAGTTAATTACAATTTTAGCTTATATATTCAATTTATTTAATATTTCTTTTATTTTTGATTTTCAATGAATAAGATTTGTACTAATAATTTGGAATAATTAACATCTAAATCAGAAACCATAAATTTTTTTTTGGAAAAAATATTATGATTAATATGGATCCCGAAGAGAAGAGAGTTATCGCTCAAGAGATTGTTCGAGAAAGACGTTTACCTTATTCTATCGAAGTGGTAGAAGTGAATAACGATAATTATAAAGTCATTAACAATTTTGGCAGTGAAATTACTTATATTAAAAAGGGAGATACATATTATTTAGAAGAAGAACTAGAATAGAGCTATTTCTTTTGAATAAATTGAAAAACCAGCAAATTCTAGTACTTAAATTACTTACTAAAAAATCAAACTATAATGAATAGTTTTCAATTTTTTTTTAATAAATTATTCTAGGAAAGATTTTAAGATCGAAGTATCTTACTAAATATAGAAATAAAAAAATAAAAATGATTGATCACAATGAGAAGAAGAGCTCGATCCGATAGAACAGAAAGCAAGGCAAGTGAAAAATTCAGGGCCGTTATTGATACGCATACGTCTCTCTCAATGTACAATAAAAAAAATCGATCCTATTGTGTCGTTCGTAAAGATTTAGCAAAGAATTATGATATTGAAGTAGACGCTTCTGAAGCTCCAGTTTTAAATAAAGTTTTAAGCGATCCCGACCCATATGAGAGTTCAATGGCTGAAATCAAGATATTAGAAGAAGAAGTTTTTCCTATTAATGATGCGATTAAAAAAGTTTTCGGTGATTCTAAAGATCTTCAGTTGAACTCAATAAAATTAGCAATAGGTGGAAGTAAATCTGATTATGTCACGATTGACCAAACTGATCTAATAAAATTTGATGTCAAACCAACACTTACTGGATTGATGAACTTTATACAAGAAAACCAAGAGAGCATATTAGGATTTCTCGATTGTGATTACATCAATGAAGAAGGAAATGTGATATATCTTAGTTGTGGCAAGAAAAACTTATCTGAAAATATTTTTACGATAAAATTAAAAATTCTCGCCTCTATGCAACAGCGAGGGTTTTTCCTTCAACAAGAACACAAGTATTATGGATTACAACTCTACCTCACAATAGAATCTAAAATACCTAACGATGATAAGTTACTAGAATTATTAAAGGAACTTGAAATAGATTGGGAGTTGATATTTTTCAGAAGACGTTTAGCTATTCACGATTGGACGGAAATCGAATGTGAACGAGATTCTGAGAATTTAAAAAGTTATCTAAGGGCAAAGTTTGAAAGTCTAAATTATTTTGATGTGAATAATATAACGCGTTTGGTTATAAAAAATAATTTAGCATTTATCGTGGCTGATAAGATGGCGTCACTACTTCATAAAATGAAATCTGAAAGAACATTTCAGCTTCAGGAAAAAAAATTTCAAAAACCTTCTTTTAGCGGAGATGATTATCCTGGAGATGAATATTCAATCACTCTTAAAAAGGCTGAAATCGCCGCAGCAGCTAAACTTGCTTGTGCATATTTAGGCATTCAGAAGGAAATTAAATTCGATAGAGATATTTCAGATGCTGAAGTAATAAAATATCAAGAAGAATTAACAAATATATAAAATCAAATCATAAAATTCTTTTAAATACGATTTATTAATAATTGCAAGTTTTAAAACACAAAATCCCCCCAAATTGACTTATGCGGTCACCAACGGGGCTTTCTTCTCTTATCACTTTAGTGATGAGCCCTTTATTTTTGGCAATCTGTTTTAATCTATAAATTCGATTCTTTTGTTTATGGTTTTCAAGGAATTCATCAGTTAAAAGAAGATAATCTGCATTTTGAGATATAGAATCATCTTTTTTCCCGCCTTCATATATAAGGTCCTCAATCTCTTTTAATCCGTAAATTACTGTAGCTTTTGGATTCTGTATATTAATGCATTTCTCCAATTTCTTAATGATAAAATAGGCTTCTTGTGAGGTAAGGTTCTTTATTACTTCTTTAGTCTCTTTTTTTTCAAGTAAATATTTAACTTCAATAGTATTTCTCGCATTTCCCGTAATTTGCCCAAAACAAACTTGATTATTCCCTTTTGGACTAATTAGCCATCGATGATGTTTTTCAATATGAGACAAAAACGCTTTTGGCCATTCTTTTCCTTTTGGTGCAACGAGAAGTATGCTTCTAAGACCGATGTCTATAAGAGGTCTTAAAAGTTCTAATAAATCTTGAAAGTAATGATAAAGATCTTTATCAGTCGTATTTTTCCATTTTCTTTTCAAAGGCAAGCGATCAAACTTTCTTACAGATTCACTAAATATTTTCCAAATATGAATTACTTGCTCATCAAAACCTACTAGAACTCCGACAGGATAACCTCGCTTTTTTCTTTTCCTTCTTACCATTATCCTATTTAAAGAATGGTTTGACATAAGCTTTTTGGAATTTTTATCAAATAAGAGATTATCGAAGGATTTCCTCAATAATCATTCTATATAGGTACCATTAGAAAGACTTATAGATTAATTATTAATAATAGGGATTAAAAAGATCAAGTAATATCAGATAATAATTTAAAAATGAAATAAAAAGAAAAAGATTCAATAGAAAAAATCTTAACTTAAACCATAAGACTCTTTTAATAAGTTATTATTGATTGAACCTGCAGAGATTGAATGCCCTGTTTTTATATTTGTGACTGTATAAAACGCGGGAGCGAAAAGACCAGGATCAATATCATAAAATTTATAATCCATTTCTTTGAAAACATCCATAAACGGTTTTCCATAACTAGTAGAAGTATTTGCTGGTGCCTTTTTTACGAGATCAAATATTTCAGCTTCTCTGTCTTTATCAATTTTAATTGTATAATAAGTTTTGCCTCCCGCAATCAAGGAATCATTTGTTCGTCCCATCGCAGCAAAATCATCTTTCGCTATAGGTGCGATTGTTGTGGTTCCAAATCCATCTTGAATTATGTCTAGAGGAAATTTAATTTCATGGAATTTATGAAGACCCGTTTCCACAATCCGCGCTGCTACCTGGATAGAACCTGTAAGGCAAGCAGTGGGTGCACAAACCGCATATGTTTCTTTTATATCAACTCCACATTTATTAGCAACAATTTCCATTACTTCTTCATTTGGTAATTTGCTGGTCTCAAAAACGATAATCGCACAATTAGATTCATCTTCATAGTTAATTTCTTCGAATAATTTTTTCTCGACTTTACTTTTCGCACGAGCGGGTCCAGATCCTAAAGATTCAAAAACTTTCTTTTTCTTAATCTCCCCATTTTTTTCTACTTCTCTTTTCAATTTCACATTCCATCCTGCAAGTTGAGATGCCATACATGATATTACTGGGTGAGAAGTATAGACGTTTACTATTGGCAGATAGTGACCTTCAAGAGTAACATTTGAAAATCTTACATTTCCTAACCCTCCCATACAGATCTCTCCAACTAAGCGTCCTCCTTCCCATGAGGCATTTTTCATATCTAAGACTTTTGCTCCGTTTTCTAATATTATGACCTCTGCTTTATAGAAGTCTTTATGATTGATAATCTCTTGGACAATATTTCGAGCTAATTCATTAATTTTTATATGATGCATTTTTCTCACACTCTTTAACTTTTTATAATTTTTTAGATTTGATCCTTATTATATTTTCGTATCTAGTCACCATTCGCATTCTAAGATAATTATAAAGTTAAAATTTTTAGCAGTGTTATTAAAGTTAAGATAAAAAGATTTAGTAATGATTATCCTAATTATTATTTTTAAAAATGACCAATTTCATAGAAAAATATAATCATCTTGATTCGGATCTAGATACACTTAAAGATTATTTCCTTGAAAATATCAAAGAAATAAATGGTCCAATTCAAATTTATACACACCTTGACTCTGATGGGTTATCTGCTGGAGCAATATTAGGAAAAGCTCTTTTTAGGAAAGATATTCCTTTTAAAATTACGGTATTAAAACAGTTAGAAAGAGAAGAGATTTTAAAGATTAGTGAAGAGAGTAAGGAATCTGGAAACTTTATTATTTTTTCTGATTTTGGAAGTGGTCAATATAAATTTATAGAGGAGAATATAACTAATCCATTTATTATATTAGATCATCATCTACCTTATAGAGTTTCTGACAAAGATAAAATTGATCTTTTAAAAGAAATTTATAAGAGTACCAAGGAATGGCATATTAATCCCTATTTTTATGGAATTGATGGGAGTGAAGAAATATCCGGTTCAGGAATGAGTTATTTATTTGCAAAAAAATTAGATGAAAAAAATTCTGATCTCTCAGTTGTTGCACTTATTGGAGCCAGTGGTGATGTCCAAAATCAAGGAAAAAATAAATTATTCGTGGGCATTAATGCAAAAATCGCTGAAGAAGCAAAAAGTAATGATTTAATTGCGGTGGTGGATGATATTAATTTTTCTCCAATAAAACCATTAAATAAAGCTATAGCTTACTCATCAGAAATTACCTTGCCTGGTTTGAGTGGTGATGCTAACAAAACTTTGAAATTCTTAAAACAATTAGGAATCCTAATGAAACATTCTGATGGAACTATAAAAAATTTAATGGATTTAAATCAAGAAGAGAAACAAAAAATAACATCTGCAATAATAGAGTATATATCTATAAAACTTGATATAGAGCCTTATCAAATAATCAATAAATTAATAGTGAATAGGTATTTACTCACTTCAGAAGAAGAGGGTTCAGATTTACAAGATATCAATGAATTTTCTAATTTATTAAATGCATGTGGAAGAACAAATAACGCATCTATTGGAATTTCAATAGCGATGGGGGACAGAAATGAAGCATATAAACAGGCAAAACAGAATTTACAGGATTATAAAAAATCTCTCGTGAATGCCTTGACGTGGATAAGAGAAAATAAAGTTATTATTGAAATGGATAATATTCAGTATTTTTATGGGGATGATATGATTCCTGAAAGCATAATAGGAACTGTTTCTTCTATGTTAATTTTTGACGAAAGTGAAATAATTGATAGAGATAAACCTATTTTTGGGTATGCGAAAAGAATAGATGAGGATGTATACAAAATTTCTGCAAGAGCGCATAAATCTATCGTGAAAAAAGGAGTAAATTTGTCTGATGCGATTCGTAAGGCATTAGAATTAACAAATTTAATCGCTTTAGGAGGTGGACATCCGCCCGCAGCGGGTACCAAAATACCTACTGATAAAATAGATATTTTCTTAGAAAATTGTGATAAAGTAATAGAAGAACAATTAAATAATAACTAGATTATATAAGTTTCTCCCGTTTCAGGAGAAACTGAATTATATCCTTTCTTTACTAATTCACTGGCAAAATTTGTTGTAGCTTCATTATCTCCATGAACTGTGAAGATTTCTCTTGAGCTATTAGCAAATTTCAAATTATCCACATAATAATGCAATCCATTAATATCAGCATGAGATGAAAAATCATAATAATCTAGTTCACATTTAGCTTTAATATTTATTTCGTAATTTTTATGTCCATCTCTGTTATTTTCTCTAAATTTAAAGATATTTGTATCTAAAAGATGTCTTCCGGGTGTTCCTTCTACTTGATACCCAACCAAAAAGACAGCAGAATAAGGATCGTTTAGAATAGTCTCAATATATTCTAAAGCAGCCCCTCCTTTAAGCATCCCTGAAGTTGAAACAATTACACCGCTAGATTTTCTCGCTACCGAGCGTTTTCTTTTTCGATTGACAAAATCGACATTTCTTAACGCTTTTCTGTAGAGATGTCTATTTTTTAATGCCTCGGGATAATCGAAATAAATTTTTGAGATTAATTTACCCATCCCATCGAGGAATAATTTATCATTATATCTATGTTTATTTAATATCATGATAGCTTCTTGAGAGCGGGCTACTGCGAAGGCAGGGACTAATACCGTACCTCCATTTTGAGTCACTTCTATTACGTCATTAACGAATTGTTTTTCTAATTCTTCTCGGGGAGGATGTTCTCGCAATGCATAAGTGGATTCAACAATTGCAACATCTATCTCAGGTATTTCTGAAGGATTTGCTGAATCAACAAGATTTGTTTTTTTTGTATTAATATCTCCAGAATATAGAATTTTTTTACCATCAACCTCTAATACAATTGATACACTCCCAGGGACGTGCCCAGCGTCATAAAAAGTTATGTAAAAGTCCTTTGAGACTTTTCTTCTGGTTCCTTTTGGTAAAAAATACGCATTACGTTTCATATTATCGATTTCTTTAAATCCAAAAGGATAAGGATATTTTGAAATTTTTAAAGAGTCTTTTATCAGTTTATCTGAGACATCTAAAGTTAAACCATTCGTAAAAAGAGGGGGGTTTTTATTATGCAAATATAGAAAGGGTAAAGCGCCAGAATGATCTACGTGACAATGAGTTACTGCGACACCCTTTAATTTTGTGAGGTCTGATTTATGGGGTAATCGTTCCTCTTCTCCAAACCGGATACCATAATCTAATAAGAATTGATTTCCTGCTTTCGATTCAACAAGTATTGCAGATCTTCCAACTTCTCTGCAACTACCGAGAAATGTTATTTTAGCCATCGGTGATCTGTATCTATTAATAATTATTTAATTCTATAACAATAAATATGACAATGAAAAAAATCTTTTAGGTTATTTTTTATTTATTTTGGAAAAACCTTAAAAAGATTTATTGAAAAATTAATTTGAGAATTAGAATTGTAAACTACATAAGGATCTAATATCAAATATGAAAAAATTTTTAATTCTTTTGATATAATCAAGAATTATAAATCATAGCTTAAGAAGGATTCAAAAATGAGACTAAAGAGTGATGAAGACAAAGCCAGTATCGGAATTATTGGAGGTACTGGTTCTGATATTGAATTGGAAAATGCTGAAGATATAAAAGTGTATACACCCTATGGAAGGCCTTCGGGTTTGATTAAAATGGGTAATTTTAAAGGTAAGAAAGTGGCTTTTATATCACGACATGGAACTGGTCATACCATTCCCCCTCATAAATTGAATTTCAGAGCAAATATTTGGGCACTCAAAGAATTGGGCGTAAAGGTTATAATTTCTCCGTCTGCTGTAGGGTCATTAAGAAAAGAACACGAAAAAGGAAAATTTATACTTGTGGATCAATATATTGATAGAACCAAAAAAAGACTTGATACATTCTATGAAGGAGGAGAAGTTTGTCACATTGGCCAACCAGATCCCTATTGCTCGTATCTAAATGACTTATTTTATGATACAGCAAATAATATAGAAGGTCTAAATATTCAAAAGGGTGGAACTTATGTATGTATTGAAGGACCCCGATTTTCAACAAGAGCAGAATCAATAATGTTTCGTCAATGGGGGGGAGATATAATAGGAATGACCACTTATCCCGAAGTTGTACTAGCTGCTGAAAAAGAATTATGTTATTGTTGTATTGCGACCGTTACTGATCTAGATGTGTGGGCAGGGGAATGTGAAAATTGCGGAATTGTAGAGTTCGGTCCCGCTTGTGAAAACTGTGGTGGACCAGTGAAACCCTTAGCTGTAGATGTTGAGGAGATTTTGGAAACAATGGCTCATAACGCAGAATACTTAAAGAAAATGTTAGAATTAACAATTCCAAAAATAGATTCAGAAAGAGATTGCGAATGCCACCATTCTTTAAGGGGAGCAATTCTATAAAAAATAAGATTTAATAAAAATAATTTTTTTTAATTTTCTTCTAAATTCTATAGGTCTATTTCTCGTTTGATTTTATTCCTCAACGGGAATTTCGACTAAGGATAAGATATCATAATCCTTAATTAATTCTCTACCATGGAGGCTTCCAGTTAATTCAATGATAAATGAGATGCCCGCAACTTTACCTCCTGCTTTTTCTATCAATCTTGCTGCTGCTTTCGCTGTTCCACCAGTTGCTAAGAGATCATCAAATAACAATACGTTTTCTCCTTCTTTAATAGCATCCAGATGCATCTCTATCGTATCTGTTCCGTATTCAAGTTCATACGTCTCTTTATGAAGTTTCCAAGGTAGTTTTCCCTCTTTTCGAATTAAAACGAATCCTGCATCAAGAAGGTATGCAATTGCTCCTCCAAATACATACCCTCTTGCTTCAATGGCTGCAATTTTGTCAATTCCCTTTCCTTTGTAATGATCAACAATTCTATCTATTGATTCCTTAAATGGAATTGGTTCTACACAGAGTGTAGTAATATCTTTGAATTGAACTCCTTTTACAGGCCAATCAGGTACATTCCGAATATAATCTAAAAGTTTAACCATTTACTTCAACTTTCGTTATTTCTCATGTAGTTATTTCTACTTTAATAAATTCTATTTTAGATAATTTTAGGAATTATTTAATTATTAGTAACAAAACTTGCATGGTAAATTATGTCATTTACTAAATCTAAAATATTAAATACGGATGAACTTATTACATTTATAAATATTTAACATCATACTATTAGTAGAAGAAATTCGGAGAGATATCTCGTGAAAGTGCTCGTATTTGGGCCAGCTGGGGCAGGGAAGACAAGTCTCCTCAGAACTGTCTGTCTTGGCTATAATTTTATGAAAGTGGTCAATTTAAAGCCTACGAAAGGCATCTCGAGAGAGAATTTTATATTTCGAGGCATTATGGAACTAAATGTATGGGATGCAGGCGGCCAAGAGGTATATATGGAGAGATATTTTTCAGACAAACAGAGAGAATTTATATTTTCAGAGGTAACCACCACAGTGTTTATGGTAGACGCTACAGTCACAGATCCGAAAATAAAAGAAACTTTTGATAAATTTTTAATGAATATATTTGAATTTAGTCCTCATATCGAAGAAATTTATGTATTATTGAATAAAATTGATTTAGATGAATCACAAGAAGATGAAGTCTATGAGATGCTCTCAGATAATCTTGATGAGGAAACTGAAAGAAAGATCAAATTTACGCCTGTCTCGGTAAAATGGGGAAGTGCGCAACATAGACTTATAGAAATTTTAGATTATGAAATCCAAAAATCAACCTTAAGTCTTCAACGATTAGGAAAGGTCAGACATTTATTAGATCAATTTAAAATTAATACTCTCTCAGAATATCTTTTATTTAATCGCCCAGATGGGCTTCTTATTGCATCTACTTTCGGACGATTCGAATCTAAACCGTTTCAGTTCATGAAGTTTGAAATAGGTACTTTAGATTCAAACTTGTATCAAATTTATAAAAAGATCATGGAAATGATGAATAAAACAACTATCTCCCCTCTAGAATTATCAATTGTTGTATATGAAAGCGAAAGTTCGTACATTTTAGTTAAAGAGGTGGCGAATGAGGCAATTTTAATGGCGGTTACCAAAACAAAAGATCAAGCTGCTTTCTTTGATGTAATGAAGATGTTATCGGGAGAGAAATTTCGTGATTTAAAATCCTATTTCATGGAACAATAATTTCTTTCATTTATATGTTCTTTTAGAAATAATTAACCTATTTAATAAAATTGGTTTATTTGAGAAAAAAAGGTAAAAGAAAATAATAGATTTATAAGAATTTAAAATTTTAAGTTAGATTTATTTTTCTTTCTCGTGTAGAGCACGTTTCTCAAGAAGTTCTTGGGAAGATCTATGAGGTGTCCTTAGCACTGTATCATTAGATTTTTCTATTTCTCTTGCAACTTGACATAAATCTGCTGCGTTTTTCATCATTTCATGTGCTGCTGCTAATTGAGGCATATATTCTTCTCGGTCTTTTAGAACAAAACAAGCTTTTCCTGTGATTTTTGACACCTTTGTTGCGATTTCAAATGCTGCAATAGCTTTAGCCTCGGCATAGGGATTAGAAAAGCGTGCTGCTTGTGCTGCAACTTTTGCATCAATCTCAATTTGTGGGAGAGTTGGAGTTTTTCTTTCAAGCATATCCATAATCACTGTGTTTAATTCATCTACAATGATATTGAAAACACCAGTAATCGCCAGCACTTTTAATAGGTTTGCATTGAATAAACTCATTTCAATTGGATCTAAAAAAGGTCTTCGTGCTCCAATCATACTATCACATTCAACGATGATATAACCGATTCCTTTCTCCTTGAATTCTTCAATAGCTTTTTTAGCTGGAGCATCAGAAATAACAATCGCAGGGATGTTTCCAACTAATTCTCGTGCAGCTTTAGGTCCTTTTAATGCTGCGTTTGGGGAAGACATCAAAATAAGATCAGGATTAAATTCTAATAATTTTTTCATAGTTTCAACACATTCTTCTGGAGGATGCATTTTAGGTCCGGAAGTCACCTCTCGAAATATAACTCGTTCTCCTTCAGCACGTTCATCTATCAGAAATGATAAGAGTACAGAAGATCCAATGGTTCCATTTTTTAACACACCAATGTTTAATTTTCCATTCATTTTTTACACCATATCAATTTTGCTTGATAAATTAGAATATAATAATTTTATATTATTAAATAACATTTTTAGACTTTATTTTTAAATTGATCAAAATCTTATTAATAGTATTCATAAAAACTTAATATCAATTATGAATTAGGAGTAAGTACCTTATTTTTAAAAAAAGAATTGAGAGGATATAAAATGGAATTAAATGGAGTCGAAATAGAAGATACCTATTGTGAAGCATTTGGAGGATATTTTGCCCGAATAATTATCACAGCAATAAATAAAACATGGTTAGATATATGTGCAAAGGAAGCGACTGGATATGGAACTTCAACAATCCATTGTGATTCAGAAGCCGCATTGGATGTTTATATTTCACCAGAAGAAACCCCTGATAACCGTCCTGGAGCTGCTTTGATGTTTTTTATTAATGATAAGAAAAAGGTTGATTCCGTATTATTAGGACGTATTGGACAATGCATTTTAACATGTCCTACTTCATCATGTTTTGATGGAATGGAGGAATCCTTAGATCCTGAAAAAGAATTCGAAGTAAAAACGGGATATAAATTGAAATTTTTTGGTGATAAATTTGAAGAGAAACTAGAAGGAAATTTTAATTTTGAAGCTTGGAAAATTCCGGTAATGGATGGAGAATTCATTGTTCAAAGTGTTTTTAAAGCTGGAAAAGGGATTGCGGGAGGGAATTTTCTAATTATTGGAAAGGATCAATCATCAACTCTAACCGCAGCGGAAAAATCAGTAAAAGCAATGAAAGATGTCCCCAATGTAATTGCACCATTCCCAGGAGGAGTTGCTCGATCTGGTTCTAAAGTCGGATCTAAATATGACTTTCTGGGCGCTTCTACTAATGATCCACTTTGTCCTACCTTAAAGGATAAAATAGACAATTCCCTCTTAAAAGAAGGGGAAAATTGTGTCTATGAAGTAATCATTAATGGAGCGAAAGAATCTTCAATCAAAACTGCGATGAAGTTGGGAATTAATGCTGCTGTAAAAGTCCCTGGGGTAATGAGAATCTCTGCAGGGAATTATGGCGGAAAACTTGGGAAATTCCAATACCAATTGCATGATATATTGAGTTAAAAATAATAATAAACAAGAAATTTAAAAATTTTTTAAAAATTTTTTATTTCCTTATAATTTTTTCTACAATCTTCTTTTTATTTTTTTCTTTGTTGGTTTTTCTTCTTCCTTTTCTTCTGGTTGCCCTTTTTGAGGACTAATTTGTTTTTTAACCGGTTTTTTTGATGGGGGTTTTTTACTAGTTTCAATTGTAGGTTTTTCTTGTTTTTCGATTCGAGAAGAGAGTAATCTATATCCAAGAAAAAGACCAACTAATATTCCAATAATTAGACCAAAAATTAGAGTTAACCATGGCATAATTAGTCCCAGAGCATCTGGAATGATACTTATCTGTTGAGGAGCTTGTCCATAATCAGAAGTAATCGTTATGGTTCCACCATCAGAATCAGTTGCGGAAATATAAACTAACCATTTACCACTGATTAAATCCACGGAACGTATTAATATTTCGAGATCCTCATGATATAATCTAGTAATATTAAACCATTCATTTTCTTCATTGAGAAGAGAAACCGTAATATATTCAATAGTACCATCATCATCTGTAACATTAACTGTGAATATGATGTCATCCCCATAAAATATGGATATCGCTTCTGTTTGCGGTATACCATTTATTTCGTAGCTTTTAATATCGGGTAGAATATTTTTTATTGTGAGATATGATATGAATGAATTCAATCCACCATCAGGATCGATTGCACTAATATTAAGCAAATACTGTCCAATAGGTCTTCCAGCTGGGATATTTGATGTAATGGTAAACGTATTGTTAATACTCCCCGCTTGAGTTTCAGGATCAAGTTTAATTCCCATAGGAGTTGTTAGTTGCAGAGATATATTGATATTTTCTGTAGTGGACTCAATATCGGAAACATTAACCGAAATATCAAAATCTATAGTCCTATAAACATCATCCGGAATGATTAGACTTGAGGGAATAATAGTTGGGTTATGATTTAGGACTTTGAATCGGAAATAGATGGGTCTCGTTTTATCACTTTGATCTGTTAAATTGACTTTAACATAATAAAACTTATTCAATTTTGTAAAAATGGAATGATCAAGAAATAAATCAAATCCTTCTATGTTTTTTCCAGATATATACAAAAGTGTGCCTTGATTATCGAAATCAGTGCTATTTACAATTGAAATTTGATAGGTAAATTCATAGATAGATATATTTTTTATAAGAATTTTTATATTCAAGCTATCGTTTATATAACCCTCATTATTATAATTTGGAGGAAAATCAGCAGCATAATAATTAGAATTAATAAATATTTGAGTTTCCGTGTTATTAATATTCAATAAAACATCAAATTCATCATATAGTTGGAAAGTAACAATTGTGGTTCCATTTGGAGCATAATAAGGGGCAGTGTAAGTGTATGTAAAATTTGCTCCAGTATCATACTCCATGTCATAAATATCGGTTGATCCCCCAGGGTATAAAAATTGAACTCTTGTATAATTTACATTAGAAAACTCAGTTGTATTAATTTCAATAAATATAGATTCAAATAGAGAGATAATATTTGTATCATTAAAATAAATATATTGTGGACTGATAGAACCATTATTATCTGAACTTTTTATTCCATCAGAATCAGATAAAGGCTGATCTAAAGCCATAGGTTGGCACAATATAGATCCACAAATCATTGTAAAAAGGATTATGGAACAGATTAAGCATTTTTTATCTATTTTCATCTTTATCTCCTTAAAAGTTTAGTTTTCATTTCTTTATTTTTAAAATATAAAAGGATTGCGATTGGTATTATAATTGGTAAAATATAGAAAAGAACTAAATTCATTACTGAAATTAGTGTTTGAACCTCATAATAGAAGCTTAATTGTTCATTTCCCGTACTATCTTTTAAAACAATGTGATATTTTTTTACACTAAAGTCATAAGGATTGTAAGTAGGCACGAAACTTGCTTCTATTCTGTTATCTCCAGGAATTAATTCATTTGACTGGATTAATTTTCCATTAATATATAGGGAAAAGGATTCAGAAGCTCTTTTATTATTTTTAAGTTCTAATACAAAATAAGCTCGAGACAATTGTGCTACCCTTGACGGGAAAGAAGCTTCAAGGACTTCTAGTTTATCAACCACATCAACTGTAAATGATCGATTATAAAATATGATATTAGATTTGCTAATTTCCATCACTAATTCTATGGAATTAACTTTAATTGAGCTAGAAAGGTTTAAATTTTTTGTAATAGTAATAGCCTCTCCTTCAGATAAAGTATACTCTTTATGATAATCTTGAATATAAGAGCCCAGAAAACTTAAATTAAAGGATTGAGTTTCATTTAAAAGAAAATTTTCCAAGTTTATTGAGATAAATAGGATATCTCCCTCAACAACTTCGCTATCATAGGCAATCTGAGATAAATATAAGGAATTTCTAATTTCCACTTCTATTGTATGATTCATGAAGACGGTGGTACCATTTTTTAAGAGAAAATAAAAATCGGTCAGACCTAATTCAGCACTATTGATTATTGAAAAATTTATCCAAACATTATTTAATTCTGAAGAATTTAGAAAGATTTCTCGAGGTGTATTTATAGAAATATCTAATTTTGTTTTAAGAGAAAACGTTAGATTCATATCATTATTTCTGGAATTATTCAAAATCAAGGTAATATTTCTTCTCTCCCCTTGAAAGAGATAACTCAAATCTTCCAAACCAGAGATATAACTTATACCAGAAGCTACTGTGAACTGCATAGTAGTATTTGCAAGGCTGAAATAGGTGGTATTAGCCCATATATATACTAAATAATTATCTCCTATAGGTAATGACTCGTCTAGTGTATAGGAAAAAATATAGCTTCCATTTTCATTAGTTGTATAACTGTTTTCAAAAAATACGGTATTATTTGGATATCTTAATTGATAAGTGATACTTGCATCAGGAATATTATAGTCAAAAGTATTAGAAGTGAAAGTATAATTTGTTTTTATAACCAATTGTTCTTGATCAAAAATAAATTCGGGAGCTATTCCCGATTTGTTAAACTCTGAATTTAGTGAGGTTTTTTTATAAAGTTCAAATGCATACAAATAGGTCTCAGTCAATTTCAAATTAGATAAAAGATTTTTATCCGTATCAGAATTTTCTATATCATATGCATTAGCACTATTATTATAAAAATTGCTCTCAAATGTCTCATATATTGCAGTAGCGTTATTATAATAAGAAATATTGGCAGATATATCGAATAATTTTAAACACGCTTTCATCATAAAAGCATTATCTTGAAGTAGTTCATTAAAAGTTGCAGTTACCCAATTAGCACTTACACTATCATAAAATGGATTACCAAATCGTAAATCAGATTCAATTATCTTATCAAAAATAAGAGTCGCATTTGTTAAATACTCATTTTCATCCGTTAATAACCAAAACTCAATTAACGCAAGAATACCAATAGCATTAGTTTGTAAATATTTATCTGTATCGGAAATTGTTAAAGATGTATCTGAACTATAGTAATAACCATAATTAGTCTTATCCCAGAATTTTTCTGTAAGAGTTATCATTGTTTTATTTGCTAAATCCTGAGCCATCCCTCGAACTGAACTATTAAACTTATTATTCCGAGCTAACTTTGATAAGGTTAATACAGCATATAAATTGCTTTCTGCATAAATATCTTCAGTGGATGAGTTATAATCTAAAAAGATTTCGTTTGTGGAGTTCCAAAATTGAGGAGAATTAATTAATTGGAGCATTTGATTCACGTTATTTTTATATTCTGTAGACGGACTTTCTGGTATATTTTCAAGCAAAAGGATAATTGGCATTAAATTATCAATTAAATTTCTTTTAAAATTCTTGCTTCCTGAGCCAGTATCGAAGGATTCTATAAAACCATAATCATATTCGCCTTTTCCGTTATACCAGAGTGGTGTTGACTTTAAATCTAAATAGGCATCATAAATTTCAGAAGAATTAAGATCATCAACATAATTTTTGAGTGTATTATACAACAATAGATTATCAAGTGAATAAACTCTATGATCTGTGATATCTCCATCGGAATCTCCTTCCCTATAATACGTATTTATAATGAATTGACTGAAATTAGAAAGATAATTTGATTCAAAAAAATTCCATATCTTATCAAAATTTATGGTATATGGATCTTGCAAAACTGAATAAGGAGCACCGTTTTGAGTTTTTATTGGGTACTGGTCAAAATCATCAAATTCATTTTCCTTATTATTAAAAGTTTCCGTTGAGTTTGGCAATGCAGAATTGAAGAAACCAAATAATGTAAAGTTCAAAATGATTGTTGAAATTAAGAATATAGTAAAAATATTCAACCGTTTTTTTTGAATCTGGTTCCTTGGAAATAAGGATAGCTTTTTAAGTTTCATCAATAAGTAATAATCACGATTTAATAAATTAAATAATAGATATTATATTCTTAAAAATTCCATATTTATTAAAATTTTTTCCGCAAACACCCAGAAAATATTATAATATATAGAAAATAATATTGAAAAAACTATAATTTACTTTCAAGTAATTTTTCTCTGATAATATCTGGAATTTTGGGGATTTTAACCCTTATTTGTTCCATAGAATCTCTATCTCTTATAGTTGCTGAATTATCCTCTAGAGTATCATAATCTACAGTAATACAAAATTTAGTTCCTAATTCATCTTGTCTTCTATAACGCTTCCCAATAGAACCAGATTCATCATAAAATGAGGTTATTAAATTATCTTGAAGATCTTGATGAATTTCTAGAGCAAGAGTTCGTATTTCTTCTTTATTTTTAACTAAGGGAAATACCGCTACTAAATTAGGGGCTAAATACGTTTTTAATTGTAAATTAATTCTCTCATCTTCTACTGTAAAATTAGTTTCGAGTAATGTATAAATGATACGATCTATCCCAAATGCCACCTCAAGAATTTGAGGAATCTCTTTTTTATTAGGATCTGAATCCATTGCTATTTCAAAATTACGGTTAGAAAAAGCACCATGTCGTTTTAGATCATAATCCGTTCTGTCATGGATCCCACATATTTCAACCCATCCATACTGTTCCGTTTTTATTTCTAAATCCCATGCGTCATCTGCATAATGGGCTCGTTCACTCGGGCTATGCTGCCTATAGCGAATCACATCATCAGGATATCCTAATTTTTTTGTAAGATGATGAGCAAGGAATAGACAATAAGCATACGCAGGTTTTTTCAATACATGATTTTTTATTGCTTTTCCTAAGCTTATTAACTTGGGATCTTCGCTATTTTTCCCTTGCAATTTCCAGTCTAATAATGGTAATTCCTCATCTTTGACGTCATCAAATTCATCAAATTCATATTCTTGCTCCTTGCTTATGAACATTTGCAATTCAAATTGATCAAATGAGCGCATTCGTAAGACTCCTTGTCTTGGAGAGATTTCATTTCTGTAAGCTTTTCCAAATTGAAATATTTTTATGGGATACCGACGTCTCATAACCTGATCCAATCGATTGAAAAGAAGATACGTTGTAGTCGCTGTTTCTGGTCGTAAATATGCGATTGTATCAGTACCTACTTTTGTCTTAAGCATTAAATTATACTCCTCAATTTTTTCGAAATTGGTATCACATTCCGGACAAGTTAAATTATTTTTTTCAATAAGAACTTCCATTTCCTTAAAGGAAAGACCATCAATCATCAAATCAGGTAATGCTTCTTTAAGAAATTTATCAGCCCTGTAAACGGAATTACATTTATGGCATCTCATAACAGGATCGATAAAGCGTTCTAAATGGCCAGAAGCTTCCCATACGATCTCAGGCATGATTGTAGGGCACTCTACCTCACCAAAACCAAAAGATCTCAATTCTTTTCTAAAAATTGATAAGATATTATTTTTAAGAGCCATTCCGGCTGGACCCATTGAATAAAATCCTGCCAATCCACCATATATCTCGGGAGATGGGCCCCAAATAAATCCTCTACGTTTAATTAAACTGTTGAAAGTATCTATATTATCTTTAATCTTCATTGTAAAAACTTCTTGTATCTATATACTTATATTATTAGACGTTTAATTGGTATATTTTGATATATAATTTTAAAACACAGTAAAGATTAAGAAATTTTTGATAGAAAAAAGATCAAAATATACTTCACAATTAATTTTAATAAAGATTAAATAATAGTAAAAGAAATAAGAATATATATAAATAGGATTAATTAAATTAGATAATTAAAAATTTAATCGCAATTTATCGATATTTAAGAGTTGAATCGAATGGTGTTTACTTTATTTCAAGGAGATCCCTTCACTAATTTTGGATTTTACGATAGTATAGAACTGGGCCTTTATATGGTCATAGTTGGTTATTTCTTCTTAATTTTTGCTTACTTTCTAATAATGAGATTTCGAATTTCAAAAAAATCATATTGGTTCTTTTTCTCCTTACTTTTCATCGCATTAGCAGCCTCTAGAGTCTTTTTCATTATATATGATTTTTATATTCCAGAAATTGATAATCCATTAATAACGACTGATGATGAATTTGTAGTAGCAACATTCATGATTATCTTCAGGTTTGCTACATTTTCTACATGGATGGCAACAACGTGTTTGATGGGTATGTTAGGCATTTTGTTATTACCCCCAGACACCAAATTTGAAAAAAATCCTATTAAAGAAACTGATAATAAAATCCTTAGTTTTTTTTATGAAAATATAAGATATGTGAAATATTTAATAAGATTCTTATTAATGTTGTGTCCAATTATTTTAAGCATTTTAGCATTTACTTTACCAGACGGAGTTTTTATCGAAAAATCAATAGTCGATAATTATTCCACCTCAATTACACCAATTTATATTAATATTGCTGGATGGGAATATCCAGTTGGGCGGTTCGTATTTAATTTTATATTTCAACCCTTATTCGTCGCAATTATTCCGTTTATTTTTCTTTATCTAGCGTGGAAAACATATGGCGTTCTTAGAAGATCCTATCTTCTTAATGGAATTGGATTTCTAATTTATTATGTTGGGAGAATCATCAGAGGTTTATTTGAAGTTATTAATTGGCCAAATGTTCAATCTTTTGTCCCTCCCCTTTTAATTTTATTATCATTACTACTAATAGTTATAGCAAATAGTTTTGAGGCTTTAAGATAAAAGATTCTTTTTAAGGAAGCTTCTCTAACTTATTCTTTTTTAATATTTTTCGATAGAAAGAGTTTAAAATATGAGTTCCTATTTTATAAATATTGAAATAAGATTAGGGAAAAATCATGTCAATTCACGGAAAACAATTCCTACTACCCTTATTTATGAAGGAGGGAACTCAAGTTCCTTTTCTACAAGATGATGATGAATTAACATTGGCGTTTTATTTATTATTGAAAGACTTAAATAAGAACCATAAAGTTTTATCATTTTCTAGATTATTGTGGCCATTATTGTCCATTCCAGGAACAATTTCTACTCATATTTTCTTAGATGGAGTGAAAATCTTTTCAAAAAAGGGAAAATTTACAAATCCTCCACGTCAACCTTTAATCGGTCATATTCTGAGAAATGTAGATAATTTATCTAAAACTGGACAATTAGAAAGAATTAAAAACGTTTTAAGTTATGAGGATCAAGAAGCAGAAGAATTAGGAAAAGGAGAGGAGTCAGAGTATCAAGCCTTTGAAATTCCATCTTTGATAAATCCTAGATTCTTGAATACGCTTGATATATTAATTCCTCAATTGCAGTATAGCCCTATTGAAGATTATATGCCATTAGATTCTCCACTATCGACTGAAGAGGCACTAAATATTTCTGAAAAATACCGCAATATTATTGAAACTTTGAAAGGAAATGCTCATCGATGGGAAACACAAATTGAATTGATTGGGGATAAAGTAGATAAGTGGTTAAACGAATTGAATGTGGATTTTAAAGACATAGAATCACGCTATCAATCTAAAATCAAAAAAACTTCTTCAACTATTGATAACCAACAAATAAATGAAAAAATCAATTTGGAACAAGATAAAATAGAGCAATGGAAGATTAATGAGAAAAAACGCCTTATTGATAATTTAGCAAATCAATTCAGCACCTTAGATCGCCATCTTGAAGATATTCTGAAAAAAAATAAATTTTATAGCAATAGTGATATTTTGAAGAGAAAATCTTTTGAAGATTTGATTCCAAGTATTGATCGTCATTTTTCTTTTTTAGATGAGAATTTAACCCATATAAGTTCGGATATTATCGATTTACAAGAAAAGTTTGAGGAAATTAAACAAGAAGTTGCCAAAATTGACAATGAAGCAGAAATAAAATTAGACCAGACTAAAACTACTTTGGATGAGAAATTATTGACAAGAGATCAGAGAATTTCAGAATATCAGTCAGAACAGCAATATAAGATTGAGGAGATTAATGAAAGGCGAGATAGGATCGAGATTCTGTTTCAGGAAGTTAAGAGAATAATATACCAGAAGAAGCAAGACTGTTTGAATGAAGTAGAAGAACTTAAAAAATGGTCTTTAAATGATAATGATAAAAAATTTTTTGCTAAACCAATTCGATGGATTTATATGCCTTTTTATGCGATGTTTGTTGAAGATAATGAAATAATGGAAGAGTATATGAAAATAATACTTCCAGGCTATGTTTTAAATGATAAAAATAGATTATATAATGAAGCAACAGAGGCATTGGGAAGTCTAAGGGATCTAATTAATGAAAAAATTGAAGATAATATGCGAATCAGATCAAATTTCGAGTTCACAGTTGAAAATAAAAACCTTATTAATGATCCGACTGTAAAAAAAAAATTACAAAAAGGATTATCATTGCTTCGAACTAAAAATGTAATTGATGAAGAAATTGATCAAAAAATTAGATGGATGATAGAAAATTATATTCGAGATTAAAACTTATTTTATCTGAATATGAATCCTAAATCAAAAATCGAACTTAAAAAGAATAGAATTCGTGCCTTCTTTCATACTCTGGAAATAGAGAGGAAAGAGAAGGGGGAAATCTCTGAAGAGCTTCAAAAAGTCGAAAAAGAGGGCATGGAATACATTCAATTAAGATTACCTGTTGAAAGGATTACTGATACATTTGAAACGGATTTGAAACAAAAGATTGAAAATAAAGTTATTCGGGCAAATATACGGGAAGCTAAAGAAGAAGATTTAGATATTATAAAAGAAATTTATAATAAAGCTTGGTTAACGAGTAATACACCCTTTCGACAAATCGATGTAGATACTTTGGATAAGATTTTTAAAGATCCTGACACGATTTTTCTTATTGGAAGATTGTATGGAAAGGATGCTGCCTTTGCGATCTTAGATTTTGAGGGGGATAATAAGGAATACGCGCAAATCGCAGGGCTCGGCGTTATCCCAAGGTATCAAAGGAAAGGATTAGGCACAATAATAGGAATGGCTTGTTGGAATTTCATTAAAAAAAACCATCCTAATGTAAAAGAATTACGAGCAGAAGTGTATAAAAGTAATAAAGTATCCTATGGGTTCATCACAGGACTTGGATTTGAGGAATTTGGAACTAAACGATATAAAAAAGAAGATTTTGAGCATGAAGATTAAATTATTTTAACCTAATTTTTTATTCGACTATTCATTTTTCTTACTATATAAGAGAGGATTTCTAATAATGCCAGAATCTCGAGATAACTTAAAACAAAAACGGATAAGAAATTTTTTCTTGAGCTTTGATGCTGCTTGTACCGAGGAAAATGTCCATGAAAAAGCGGAAAAAGAAGGATTAACATATATTCAGATGAAATTACCTGTTGAGAAAATTACAGAAGAATTTGAAAATGAAATAAAAAAAAAAGTAGAAAAGAATTTTTTAGGTGCTAAAATACGGGAAGCGAAAGAGGAGGATTTAGAAACCGTTATGCAGATTCACAATCGGGCTTGGATGACCGCGAATGAGCCCTTCCGCCCCATTGAATTAGAATCCTTAAAAAGGATTCATGAATACCCAGAGACGGAAATTCTAATTGCTAAAGTCTATGGCATGGATGGAGGATTTATAATCCTTGATCGCGAAGGTGATAACGATGAGATTGGAGTGATAGCTGGATTAGGAGTATTGCCAAGATACCAAAGGAAAGGATTAGGGACGGTATTGGGTATGGCTGCTTGGAATTACTTTAAAGAAAAAGACGTTTCAGAATTGCGCTGTGAAGTTTATGAAAATAATGAGGTCTCTTATGGCTTTATAAAGTCATTGGGATTTCAAGAATATGACAAAGTCACTTATAAGAAAGATGACTTTCTTCTGGATTAATCTATAAAAATAAATCTCTTAGTTTTATTTTATTAATGAATTGATTTTTTCATCTAAAAGTTCTATATGATAATTATCGTGTAGTTCATGATAATATTTCCTGGCAATTTCAAAATGATTTATCGCAATTTCTGTTATGTTTCCCTCAAGATAGAGATCACCTAGTTTATTATGAATCTTCGCGATTTCCTTGTAATAATCTATATTCATAAAGATTTCTAATGCCTGCTCATAATAATCGATAGCGTCTATATTATTTTTTAAATAATCATAATAAATATGAGCAATTTTAGTTTTTAGCTCCCCTGTTTTAGAATCTTCTCCAAATTTATAATATATTTCGCTTGATAACTTAAAATATTCGATAGCTTTATCATACTTTTTCATAATTTCATAAAGATTTCCTAAAGCTTCAAGAATTGAACTTTCTTTGATATTATCATCTTCTATTTCAAAAGTTCTAACAGATTCCAAACTATTTAATAAAAAAGTCTCTGCTTTTTCAAAATTATTCCATAAAAGATTTATTTTTCCTAAAAATAGATATATTTCCCATCGCATACGAGCCTTTAAGTAAATTGATAATTGCTCTTCAACTTTCTCAATTAATTCTAAAGCATTTATTAGATAATTATAGGATTTTTCATAGTAATTTTCACCTAAATAAAAATTTAATTTTCCATATTTTGAATAAGTTGTAATTATTCCATAGATATCATTTTTTTCGTTGAAAAATTGATGATTATTTTTTAGAATTTTTTTAATTCTCTCATAATCTTGCAATATAAATAGAATCTCTACCATATTACTGGAGGATTTCACCTCTTCATACTTCATGTTTTCGTTTTCAGCTAATTCAATTGCTTTTTGATAACATATATAGGCATTTTCAATATCTTTCAATTGATAATAAGCATTTCCTATGTTATTGTAAACTTGGATTAGTTTTACATTATCTTTTAGATTTTTGAAAATATTTATAGCTCTTTTGAAATGATAGATAGAATCTTCAAAATATCCGATCTCTTCTTTGAGTAACCCAATCTCATTATGTGTGATAGCCATTTTATTGAGATTATTTTCATTCTCAAAACTACTCAGGGCTCGTTCTAATTCTTTTAAAGATTGGGATAAATCACGCTTTTTAAAATAAAGACTGGCTTTTTCAAGAAATAAATCCCCTACGCCATCCCCATAGGGTTTTTGATTAATTTGATCATCAATTTCAAGGATTTTTTTATCTATTTTATCGTCTTCAATTATGTTTATATCAAAATCTCTACTCTCTTCAAAATTATAAGATTGATCATTGATATTTCTCTGATATTGATAGGTAGATGATATTGGTAATTCATTTGTATAGCTTGTTAATAATGGCTTATTACAATGATGACAAAAACGCCATTTCTCATCTATTGGTCTTTGACAGTATGGACATAATTTCATTATTTATCAGAATTTGATATGTTTTCTAAAGATAAGAAAAAAATTTTGGTATATAAAAATATTCTTGATTATCAAAAAGTGCTCTTAAATTCATAATTTTGAAGTTTTATTCTAATTATTTCTATATTTTTCTAAATCTTCTTGAATTTCTTGCTCATTCATCCCAAATGAGTTTAAAAGAATTTTTAATTGTTGAATAGCATTTTTAGCATTGATTTTTTCAGCTAAATCTAAAGCTTTGAGGAATTTATTTTTCGCATCTTTAATTCTGCCAAGATAATACAAAGATTCCCCAATAAAAGATAACCCTTTTAATATTAACTCGGAATAATTAGCATCAATCGCTTTATTAGTACCCTTTTTAAAAAATTTTAATGCCTTTTCAAATTTTTGCTCATGGTTTTTTTCAATGATTCCAAGATTAAAATATGAAGTTATAATCCCTCTTTCATCATTTATTTTTTTAAAAGCCTTTAGAGATTTTTTATACAATTCAAAAACTACATCCCAATCTTCTTTTTTTTTAAATATAAAAATTAAGTTACCTAAACAATCTAAAAAATCATAAATTGCCTTATTTTTAGAAGAGATCTCAGCACATTCAAAAAAAACATCAGATGCTTCATCAAATCTATTCATTTTTATATAGGAATTACCAATACCCTTTAAGCACATAATATATTCTTCAGTCTGATTTAGTTCCTTATAAATTTCTAATCCTTTATTATAAGTTTCTATAGAATGAATGTAATCACCTTTCTTATAATTTAATGTTCCCAAAATCCCAAATACAGAAGCTTGACCTAATCTGTCCTTTTGTTTTTCGAAATGTTCCAGACAGGTTAGCAAATTTTTTTCAGACTTCTCATATTGGTTTATTTCTAACTGTAATAAAGCAATATCACTCAACTCTTTGATAAATTCTGAACCTTTTTCTAAATTCTGGAGATTATTTTTCTTATTTTTTATCATATTTTCAATATCTTCCTTAGAAATTTCCTCATCATCTTGAACATTAAAAGTAATGTCTGATCATCTCTCTAACGAATTTTAAATCAATAAATGAAACAATTCTAAATTTATAATTTATATTATTAATTCTTAAAAAATTGAAAATACAATTTATAATTACGAGGTCATCAAAATGAAAGTGAAAGCGCGATTATGGGAAAAATTAGAAGATGATAAAGTGAAGTGTCATGTGTGTGCAAATGAATGTATAATTAATCCTGGAAAAGTTGGAATTTGTAGAACGAGAAAAAACATCGATGGTGATTTATATACTTTGATTTACGGTTCGATGATCTCCCAAGGAAGTTTAGATCCAATAGAGAAAAAGCCTCTATATAATTTTTGGCCAGGACATACTGCCTATTCCATAGCTTCAATAGGATGTTCCTTTAGATGTTTGAACTGTCAGAATTGGTCAATCAGTCAAGCAACCCCTTCAGAAAATGGAGACAAAGGCTCTTATGATTTTGAAGATTATAAAAATCGAGAAATGTCTCTCGTTGAGATGACACCAAAAGAACTTGTAAAAAAAGTGAAAAAAAGTGGAGCAAAAACATTAGCATATACTTACAATGAACCTTTAATCTGGCATGAATGGATCATCGATACTGCCCGACTACTCCATGAAGAGGATATCAAAACTATTTTAGTAACAAATGGATTCTCAACTCCAGAGGCTACAGAGGAACTTATAGATGTTGGTATAGGCGCGGCAAATGTTGATATCAAAGGGATGACTGATGAGTTCTATAAAAAAATATGTGGAGTGAAATCAGTCCAACCTGTATTGGACACAGCGAAAAGATTTAAAGAAGGAGGGATTCATGTTGAGGTTACCAATTTAATCATACCAGATTTAAATGATGATAAAGAAGATATTAAAAGTTTGTGTGAATGGGTGGTTGAAAATTTGGGGAAAGATACACCAACACACTTTTCTGCTTATCATCCTGATTATAAAATGCCCTCTCAAGACAGAACCCCACTGAAAACATTAAATTTGGCATATACTACTGCAAAAGAAAGTGGATTAAGTTTTCCCTACATTGGAAATTTAAGACATGAAAAAGGAGTGAACACTTACTGTCCAAGTTGCGGTCAATTAATAATAAAAAGAGATGGTTATAGATTCTCAGAAATTAATATCACAGAAGAAAAAAAATGTGATAATTGCGGTTATAATTTGAATAATGATATAATAGGAGAGATTAATCGCAATCCGTCTCATAGATTTTCTTTTTATTAAAAAAAGGGAGAAAAAATAAAAATTTATTTTAAATTAGAGAGACTCCAACGGCTAGAAGCAAAAAGCTTTGAATGAAACAAAGGACCGCAAGAATTATAGCTAATGGAGGCCAAGACACAAGTTTACTCAATGTCATTAAACCACCAATATAAAATTTAACAACTAAGGCTGCAATAGCAAAAATCACAATAAATAATATTACAAGGAAAAGACGCGGATCAATAAATTCACCGATAAAATCAACAGCATATTGAGGTATCATTAAGGAAACTAATATAACTACTAAAGTTGCTGCGGCTATTCCGATAATTGAAGAGATTGGGAGATCGTTTAATGGTTTTAAAAATGCAAATAATCCAATAAGGATTAACAATACCGCTGTAAAGATATTTCGACTTTCTCCAACTGTGTTTCCATATGCTAAACTTGGGGGTTCATTAAGAATTAATTCAGCTACTCCAGACATCACTGCTAAAATACCTACTATGAAACCTAAGGCGGTTAAGATTTTTAGCGATGATGTGATTTTGAAATCCCAGTCTTCTGTTTTCCTTTTAGTAAAAGATTTTCTTCTTTTCCCTTCAAAAACACCATATACTATCCAAATAATTCCCAATAACAATAAAAATACCGCTCCAAGTCTCGCCATTGGAATAAAAATTACATTGGTATAATCAATTTGAAAAAACATTTGAATCACATATTTTTTTGATTACTATTATGACTAAATAAAATTATGAATTTATTAATTTATATGGAGTCCATTTTTTTTAAAAATAAAAATAAAAATTAAAGAAATTCAACGGTTTTATTTACGTAGTCCATATAATTCTGTATCTCTTCTTGTTTCTTATTATGATTCCAAGAATATTCTTGTGCCATAATGTCTGCGACTTTTTCTGCGGCTTCTAATTGTCTTTCGTGACCAATAAATAAACTCATTTCAGTCCTTCGACAAAAAACATCGATAATATGAGGAGTTATTTCATAACGGAGTGTATAGAGTATTTCTGCTTTTACAAAATCGTTTTGATCGATTATTCTCTCTTTTAAATTGGGATTCTTTTCAATCATTTCAAGTATTTTGAAAGCACCGCGACCATATTGTATATAAAGATGATCTTTTATTTTATCATCAATATCAATATTATAATTATTGAATTTTTCTTCCCATTCATCATTTTCAAGTCCTATCGCAAATTTCTGTTTTGAAAATCCTTCCTCGCGACCGATATCTGGAAATATATTCTTGGTTTCTACTTCAGTGAAAAGATCCTCTGCCATCTTACGCCATGTGGTTAATTTACCACCAGCAATGGTTAACAAACCTTTATCATTAAAGAAGATAATATGTTTTCTCGAAACATCGCTTTCTGATTTTCCCTTTTCTTTTACTAAAGGTCTTATACCAGCATAGGTCTCCAATAGATGATTTTCATAACCTAATTTTGCATCAGGGAAATAATATTTGACTGATTTAATAAGATAATCAGCATCGTCTTTATTACAATAAGGATTTGCTAATTCATCATCATAATCTGTATCTGTAGTACCAATAATCGTAAAATTCTCTCGTGGGAGAACAAAAAATGACCTTTGGTCTGTAATTGAGGTTATTATAGTTGCCATCTCATTTCCTACATCTTTACGTTTATAGGTTAGGTGAACACCTTTTGTAGGTCTTATTAGTGGTTCTGGCACATCTTCGGGGTATTCATTCAGCAATTCATCGCTCCAAATTCCAGTTGCGTTAACGACTAAAGTTCCTTTCATAATAAATTCTTCTCCATTTTCTCTGTCTATACATTTAACTCCAGAAATAATTTCATTCTCTAAAATATAATCGATAACTTCACAATAATTAATAATATCAGCCCCTCTTATTACTGCTTCTTTTAATGTCTCTATGGTTAACCGAGCATCATCTACATTGCAATCATAATAGACCGCTCCACCTTTATTTCCTTCTTCTTTGATTTTTGGTTCTTTTTTCAATACTTCTTCTTTATCTAAAAGACTGTATTGTTTGTAATTTTTGAATTCCTCCCCCTTATCGCTTAAGAAATCATACATTTTTACTGCTGCTTTAATATCTCTTTTCTTGTATTTTCCATCTTTCCATTCAACAAATAAAAAGGGAATGGGTCTGATTAAATGAGGTATATGTGCTCTCATCCAATTTCTCTCAGTTGTAGCCTCTTTAACTATGTCCATATCCCCTTGTCCTAAATAACGTATTCCACCATGAGCTAATTTAGAGCTTCGTGAAGATGTTCCAGCAGCGAAATCCTGCATTTCTAATAAAGCGACCCTTAAACTTCTCATTGCTGCCTCACGTGCGACTCCCGCCCCAGTTATACCTCCGCCTATGATAATAATATCATATTTACTTTGTTTTAATCGTTTTTTGATAGTTTCTCTGTTCTTTAAATTCCAATTATTATCATCAAATAATTTGTTTTCTAAGTCCTCCATAATTATCAGATTTTTAAATGTTTTTTATATAATTAAGATTACTCTAATAAAATTTTAATCCTTAAATTATATGATTAAGGGAAATTGGAATTAGTATGCTAAATATACTAATTATAATTTCAATAAAATGTCCAGTTAACTCAGGGTTGCTTACGAAAAACCATCCTCATTTCATATTTGATAGATTCAGTTAACTGAAAAATTTGGATTTCAAAAAATTATATATCTTCTAATAATTTATCAAAAATCAGCGGGAGAGATAAAATATCATAATAATTATGATCTATACATTCTTTTATTAGACCAATATATTTCTTCTGATCCTTTAAATATTTGTTATAACATACCCCTACTAAATTACTTGGTAATTCATTTTTTCTTTTCCAATTTAATAGTTCTTGCTCTATCGTCGTTAGAGTATAATTTGAAAATTTTCCTTTATATTTCCTTCGGCAATTATGATAAAGGTCTATATGTCCAAATCTATTATTGAAATCTTTATATGGAATATCATCATCATAAATCATTGGATTTTCATCAAAATAATATAAAAATCTGTTAGCTAAATATGGAATATCAAAACTTTTTCCATTATATGTTATAAAACACTTAAACCGCGGAAGAATTTGAGTTCTTAACTGTTCACATAAAGCAATTTCCTCTTCTAAGCCTCTCGCAAATAATTGAACAACATGATAGATATTTTCTATATAATACCCTAAGCCTACTATAATTATGGGGCTGTCATACAAACCTAATGTTTCAATATCAAAAAAAAGAAATTCATCTTGATGGAAACAAAAAGAGGTGTCCAAATCATAAACATATCTATTGTTTGTAAGAGTTTGAAAATCTTTATTTTGCACTTGTTTAATTACTTTAGTGGCTCCCTCTCTAAATCTTAAATTAGATCTTAGGTCATATATTGTTTTAATTCCTCTTTTAATAAATTGCCTCTCAATTGCTTCTCCAATATTATATACTGTTTTTAAGTTGCATAATAAATTTGTTTTAGAGGATTGTAAGTTGAGATTTTGAGGGATATTTTCATCGCAGTGCCATGAAATTTCCAAAAATTCCCCCAGACCATTCTCTATAACGTCCTGATTTTCAAATAAATCATCCAGTCTTTTTCCTTTATGTTTATCTATATGAGTGGTTATATCAAAACTTTCGAAGTTATAAGAGAACTCCATTATATATCTTGTTGTAAACTATGCTATTTAAAATATCATTCTGTGATAATTTATAATGAAACAGTTTTTTAATTTCCCAGAAGGTAAAAATAAAAAGAGGTTATTCGAAAAATAGATCGATCTTAGGAACTTCATCTTTTAAATGCCGTTTAGAGGGTTTAGTTTTAAAGAAGCGCCGTGACTCGCTATCCTCCAGAACGTAGTTGCTGCCGCCGCCATGTATCATACAATATGGGTCTAAAAGTCCGATTTGGTTTGAATATTGTCGAATAAATCCCCTTCCCCCCATAGTACGAAAACAATGCTCAGAACTTTCAAATGCTAATTCTGTAGTTTGAATTTTAAGTCCCATTGTGTTCGCTGCCATTAATTTTGAACTTACCAATTCTGGTCTTTGATCTAAATTGCGAGCATATTGAAACAGAGCAGAAATTAATAAATTTAATTGCCGAATATTTTCAGAAATCGGAAATCTTAAAACTTGATATTGATGTAATCTTCTTCCAAATTGCTCTCTATGAGATGCCCACGTGTGAGAATATAATATTTTTTTCATTGCGTCTCCTAATGCTTCAGCACTTATTACTAATCTTTCTTCCGTTAATTGATGGAACATAATATCTATTCCATTTCCCTCTAAAAGGTTTTCTATAGGAACTTTTGTCCTATCAAATATCAAACGACTTACGAATGCATCTCTCATGCCATATGTATAAACTCTAGTCGCTCGGAAATCATTTAATGAAAGACCTTCAGTTGGCACCACAACAGCACCTAATTGTCCATTATTTAAACGACCATACACAATAATATAATCTGCGATTAATCCATTAGTAATAAATACCTTCTTACCTTTTATCACCACTGAATCATCTTCTTCCATAAGTCGAAGTTCCATGTTGAAGATATCACTTCCTGCATTAAATTCTGTCATTGCAGACGCTCCTATACCTCCATCTCTATTTACGGGAGATAAAAACTTCTCTCTCTGATAATTATTTGCTTTATAATTCACAGGATTACAATATAAGGTCCCTCCTGCAAGTCGACCCATTTCTATACTCCAATTTCCTGCAATATATCTCTCAGAATAGTCTGACCATCTTCCACCGCATAACGCATATGCAATAAGAGCGTTTCTCATTATAGGTCCTAGTTCATATTCCGTGTCTTCTGTACCTACGGTGCTGTAATATCCTTTCTCAGATAGTTTTTTCATTATTCCAACAACGAGTTCTTTCTTTTTTTCTTCTATCGGTTCTTGTATATGATAATTTAATTCCTCAAGTTTTCTCAACTCTGCATCAAGACTATTTTCCAAAAATTCATAAAAGTCTTCTAAAAACCTTTTTTCATTTTCTTCGAGTAGAGGATTATTCAAGATATCAAGCTCAGGAACATATTTATTGATCCTTATAGGTTGGAATTCTGTCAATCTTGTGTCCATTTTTATTCTCTAAATTTTATGTCAATATTAATTAATTTATATAATAACTTTGAAGATTTCATATATTTATAACTAATTACTTTAGAAATCATCAGAGCTTTTGAGTGAAATAAATATAGAAAAATGAATAAATGTTTGGTTATTTTATCATAAAAAATTGATTAGCCTTTTAGATTTATAAAAAACTCATTTGCAATCGAAAAGGATTTTTTAGAACAATTTTCTCTATTCTAATTTAATCTCAAATTTGTTTGAATTGTACTTTAAACCAGTTAATTAGATTTTTTTCACTGAGAGTTATTTTATATTATTGGTTTTAACACAAAAAACTTTATTATACTCTTAAATTAAAGTTTATTAAATAACTAAAAGGTTATTGAATAAGAATGATAAAATTTAGCGAAAAACAGTTAAAAATTCCAAAATTAGTACGACCCGTGTATTTAGTTACAGCGGGAATGTCCAAATTTGATAGAGCATTCCCTCAAACGAGAACCGAAGAATTATGTATAGATGCATTAACGGCAGCTGCAGACTTTGTTAATATGACCCCAACAGAGCTAAAACAATATATACATACAGCTTATTATGGTCATTTTGCTGATCATTTTGGTGATCAGCTTCTTGGAGAGGCAGTAATTCACGATAGATTAGGATTGGATCCCTTGGGAACAATAGGAGTAAAAACTGGTGGGGCAACGGGAGGATCAACTATGTGGGAAGCTGTGAAAGCTGTTGCTTCTGGATATAGCGATTGTGCGTTAGCATTAGGATGGGAACGTATGGATGAAGTCCCAACAGATGAAGGGAATCATTTGATAGCTTGTGCTGCTGACAAAGATTGGGAAACTCCTTTAGGTCATATTTATACAGGTTATTATGCTGTAATGGCTCAAAGATATTGGAAAATCTTTGGAAGGGAAGAACCCTCTTTTCGAGATACGATGGCTGAGATTGCTGTAAAGAATAGGGGATACGCAAGAATGAATCCTCATGCTCATGGACCAATGGATATAACTATTGATGATGTAAAGAATTCGCCCGTCATCGCACATCCTTTAAGAGCATTAGATTGCTGCTTAATGAGTGTAGGAGCTGCTTGCGGGATTGTTTGTGATGAAGAAACTGCATATGAAATTACTGATAACCCACTTAGAATCTATATAGGAGCTGGAAGTCACACACTAAGAGTGGGAGATCGAAGAGATATGAAGGTTCCCTTGTTGCCAAATGAAGAACCGGGACAATATGATGACTTAGGAAAAGAATTTTCGGGAGGAGATCGTTATCCTGGATTTACAAGTTTCCTAGCTGCTCGGGTGGCAGCCTATTATGCATATAACATGGCTGGAATCAATGACCCCCTGGAAGATTTTGACGTTATTGAAACTCATGATGCGTTTACGATAAGTGATATCCAAACATACGAAGATGTCGGAATTAAGCCTTATGGTCACGGTCGCGAATATATTGAATCTGGGGAGGCATATCTTATTAATCCTAATACAAAAAAGCAGGGAAAATTACCATCAAACCCCTCTGGGGGATTAATTGGATGTATGCATGCCGTCGGAGCTACGGGTTTAATGCAGATAGCGGAAATAGGATACCATATTTGGAATAGATGGGATGAGATCCATGAACCCCAAGAAAAATGGGATGCTTTTGGAAGAGAAAAACCAAAAGATTGGAAGAGTTTACAAGTCAAAGGAGCTAAAAGTGGATTGGCGATAAGCCATGCTGGAGTAGGATCCCATGTTACTTGTACAATTTTAATGGACCCAAATAATTTGTTAAAGGAGGATTAAAAAATGCCTAAAACAGAAGAAGAAAAAGGATTTGTTGAGATTGTTGATGGAAATTATAAAATCAAAGGGAAATTTCACATTGTTGAAGAAAACCAACCGATTTTTAATAAAGATACTGGGAAATTGGCGGGTGTCACTAATCCACGCGACATGACATATATCCATTCCTATGGAGGAGAAGCACCATTTTTTGAAGGTATAACACAAGGAAAATTGCTTGCTAGTAGATGTGACAATGAGCATTGCCTTTCAAAAGGGAAAATTTTTGAACCATTTAGAATTCATTGTCCAGATTGTCTTAGAAAAAATACTATTGTGGATATCACCGATAAAGCAAAAAATAAAGCAAAAATACATACTTTTATAATCACTCATCGTGCTGGTGCATTTAACACCTTACCGAAACCAATTAAATTCATTAATGTAGAATTTGATGAGGAGGTCGCTACCATATTAATGAGCATTTTAGCGGTTGGAGAACCAAATATTGGAAAAAGAGTTGTACCCATCTTTAACACCAAAAAACCTACATATACTATCATGGATTTAAGATTTGTTCCCGAAGGAACTCCCGAAACAGAATTACCAAAAGGCTTTACTTTTTAAAGAAAATAATCTCGAAAACACTTAATTAATTTTTATTTTTTTATTTATTCAATGAACTGATTATTTATATTTTGAGGAATAGTTTAACTAAACCTATAATTCTAGT
>Ga0102944_1000201_pt1 | contig 49066 bp, 44 predicted proteins | sample SalPonD_shore_MG_FD_78172 | JGI IMG/M metagenome (GOLD analysis project Ga0102944, IMG submission 78172) | Salt pond soil microbial communities from South San Francisco under conditions of wetland restoration - Salt Pond MetaG... | ecosystem: Environmental > Aquatic > Marine > Intertidal zone >... | reverse complement strand
GGACGATCTCGTTGTACCAGGCCGAGAAGTCCTCGCTCTGGGGCGTCAGTCGCGCGTCGTCCGCCATGTCACTCCCGTTCCAGGATCCTGCTCACTCGAGAAAGTCGGACAGCGGGACCTCCTCCTCGCCGCCCGTGTCCATGCTCCGCACCACCACGGCCCCCCGCCCGACCTCGTCGGGGCCGAGGACCAGGACGCGGCGCGCACCGCTCTGGTCGGCCGCCCTGAACTGGCGTCCCACGCTTCGCCCGCGGTAGTCGAACCCGGCGCGGCGTCCCCGCTCGCGGAGCGCGCCGACCAGGCGGAGGGCGAGGTCGCGCTCCTCGTCCGTGACGTGGACCACGAAGTCCTCGACGGCCGGGGGCACGTCGGGGACGAGGTTCCGCTCCCGCAGGATCTCGGCCAGCACCACGTCCCCCATCCCGAAGCCCAGGGCCGGGAGGTCCGCCCCGCCCAGGGCGGCCAGGAGGTCGTCGTAGCGCCCGCCGCCGCAGATCGCCCGGAGCTCGCCTCCCCGGTCCCACAGCTCGAAGACGAGGCCGGTGTAATAGGCGAGGCCGCGGACGAGGCCGGCGTCGAACTCGGCGAACTCGCCGACCCCGAACGCCTCCAGGTGCCCGAAGAAGCGCTCGAGCCGCCCGGCGGCCTCCACCACGTCGCTGCCCTCCCCGTACGCCTCGACGATCTCCTCGAGGGAGAGCTCGCCCAGCGCGAGCACGCTGCGGGCGCCCCTCTCGTCCGCCCCGGCTCCCAGCAGCTTCTCGACCGTCTTCTCCTCGGGCTCGCGGTCGGCCTTGTCGAGCGCCTGGAACGCCGCGAGGAGGCGTTCCTCGGGAATCCCGCACCGGACCAGGACCGCGCGCACCAGCCTCCGGTCGGAGACCCGTGCCACGACGTCCTCCGGCCCGAGCCCGAAGCCCCGGAGCACGTCCACCGCCGCGGCGACCAGCTCGGCATCGGCGATGACGTCCTCCTCGCCGACGATGTCCAGGTTGAGCTGGAAGTGCTCGCGCGTACGGCCTCGCTGCGGGCGCTCGTAGCGGAAGAGCTGCGGAATCGAGTACCACTTGATCGGCTTGGGGAGGGCCGTCGCGCGCGACGAGACCATGCGCGCGAAGGTCGGGGTCATCTCGGGCCGCAGCGCCACCTGGCGGCCGCCCTTGTCCTCGAAGGCGTACAGCTGGCCCACGATCTCCTGGCCCGACTTGGCCGTGTACAGCTCCAGCGGCTCGAGGGGCGGGCCGTCGTACTCGACGAAGCCGTACCGCTCCGCCACCTCCCGCCACACGCGGAAGATGTGGCGACGGAGGGCCAGGTCCTCGGGGTAGAACTCGCGGAAGCCGGGAAGGCTGCTGATGTCCATAGGGCGCCGAATGTAGGAGAGGGCGAACCGGGCGGGCAAGGAAACGGCCCGAACGAAAGGGCCGGCCGGAAGCGTGCCTCCGGCCGGCCCGACGGCGGACGCCGCGCTGCCGGGCCTCCCGGCCCGGCGTCGGGGCTTCGGATCAGGCCACGGCGCCGCACCAGCGATCGAAGGCGTCGGTCAGGTCGGCGGCGACGTCCTCGGCGCTCCGTCCCTCGATCTGATGACGCTCGAGGATGAACACGAGCTCCCCGTTCCTGAGGAGGGCCAGGGACGGCGAGGAGGGCCGGTAGCCGGTGAAGTACTGCCTCGCGCGAGCCGTGGCGTCGACCTCCATCCCCGCGAACACGGTCACCATCCGGTCCGGGAGAACGTCGTGCCCCGAGGCGATGGACACGGCCGGGCGGGCGTTGCGCGCGGCGCACCCGCACACCGAGTTCACCACCACCAGCACCGAGCCCTCCTCCTGCCCCAGCGCGCGGTCCACGTCCTCGGGCGTCATGAGCTCCTCCACGCCGAGCCGGGTGAGCTCCTCGCGCATCGGCTGCACCAGTCGGGGATCGTATCGCATGTCCTGCCTCCGCTAGATGTCCTGGTCCTGGTCCTCATCCGTCGCGTCCAGCGCCCTGAGGGCGTCGGCGGCCGTCGAGCACGACCCGGCTACTAGTACCGTGCCACGTCCCGCGAGTTCGCGCGCCCTCTCGAGCGCCGCCGCGAACCCGGGCTCGAGCATCGTACCTTCGGGCGACCGCGCGTGGGCCGCCGCCGGGTCCCACCGGCGCTCCTCCGGCGCCGAGGGGGCGGAGGTGAGGACGACCGGGAGCCCGGCCGCGCGTGCCGAGGCCACCATGGAGCCCCAGTCCTTGTCGGACAGGATCGAGAGGAGGGCCACGTGGGGCTCGGGGAGGCCCACCCGGCCGAGCGTGTCGAGGGTGCTCGCCAGGGCGGCCGGGTTGTGGGCCACGTCCACGACCCAGGTCCCCCCGCGCCGGTCGAGGATCTGGAACCGCCCCGGCCAGCGGACGCGCTCCAGGCCCATCCGCACCGCTGCGGCAGGAGGGGGAAAGCGGGTCGCGTCGAGGGCCAGGAGCGCCGTGGCGGCGTTGAACGCCTGGTGGACCCCCGGCAGCGGCACCGAAAGCTCGAGCCCGCCCGGACGGTCCTCCGAGACGTACCGGAAGCCCGTCCCGGACCGGTCCACCCGGACGTCCTCGACGCGAGCCTCCCTCCCGAGGCGGCGCAGCGGAGCCCCCACTCGGGCCGCGTTCTCCTCGAACACGTCGCCGGCCGCGGCGGGCACGGGCCCCAGAGCGGCCGGCACGCCCTGCTTGAGGATGCCGGCCTTCTCGCCAGCCACCTGCTCGACCGTGTCGCCCAGCCAGGCGGTGTGCTCGAGCGACACGCTGGTCACCGCGCACGCCTCGGGCGTCAGGACGTTCGTGGCGTCGAGCCGCCCCCCGAGGCCCACCTCGACCGCCGCCACCTCGACTCCCGCCTCTCCGAACACCAGGAAGGCCAGCGCCGTGACGACCTCGAACAGGGTCGCGTCCGAGCCGGACGCGGCGGGGAGGAGGCTGGCCGCGCACGTCTCGACCAGGCCCGACGGTGCGGGCCGCCCCCGGACCTGGATGCGCTCCCCGAAGCGGAGGAGGTGCGGCGAGATGTACAGGCCCGTGGCCCGGCCCGAGGCGCGGAGGACCGTCTCCGCCATGGCCGACGCGGCGCCCTTTCCGTTGGTCCCACCCACGTGGATGGCGCGGAAGCTCTTCTCCGGATGGCCGACCGAGGTCAGCAGCTCCCGAGTGCGCTCGAGGCCCCACCGGATGGCGGTGACGGGCCGACCTCCCAGGAGCCGCTCCAGGGCCGAGGCGCCTTCCGGCCCTCCCGACCCGGGTTCCTCCCGGTTCAGCACATGTGGTCGAGGAGGAGGCTCAGCGTCCGGCGAAGCTCTCCCCGCGGGACGATGTGGTCGACCATGCCGTGCTCGAGGAGGAACTCGGAGCGCTGGAAGCCCTCGGGCAGGTCCTGGCGGATCGTCTCCCGGATGACCCTCGGCCCCGCGAACCCGATCAGCGCGCCCGGCTCGGCCAGGATGACGTCCCCGAGCATCGAGTAGCTGGCGGTGACCCCGCCCGTGGTGGGGTGGGTCAGGATGCTGATGTAGGGGAGCCTCGCCTCGGCCAGCTGCTCGAGGGCGGCCGCCGTCTTGGCCATCTGCATGAGCGAATAGATTCCCTCCTGCATGCGGGCGCCGCCCGAGGAGGACACGATCAGGAGAGGCTCGGCCCGGTCCACCGCCCGACCCGCCAGACGCCGAATCTTCTCCCCGACCACCGAGCCCATGGAGCCGCCGATGAACCGGAACTCCATGGCTCCCAGCAGCACGTGCCGGCCGTCGATGCGGCCGGAGCCGGTCCGGATGGCGTCCTGCGGGCCGACTTCCGCGACCGCGGCCTCGATCCGGTCCCGATAGCTCTTCGAATCCACGAACCCGAGCGGGTCCGCCGACCGCAGGTGCGTGTCGAACTCCTCCTCGAAGCCCTCGTCGAGGAGGAGGTCGGCGTAGGCCGCCGCCTCGATGCGGAAGTGATGCCCGCAGGACGGGCACACGTAATCGTTCTCGGCCAGCCTGCCGCTGTAGAGGATCTCGCCGCAGCCGTCGCACTTCTCCCAGATGTCGGGCGGGAGCTCGCGCTTCTGCGACGTCAGCTTCTGCTTGGGCTTCTTGAACCAGGACATCGACTCCCTCGCCGGCTCGGTTCAGGACGCGGGCAATATAAGGCGGCCGCCGGCGCGCCGGCGAACCTGCGTCCGGTCACGCCTCGGCGGACACCCGTTCGACGATGGCCAGCCCCGCCCACACCGACACCAGGAAGCTCCCCCCGTAGCTCAGGAACGGCAGCGGGAGGCCCGTGATGGGCATGAGGCCGACCGTCATCCCGATGTTGATGAGGACGTGCGCGAACCACACTCCGAACAGGCTGAAGGTGACGATCCCTCCGAAGGGCTCCGGGGTCGAGCCCGCGGTCCTCAGGGTCCGGGCCAGGAACCAGGTGAGCAGGGCGAGGAAGACCAGGACGCCCAGGAAGCCCAGCTCCTCGCCCACGACCGAGAAGATGAAGTCCGTGTGCTGCTCGGGGAGGAAGGCCAGTCGCTTCTGGGGGCCGTGCAGGTAGCCCTGCCCCAGGAGCCCCCCCGAGCCGATGGCCACTTTCGACTGCACCAGGTGCCAGCCCGAGCCCCGCGGATCGGCGTCCGGGTTGAGGAACACCAGGAGACGGTCCTGCTGGTACGGCGCCAGCCGGGACCACAGGGGGAGGGTGAGGGCTCCGGTGGCGATGTTCAGGGCCAACATCCCCAGGGACTCGCCGAGGTAGGGCCTGTGCACGTACAGGAACGCCGCCAGGACCACGATCCATATCCCCCACACGACCGCGGAGAACCCCAGGATGAGGCTGATGCCGGGGCTCACCAAAAGGAAGAGGGTGGCCAGCGGCACGCCCGCCCAGTAGAGCGAGGCGATGAGGATGACCCCGAAGATGAGCGCGCTGCCCAGGTCCGGCTGCACGAGGACGAGCGCGAGCGGGACCAGGACGACGAGGACGGGCTTCCACAGCGCCGCGAGCCCTTCGGCCGCCCTCTGCTCGCCCGAGAGAATCCGGGCCAGGAGGAGGATCGTGGCCAGCTTGGCGAGCTCGGCCGGCTGGAGCCGCGCCGGCCCGAGATCGAGCCAGCTCCGCGTGCCGCCCGGGCCGGTCCCCACGATGAGGACCAGGACGAGGAGGCCGAGCGCCGCCGCGTAGGCCCCGGGCGCCGCCCACTCCAGCCAGCGGAGCGGCACGCGGGAGACGACGGCGAAGGCCGCGAGGGCCACAGCCAGCCACAGGAGCTGGTGGCGCCAGATGCCCGTGGCGACCGACGGGACGTCCACCTGGCCGGCGGAGAAGATCATGGCCAGGCCCAGGAAGCTGAGGAGGAGGGCCAGGCCGAAGAGCGGGACGTCCCCGACCTGGCGGCGCCAGGCGGGCTCGGCTCCTCTCACCGGCGCTCCCGCGCCGTCCCCCCGGCGCGCGCCTCCCCGGTGTCGGGGGCCGTATCGGCCGGCGCCGGGTGGAGCTCCTCGAGGTACCGCCGGATGACGGACATCGTGAACGGCACGGCCAGGGAGGTCGTGTTGTCCGGGTGTCCGTTCTCCACCAGCGAGGCGACCACGATGTCCGGATCGTGGGCCGGCGCGAAGCCCACGAACCAGGAGTGGGGCTCGCCGTGCGGGTTCTGCGCCGTCCCCGTCTTGCCGGCCGCCGTCCACCGCTGCAGGCGCCACGGGTAGGCGGTGCCGTGCTCGGCATTCACGACCGACACGAGCGCGTCGACCAGCTGCTTCCTCTCGCGCTCGGGCAGGTCCAGCGACCAGTCCACCCGCCGGGACGTGAGAGCCTGGCTCCGCACGAGGTGGGGCACGATCGGCGGCCGACCGGTCGCTATCGCATCGTAGAGCATGGCGTTCTGGAGGAGGGACTCCTGGTTCTCCCCCTGCCCGATGGCCAGGTTGAGGACCACCGACTCGGTCCACCCGCGTGGGCCGTACCGTTGGTCGTACCAGGCACGCGAGGTCGGGAAGTAGCCCGAGGCCTCGTGCGGGAGGTCGATCCCGGTGGGCTCGCCGAAGTGCATGCGCGCCGCCCCCGCCATCATCGGGTCCAGACCCAGCTTCATGCCCAGCTGGTAGAAGTAGACGTCGCAGCTCTGCTGGATCGCCCCCGCCAGGCTCAGGGACCCGTGGCCATCGGGCTTCCAGCAGCGCCAGACGCGGATGCCGTAGCGCAGCGCGCCCCGGCACGGGATGTCCATGTGCTCGTCGATCGAGACCACGCCCCGCCGCATCGCCATCACCGCCACGGCCGGCTTCCACGTGGAGCCCGGCGGGTAGGTGGCACCGGTCACCCGGTTCAGGAGGGGCTTGGCCGAGTCCGTCCGGAGCGCGTTCCAGGTGTCCAGGTCCACGCCGCCCACGAAGTCGTTCGGGTCGTAGGTCGGTGCGCTGTAGAAGAGGAGGACCTCCCCCGTGTGGGGGTCCACGGCCACGGAGCCGCCCCGGTGACCGGCGGGGAAGATCGAGTCGACGTAGTCCTGCAGGTCCATGTCGAGCCCGAGGGTCAGGTCCTTGCCCGGGACGGGGGCCACCGCCGGTCCCGGCCCCATCTCCTGCACGATGGAGCCCAGGGCGTTCACCTCGACGTAGCGGACGCCGGGCTCACCGCCCAGGGTGCCCTCGTACTCGCGCTCGAGGCCGGCCTTGCCGACGATCCGCCCGGCATCGTATCCGGCGAAGTCGGGGCTCTGGAGCTCGGCCTCGCTGATCTCGCCGACGTAGCCGACCACGTGCGCCACGACCCGCCCGTCCGGGTACCGGCGCCGCGGCCGCATGTCCACGATCGCCCTGCGGAACTCCGGGCGCCGCTCCTCGATCGAGGAGATCTCCTCGAACGTGGCGTCGTCGCTCACGAGGAGCGGGCGCTGCGGGAGCGCCCGGTACTTCTTCATGAGCGCGTCCTGCGTCTGATCCGACAGACCGAGGATGGGCGCCAGGCGGCTCAGCGTGGCGCGCACCGTGTCCTCCCGGCCGGGCAGGAGGGAGACGGAGTAGCCGGGCACGTTCTCGGCCACGATCCGTCCGTTTCGGCCGTACATCGTGCCACGAGGGGCGGGGACGGAGATGGCCCGGAGGCGGTTGTTCTCCGAGCGCAGCTCGTAGCTGCTCGAGTGGAGGACCTGCAGGCGGAAGAAGGCTCCCGTCAGGAGGAGCACGCACGTGACGAGCACGAGCCGCGCTCCCCTGGAACGACGCTGCCTGCGCTCGGTCCTCTCGCTCTCGTTCAACATCGACACTGGCTACACCGTTCACGGCCTCGGGGTCACCGCCCGATCGGCCACGACCACGAGGACCGTGGTGATGATGGCGGACGCCGGAGCCTCGAGCACCCAACCCGTCCAGCCGGGCACGGACCCTGTGGCCAACTGCTCGGCCAGGCGGAGCGCCCATACCCCCACGAACACGTAGACCGGGAGGAACAGGGGAGAGTCCGCGAAGAACAGCTCCCGGGACCTGGCCGCCCCGTAGCCCGCGAGCGCGAGAATGGCCGCCAGCGCGCCCATCGCCTCGAGCGCCACGGCGCCCTCGAGGAGCCCGGCCGCGAACCCGACGCCCGCGGCGGTGCCCGGCCGCGCGTGCAGGGAAGCGAAGAGGACACCCCCCGCCAGGAGATCGGGCGCCACCGTCCACGAAACGAGGAGCGGACGCAGCAGGAAGTGCGCGGCCACGAAGACGACGACCGTCACCGCCGCCCCCCACTCCCCCGGCCCTCGCTCGGCCCTCACGGGCGCGACGGCTTCCGCCATACGAACGCTATGTCGACCTGCTCGGGCCGGACCGCGGGCTCGACCCGATAGCTCTTCTCCCAACCCGACTCCACCGCCGACACGGCGCGGACCGTCCCCACCGGGATGCCGGGCGGATACAGGTCGCCAATCCCCGAAGTGTAGAGCACGGTGCCCGGGGCGATGTCCGTCTGGTAGGGAGCCCCATCCAGGATCATCGCGCGCTGTCCGCCGTCCTCGCCCGCCCGGACGATGCCGCTCGCCTGCCCGGAAGCCGTACGCACGCTGACCCGGAAGTCGGGATGCGTCCAGAACTGGCCCTGCGACGCGTGCGCCGTCGAGGCCCGGACCACCCCGATCAGGCCTCTCACGGTGAACACGCCGGTGGGCGCGGCGATGCCCTCCGCGGTCCCCACCCGGAGGAGGAACGTCTGGTCCTGGCCTCCCGGCACCCGGCCCGGCTCGACCTCCACGGCCACGAGCGAGTCGGCCGGCCGCATGCCGAGGCCGAGGAGGGTCCGCATCCAGGCGTTCTGCTGCTCCGCCTCCCGTGCCGCCACGAGCTCACGGGCCAGGGAGTCACGCTCGGCCTCGAAGCGCCCCAGGCGGACGGAGAGGCTGGAGCGTCTGGCCGCCTCCCGCTGGACCGCGAGGACGGGCCGAAGCACGGTGGAGCGCAGCGCGTACGCCAGCTCCAGCTGCGCCGAAGGGGAGAGCATCTCGATCACCACTCCCAGCGCGACCAGGAGTGCGGTCGTGACCAGCTCACCCCGGCCCCGACCCGTTCCATCCACGCCCGCCGATGCCACCTCCCGGCCCGCGGCTTACGTGGTCAGGACGTTCCGATAACGATCGAAGTCGTCCAGGATCCGGCCCGTGCCCCGGACCACGCAGGTGAGCGGCTCCTCGTCCACGTGGATCGGGAGGCCCGTCTCCTCGCGCAGCAGCACGTCGAGGCCCCGGACGAGGGAGCCGCCGCCCGTCATCGTGATCCCCCGGTCGACGATGTCCGAGGCCAGCTCCGGGGGCGTGATCTCGAGCGCCCGGCGCACCGCCCCGGCGATCTGCTGGATGGGCTCCTGCATGCACTCCCGGATCTCGGCCGAGTGGACGCGTACCGTCTTGGGGATCCCGGACACGAGGTCGCGGCCCTTGACCATCATCTCCCGCTCCTCCCCATCGGGATAGGCCGACCCGATCTGGATCTTGATCGCCTCCGCGGTCGGCTCCCCAATGAGGAGGTTGTAGTTCTTCCGAAGGAACGTGACGATCGCGGAGTCGAGCTCGTCCCCGGCCACACGGATCGAGGTGTCGGCCACCGACCCGGAGAGGGCTATGACCGCGATCTCGGTGGTCCCGCCGCCGACGTCGATGACCATGTTCCCGGTGGGCGTCTCGACCGGCAGACCCACGCCGATGGCCGCCGCCATCGGCTCGGAGACCATGTAGACCTCCTTGGCGCCGGCCGCGTGGGCGCTGGAGCGGACGGCGCGTCGCTCGAGCTCGGTGATCCCCGAGGGCACGCCCACCACGACGCGGGGACGGATCTTGAAGAACCGGTTGGACGTGACCGTCTTGAGGAAGTAACGGAGCATGATCTCCGTCACGTCGACGTCGGCGATCACCCCGTCCTTGAGCGGGCGGACCGCCTCGATCCCGCTCGGCGTGCGGCCCAGCATCCGCTTGGCCTCCAGGCCGATGCCCTTGATCCGGCCCGTGCCCTTCTCCATCGCGACCACGGAGGGCTCGTTCAGGACGATTCCCTCGCCCTTCACGTAGATGACTGTGTTGGCCGTGCCCAGATCGACGCCGATGTCGTTGATGGGCAGCAGGCTACCCCTCCGGAACCATTTGCGCATGCGAGAACCCGACGAAAGCTCCAGTTTTTCCCGGCCGGGCGCGCCGCCGGGGAGCCGGCGGCGGGACGGAGTCCGGTCGCGGGCCGACGAGCCTCCGCGGCTCGCCGGGCGGAGCCAATCTAGACGGCTCGCCCGGACGGCGAAAGGACGTCCGCGGAGCGGATTCCCGGCCCGCGGGCCCCGGCCGGGACCCCGGCCTCGGGCCGGGAGGCCGCGAGCCCCGGTGGGAACGTCACAGGACCTCCTCCAGGGGCGTGTACCGGAGGTCGAACGCCTGGGCCACGGCCGCATAGGTCACGTCCCCGGCCACCACGTTGACCCCCCGCGCCAGGCTCGGGTCGTTCCGGCACGCCTCCCGCCAGCCCTGGTCCGCGAGCGTGAGGAGGTACGGGAAGGTGGCGTTCGTGAGGGCGAGTGTGGACGTCCGCGGCACCGCGCCCGGCATGTTCGAGACGCCGTAGTGGACCACCCCGTCGACCACGTACGTGGGATCGGCGTGCGTGGTCGGATGGATCGTCTCCACGCAGCCGCCCTGGTCCACGGCCACGTCCACGACTACCGCACCCTCCCTGACTCGGGCCAGGTCCTCCCGCCGGACGAGCTCGGGGGCCTTGGCTCCGGGCAGGAGGACGGCCCCGACCAGGAGGTCCACCCGCTCGAGCTGCTCGAGGATGTGGTGTCGGTTGGAGTGGAGCAGGTCCACGTTGGCCGGCATCACGTCGTCCAGGTAGCGGAGACGGTCCAGATCGATGTCCAGGATCGTCACGTGCGCGCCGAACCCGGCGGCGATCTTGGCCGCGTTGGTTCCGACCACGCCACCCCCCAGGATCACCACCTCGGCCGGGAGGACGCCGGGGACGCCGCCCAGGAGGATGCCGCGTCCGCCGGCGATCTTCTCCAGGTACTTGGCGCCCTCCTGCACCGACATGCGGCCCGCGACCTCGGACATCGGGGTCAGGAGCGGGAGCTCCCCTCCGGGGAGCTGGACCGTCTCGTAGGCGATGGCCACGCAGCCGCTGTCGATGACCGCCTCCGTGAGCCCCCGGTCCGCCGCGAAGTGGAAGTAGGTGAAGACGGTCTGCCCGTCCCGCAGGCGTCCGTGCTCGGGGCCGACCGGCTCCTTCACCTTCACCACCACCTCGGCCCGCTCCCATACCTCGTCGGCTTCCCGTGCGATCTCGGCGCCGACGCCCTCGTAGTCCTCGTTCCCGAAGCCGCTCCCCGCTCCGGCATCCGACTCGACGAGCACCTCGTGCCCGGCCCGCACGAGCGCCTCCGCACCCGCGGGCACGAGCGCGACCCGGCTCTCGTCCGGCTTGATCTCTCTGGGAACCCCGACGATCATCGTCTCGCTCCTGTCTCTGGTCGGCTCTGGATCCGTGCGTCGGCGACCGGCGGACGGGATCGTCCCTTGCGGCCGCTCTCCTCTCCCGGCCCGAGCTCCAGTACCGCGGCCCGGTCCGGGTCGAACAGGGCGGCCGCCTCGGCCGCGTCCGCGGTCGTGATGCCGTCGATGAGGGCCGCCAGCTCGTCCATCGTCCGGAACGGCTCGTCGTAGAGGACCGTGCCCGCCAGCCGGTGCATGCGCGACGCGGGCGACTCGAGCGAGAGCATTGCGCCCCCCTTGAGCTGCTCCCGGGTCGAGCGGAGCTCCCCGTCGTCCAGGCCGTCCCGGGCCAGGCGGGCGAGCTCCTCGAGCATGGCGTCGCACGCCTCCCGGGCCGTTTCCGGCCGCGTGGCCAGGTAGGCGCCCGCGTGCCCCGCCTTCTCGTAGAACGACTGGAAGCTGTAGATCGTGTAGACGAGCCCCAGATCCTCCCGGACCCTCTGGAAGAGCCGGGAGCTCATCCCCTCACCGAGCGCCGTCTGCACGAGCACGGTGGCATAGCGGAGCTCGTGCCCGAACGGGACCGTGGGCACCGCGGCCACGACGTGGGTCTGCTGTCCCCCCGGACGGTCGACCCGGCGAACTCCCCTGCCCCAGCTCGCGGGCGACTCCACGCCCGCCCGCTCGCCGGCCGGCTCCTGGGAGCCCAGGCGCCCGAGCAGGGCCTCGACCAGCGCGTCGTGCTCCACGAGCCCGGCGGCGGTGAACACCGCGTTCCCGCGCCGGTAGACCGCCCGATGGAGCTCGCGCAGGTCCGATTCGGTCAGGGAGGAGACCGTGGCGCGGGTCCCGAGGATCGGCGAGCCGTACGGATGGCCGCCGTACAGGAAGGGGGAGTGCAGCTCGTAGGCGAGCTGGTCGGGCGCATCCTCCACCCCGGCGATCTCCTCGAGCACCACCTCTCGCTCGGGCTCCAGGTCGGTGGAGCGGAGGGTGGGATCGAACACGAGATCGGTCAGGACGTCGAGCGCCCGGTCCGTGTGGTCGACCGGGACGTGGGCGGTGAACGCGGTGTGCTCGTGGGTGGTGTACGCGTCCAGGGTGCCGCCCACCTCCTCGATCTCGAGCGCGATCTGGCGCGGCGAGCGGCGTCGGGTGCCCTTGAACACCATGTGCTCGAGGAGGTGGGAGATGCCCCTGCGGGCCTCGCGCTCGTGGACGGTCCCCTGCCGGATCCACAGCCCCGCCGCCAGGGACCGGACCCCCGGCACGCGCTCGCTGATGACCGTGAATCCATCGGGCAGGTCCGTCCGGATCACGCCGGGCGCCAGCTCGCGCGTCACGGGTCCCGCGGAGGCCGCAGCCGTGGAGCCGCCGTCCCCCTCCCCCGCCGGGTCGGTGCCGGAGGGGGCACCCTCGGGCCGAGTCCGACCCGACCCGGGCTCCGACACCCGGCTCAGGCCTCTTCGGCGGCCATGGCGGCCCGCCGGGAGAGCTTCAGCTGACCCTTCTCGTTGATCGCGAGGAGCTTGACCCGCACCCGGTCCCCGCTCTTGAGGACATCCTCGGTGTTCTCGGTCCGCTTCTCCTCGAGCTCGGAGATGTGGCACAGACCCTCGACACCCGGGAGGATCTCGACGAAGGCGCCGAAGCTGGTCGTGTTCTTGACCACGCCCTCGTAGACGCGGCCGACCTCGGGCTCCTCGACCAGAGCCTCGACCATCTGACGCGCCCGCTCGCCGCCCTCGCCGCCCGGCGAGGAGATCGTGACGACGCCGGAGTCCTCGATGTTGATCTCGGCGCCCGTCTCTTCCTGGATGGCCCTGATCGTCTTGCCCTTCGGGCCGATGACCTTCCCGATCTTGTCGGGGTCGATCTCCATGGTGATGATCCGCGGCGCGTGCCGGGAGAGCTCCGCGCGCGGCCGGGGGAGCGTCTGGGCCATGACCTCCAGGATGTGGAGGCGGGCCTTCCGCGCCCGCGCCAGGGCGTCGTTCAGGACCTCGACCGAGAGCCCGCCGCTCTTGTTGTCCATCTGGATGGCCGTGATCCCCTGGTCGGTACCGGCCACCTTGAAGTCCATGTCGCCGAGCGCGTCCTCGATCCCGAGGATGTCGGTGAGTACGGCGGTCCGCTCACCCTCCTGGATCAGCCCCATGGCGATGCCGGCCACGGGAGCGCGGAGCGGGACGCCGGCGTCCATCATCGAGAGCGACCCGCCGCACACCGACGCCATCGAGCTCGAGCCGTTCGACTCCAGGATGTCGGAGACGACGCGGATCGTGTAGGGGAACTCGTCATAGGGCGGCAGCAGCGGCTGGAGCGCCCGCTCGGCCAGCATCCCGTGGCCGATCTCGCGTCGGCCGGGACCCCGGAAGCGCCGCACCTCGCCCACCGAGAACGGCGGGAAGTTGTAGTGCAGCATGAAAGACTTCGACGTCTCCTCGAGCACGTCGATCGAGTCGATGCGCTGCTCGTCGCTCACCGTCCCCAGCGTCGTCACGGCCAGGGCCTGGGTCTGGCCACGCGTGAACAGGGCCGAGCCGTGCGGCCGCGGCAGCACCCCGACGTCGCACGTGATCGGCCGGATCTGGTCCAGGGAGCGTCCATCCACGCGCTCTCCCCGCTCGAGGATCTGTCGACGCATGACCTTCTTCTCGAGGGTCCGCGCGGCCTCTCCCACCTGATCCACGTGGTCCGGAAAGCGCTCGGCCAGCTCCTCCGACAGCTTCGAGCGCAGCTCCGAGAGGGCCTGGTTCCGCTCCTCCTTGTTCGGGAGGTTCATGGCCTCCTCGACGCGGGCCCGGGCGGCCTCCGCGACGGCCTCCTCGAGGCCCTCGGGGATGTCCGGTCCCTCCCACTCGAAGGGCTCCGGCGTTCCGCCCGCGGCCTCGACCAGCTCCTTCTGGAGGTCGATGAGCTCGCGGATGGCCTCGTGGGCCACCTGCAGGGCCTCTGTGAAAGTCTCCTCCGAGATCTCGACCGCCGCCCCCTCGACCATGACGATCGAGTCCTCGGTGCCGGCCACCACGATGTCCGTCTCGGAGTACTCGAGCTGCTGGAAGGTCGGGTTGATGACCCACTCGCCGTCCACCCGGCCCACCCGCACGCCCGCGATCGGACCGTTCCAGGGGATCGGCGAGAGACTCAGCGCCGCCGAGGCGCCCAGCATGCCCAGCACGTCCGCATCGTTCTCCTGGTCCGCGGAGATGATGAAACAGGCGATCTGGGTCTCGTTCTGGAAGCCCTCGGGGAACAGGGGGCGGAGGGGGCGGTCGATCTGGCGGGCGGAGACGGTCTCCTTGTCACCTGGCCGACCCTCGCGCTTGATGAACCCGCCCGGGAACTTCCCTGCCGCGTAGCTCTTCTCCCGGTACTCCACGGTCAGCGGGAAGAAGGGGAGGTTCGAGCGCTTCCGCTCGGCCACCGCCGTCACCAGCACGGCGGACTCGCCGAACTGCACGTAGACGGCTCCGTCGGCCTGGCGGGCCATGCGGCCCGTCTCCAGCACCAGCTTCCGTCCCCACAACTCTCTTTCGATCCTGTGTTTCATCTCTTCTCTTCCGTTCCTCTATTCGTCTTCCGTCCGCGTCCTGTGACCTCTGTCGTGACGTCCTTCCCTTCCGGTCCGCGTCACGTCGGACCCCATCAGTGCGAAGGCCGCCCGGCGCGCACGCTCCGGCGCCCGACGGCCCCCGACACGTCTCCCGCGACCTCCGGCCGAAGCCTAGTGCCGGAGGCCCAGCTCCTCGATCACCCAGCGATACCGCTCCAGGTCGCTGCGCCTGAGGTAGCCGAGCAGCCGGCGGCGGCGACCCACCATCGTGAGCAGGCCGCGGCGGCTGTGGTGATCCTTGGGATGGTCCCGGAAATGCTCGGTCAGCTCTTCGATGCGCTGCGTGAGGAGCGCTATCTGCACGGCCGCCGAACCCTGGTCGTTCCCGTGGCGGCCGAACTTCTCGACGATCTTCTTCTTCGTATCGGTGGTCAGCGGCATGTCCTGGTTCCGTCCTTCATGGCCCGGAGTCTCATGGCCCGGAGTGTGGATACTCTCTCACGTGGCGAGGGATCCGGAGGGCACGCGCCCCCACGAACGCCCGCAAAGCTTATGATCATAGCCGAACGTCCATGTCCTGTAAAGCACGTGGACGAGCCGCCGCGTGGCGACGGCCTGCAAGGGCCGTGCGCGGTCCTCATCCGCTCCGTCGCGCCTCGAAGAAGGCGCGCCCCTCCTCCGCGTCCCGCCTCATCTGCTCCACCAGCTCCTCGGGCGACGCGAAGGGACGTACGTCGCGCAGCCGCGAGAGGACCTCGACCCGAACGCGCTCGCCGTACAGGTCTCCATCGAAGTCGAGCACGTAGAGCTCCACCGACGGCGGGCTGCCCGCGAAGGTCGGCCGCGGGCCCACGTGGAGCAGGCCATCCCGGATCTTCGTGCGGAAGCTGGCCTGCACGGCATAGATACCCGAGGGCGGGAGGAGTTTCCTTCCGCCCGGGGGCTCGAGGTTGGCCGTGGGAAAGCCGAGGTCCCGGCCCCTCCCCAGCCCGTGCACGACCGGCCCCTCGAACGAGTAGGGCCGCCCCAGCCCGCGGACCGCGTCCTCGATCCTCCCCTCTGCGATCGCCGTCCGGATCCGGGTCGAGGAGATCTCGTCCCCGTCGGCCCGCACCTCCCCGACCACGTCCACATCGAACCCGAGCTCGCGGCCGAGCGTTCTCAGCGTCTCGATGTCGCCCGAGCGGCCTCGCCCGAAGCCGTGGTCGTAGCCGATGACCAGCTCGCGGACGCGGAAGCGGCCGACCAGGTAGCCCCTGACGAACGCCTCCGGCGAGAGCCGGGACACTTCGCGGGTGAACCGGACGAACGCCACGTAGTCGAGGCCCGTCTGGACCAGGATCTCCTTCTTCTCGTCCGGGGTCGTGAGCAGCGGCGGAGCGTCCTCCGGCCGCACCACGGTGAGCGGGTGGCGGTCGAACGTGACCAGGATGCTCGCCCGGCGCCGGCGCCGGGCGCGCTCGACGATCTCCTCGAGCACGGCCCGGTGCCCCAGGTGCACCCCGTCGAAGGTCCCCACGGTGACGACCGTCTCACCGACCTCGGGCGGGAGGCCGCTGTCGCCCGTGGAGCCGGCCGGCGGCACCCCCTCCGGCTCAGGCGCCAACGAGCACCGTCCTCGGCTGCAGGCTCCCGTCCGCGCGCTCCGCGACGGCCACGAGCTCGCCCTCGTGGAGGAGCGCCACAAAGCCCGCGGCTCCGGCCTCCGCGCCCGCGTTCCCGGCTCCGAGCCCCGCCGCGACGCGGCCCCCGTGTCGAACCCGCTCGACCTCGTCCTCCGAGAGATCGCGGGCCGGGAGCCACGCCAGCGCCTCCGCCGGGCTCAGCCACGCTGTCGAGCCCGCGACGCCCCCGGGCCCCAGCTCCGCCACCTCCCCGGGCGCCAGCGCCCGCTCCACGCCGAAGGGGCCGACCTCCGTCCGGCGGAGCCCGACCAGGTGGGCCCCGCATCCCAGCCGCCGGCCCAGGTCCCGTGCCAGGGCACGCACGTAGGTCCCCGTGCCGACCACCGCCTCGACCTCGGCCTCCGGGGCCTCGAAGGCGGCCAGTCGGAGCGAGGCGACTCGCACGCGCCGCGGCTCGAGCTCCACCGCTCCCCCGGCGCGGGCCACCCGGTGCGCCCTGCGGCCCTCGACCCTCACGGCGGAGAAGGCGGGCGGGACCTGCTCGATCTCGCCCACGAACGACGCGAGCGCCCCCTGCAGGTCGTCCCGGCCCACCCGCCGCCAACCCTCCGACCGGCTCACGACCTCGCCCTCGGGATCGTGGGTCGACGTCTCGGCGCCGAGGCGGAGACGGGCGCTGTAGCGCTTGTCGAGGAGGTGGAGATAGCGCACGAGCCGCGTGGCGTGGCCCACGCACAGGAGGAGGAGGCCGGTAGCGAAGGGGTCCAGCGTGCCGGCGTGGCCGACGCGGCGGATCCGGAGCGCGCGCCGCACGTCGGAGACGATGTCGTGGGAGGTGGGCCCCGCCGGCTTGTCGACCAGGAGGACGCCGGTGACGCCCTCCTCAGTCCCCCGCGCCACCGTCCTCCCCTTCCCCGTCGCCGTGCCGCCCGCGCTCCGGGCCGAGGGCCTCATCGAGGAGATCCTCGATCCTCCGGGCCCGCTCCAGGCTGCGATCCTCCCGGAAGGTGAGCTCGGGGATGCGGCGGAGATGGAGCTCCTTCCCCAGCGCATGGCGGAGATAGCCGGCCGCGCTCCGGAGCCCGTCGATCATCTCCGACAGGTCGCGCTCGGTCTCGACCGTCCGCACGAAGACATCCGCGTGCTCGAGATCTGCCGTGACCTCGACGCCCGTCACCGTCACGAGGCCGACGCGCGGGTCCTTGACCTCACGGCGGATGAGGCGGGAGAGCTCCTCGCGCAGGAGCTGGTTCAGGCGGCGGACGCGGCGGCGGCTCATCGGGAGGCCCCGGGCTCGCCTAGTAGAGGACGGTCTCCCGTTCCACTACGAAGAGGCGGGGATCCGAGCCCACGTGGTCGTCGATCCGGGAGAGGATGGACTCCGCGAGGCGCCGGTCGGACGTGACGACGGCCGCGCACAGCTCCGCGCGCTGCCACTTGTCCTGGAAGTCCGTCTCCGCCACCGAGACCTCGAAGCGGGAGCGGAGCCGGTCCCTCAGGCTCCGGACGATCTTGCGCTTCCCCTTGAGCGACTGGCATCCCGGCAGGTGCAGGACCCACCGCGCGACGCCTACGACGGCGGGCAAGTCGGACCCGGTCCCGTCCGTCCAGGCGGACGGCCCGCCCCACTACGACGCGGCACTCGAGGACAGGGTGCGGGCGACCTCCTCGATCCGGTAGCACTCGATGACGTCGCCCACCTTGACGTCGTTGTAGCCCTCGATCGACAGGCCGCATTCGTAGCCCTCCCGGACCTCCCGCACGTCGTCCTTGAACCGCTTCAGGCTGTCGATCTGGCCTTCGTACACCACCACGTTGTCGCGGAGGAGCCGGATGGGGAGGTTGCGCCGGATCTCGCCGGAGGCCACGTAGCAGCCCGCCACCGTGCCCACCCTGGGCACGCGGAAGAGCTGACGGACCTCGGCCGACCCGACCACGATCTCCTTCTCCTCGGGCTCGAGCATGCCTTCGAGGGCGTCACGGATGTCCTGGACGGCCTCGTAGATCACGTCGTACGTCCGGATCTCGACGCCCTCGGCCTCGGCCACCGACCGCGCCTTGGCGTCCGGCCGCACGTGGAAGCCCAGGATGGTGGCGTCGGAGGTCGTGGCCAGGAGGACGTCCGACTCGTTGATGCCGCCCACGCCCCGGTGAATGACGTCCACGGCCACCTCGTCGGTGCCGAGCCGCTCGAGGGAATCCGCGAGCGCCTGCACCGAGCCGTCGGTGTCGCCCTTGATGACGAGGTTGAGGACCGCCTGCTCGCCGGCCTGGATCTGCTCGAAGACGTCCTCGAGCCTGGTGCCCTTCGACCGGCGGCGAATGTCCTTCTCCCTCTCGAGCTGCTGGCGCCGGTTGGCAACCTCCCGGGCCCGCTCCGTGTCGAGGACGATGAAGCTGTCTCCCGCCTGGGGCACGGCCTCGAGGCCGAGCACTCGAACCGGCGTGGCAGGGCCGGCGCTCTCGACGTTGTTGCCGCGCTCGTCCAGGAGCGCGCGAACCCGTCCGGCGTGGAGGCCGCACAGGAAATCATCCCCGACCTCCAGCGTGCCGTTCTGCACGAGGATCGTGGCCACCGGACCCATGCCACGGTCCAGCTCGGACTCGACCACGGTGCCCCGCGCGTCCCGGTGGGGATCGGCCCTGAGCTCCAGAAGCTCGGCCTGGAGGAGGACCTTCTCGAGCAGGTCCTCCACCCCCTGGCCCGTCTTGGCGGAGACTTCGGCCGAGAGCACGTCGCCGCCGAACTCCTCCAGCACGACCTCGTGCGAGAGGAGGTCCTGCTTGACCTGCGCCGCGTCCGCCGCAGGCAGGTCGATCTTGTTGATCGCCACGACGAGCGGCACGCCCGCGTTCTTGGCGTGGCTGATCGCCTCGATCGTCTGGGGCATCACGGCGTCGTCCGCGGCGACCACCAGGATGACCACATCCGTGATGTCCGCGCCCCTGGCCCGCATGGCCGTGAAGGCCTCGTGGCCCGGGGTGTCGAGGAAGGTGACCGCCTTGCCCCCGTCCTGCTCGACGCGGTAGGCGCCTATGTGCTGGGTGATCCCGCCGGACTCGCCCGCCACCACGTTGGCCTTGCGGATGTAGTCCAGGAGCGAGGTCTTCCCGTGATCCACGTGGCCCATCACCGTCACGATCGGCGCGCGCGGCTCGAGGTCTTCCTCGGCGACCTCTTCCTCCTCCTCGGAGAGCTCGGGAAGCTCCGCCTCGTAGGCCTCCTCGCGCACGGCCTCGTAGCCGAATTCCTCGCAGATGAGCTCGATCTGGTCGAAGTCGAGCCGCTGGTTGATCGTCACCATGAGGCCCAGGTTCTTGAAGGCCGAGGTGATGATCTCCTGAGCCGAGGCGTCGATAAGATCGGCGAGCTCGGCCACGGTGAGGAACTCGTTGACGCGGATGCGCGTCTTCTCCGCCTCCCGCTCCTGCTCGATCCGCTCCTGCTCGACCTCGGTCTCGCTGGGCCCGGTGTCGCGGCGCCGCCGCCGACCGCCACCGCCTCCACCGCCCTCGAGCGCCGCGAGAGTCTTCTTGACGTTCTCCTGGACGACGTCCTGGTCGACGCGCGGCTTCTTGCGCCGGCCCCGCCGGCCCCGGCGCCCGCCCGAGCCGTAGCCCTCCTCGATCTTGACCGAGCCGCCGGGCGCGGCCGACGCGGCCGGTCCCCGACGCATGCCCCGGCGCACCGGCTTGGGCTTGCGCTTCTTGCGCTCGCGCTCCTTTTCCTCGGTCTCCGGCTCCTCGGCTTCGGCCTCTTCCTCCCCTTCTTCCCCTTCTTCGGCCGCCTCTTCTTCGGCCGCCTCTTCTTCGGCTGCCTCTTCCTCGGCGGCGGGGGCCTGCGCCTCCGCGGCGACCTCGGCTTCGGCTGCCGGCTCCTCGACGGCCTCCTCGGCCTCCTCGGCCTCCGGCTCCGCCTCGGCAGCGACCTCCTCGACCTCGGCCGGCTCCTCGACGGCCTCTTCGGCCTCCTCGGCCTCCGGCTCCGCCCCGGCAGCGACCTCCTCGACCCCGGCCGCCTCCTCTTCCTCGGCCTCCGGCTCGGCCTCCTCCCCGGCCTCCTCGGCGGCCGCCTCGACCTCCTGGGGTCGGCGGCGACGACGGCGACGACGCCGGCGGCGGCCTCCCCTCTCCTCCTCGGAGGCGGACGTGGCCGCCCCGCCTCCACGCCGCTCGCGCTCGAGCCGGGCGTGGAGCCTCGCGACCTGGTCGTCGTCGATCGTAGACATGTGGCTGCGGACGGGGACGCCCATCTCCCGTAACAACTGGATGATCTGGCTGGACTCGGCGCCCAGCTCGTCCGCTACCTCGTAGATCCGATACTTGCCCAACGTCTTCCCTTGCTCCGCCTGTCTCTCAGTCTTCCCGGCCGAGCCCCTCCGGGCCGGCCCCGCCTCGTCCCGGAGCCTCGGCTCCGGGATCACTCTCGAGGAGCTCCGCGAGCCTCCTCGCGAACCCCTCGTCCGTCACGCCCGCCGTCACCAGGTCCTCTCGGCCCAGCGCGTCGGCGAGTCTCCTCCGGGAGCTGACCCGGAGGACCGTCACGCCTCCGGCCCCCAGAGCGGCGCCCAACCGGCCGCGCGCCCCCGCTCCGGCATCCGCGGCCAGGAGCACCGACCGGAGCCGTCCCGCCGCGCCGGCCTCCCGTACGGCCCGGGTCCCGAGGACCACGCGGCCGGCGCGCCGCGCGAGCCCGAGGAGCTCCAGCGCGCGCCGCTCCGACTCGTCAGGCCTCGGGGCGCTCATCCTCCGTCGCGTCGTCCTCGGGCCCGACGGCCACCGCGGACGTCGCGGTGCCCGCCTCCTCGTCGCCCTCTTCGGACTCGGTCTCGGGCCCTTCGGACTCGGGCTCCTGGGCCTCGGCCTCCGACTCGCCCCTTTCGCCGGCCTCCTCCTCCTCCGACCCCGTGTCGGCGGTAGGCTCGGCCTCATCCTCCGGCGCCTCATCCTCCGTGTCCTCGAGGTTTGCCCCGAGGAGCTCGGTCGAGCCCCCGGACGGCGTTTCCTCGACGACGGTCAGCTCGTCGATGAGACCCTCGAGCCGCTCGGCCTCCTCGGCGTCGATCCCCGGTACCTCGACAAAGTCCTCGCGGTCCATGTCCAGGACGTCGAAGAAGCTCGAGATGCCGGCGGCCTCGAGCGCGGCGAGCGTCGTGGGCGCCAGCCCGTCCAGCTCGGACAGGGGGAAGTCGGCGAACTCGAGGTCCTCCGATCCCCCGCCTCCGAACAGGACCGACTCGGCCTCCCGCTCCATCCAGTCGCGGCTCGAATAGAGGTCAATCTGCCAACCGATCAGCTGGGAGGCCAGACGCACGTTCTGGCCGTTTCGGCCGATCGCGATCGAGAGTTGATCCTCGTCCACGATGGCCGTGATCACGTGTCGATCCGGGTCCGAGACCACCTTGGCCACCCTGGCGGGCGCCAGCGCCCTCCGGGCGAAGATCTCGGGATCCGGGTGCCACGGGACGATGTCGATCCGCTCGCCGCTCAGCTCCGAGACGACCGCCTGCACGCGCGATCCCTTGAGCCCCACGCACGCGCCCACGGGGTCCACCGACTCGTCTCGGGAGGAGACGGCTATCTTGGTGCGGCCGCCCGCCTCGCGCACGATCTCCCGGATCTCGACGATGCCCTGGTAGATCTCCGGCACCTCGAGGGCGAACAGGTTGGCCACGAATGCGGGGTCGCCACGCGAGAGGATGAGCTTGGGGCCGCGCGGCGTCTCCTCCACCTTCTTGAGGACGGCGCGGATGGGCTCGCCCTGCCGGAAGCGCTCCCGCGGGTTCTGCTCCCTCCACGGGATGATGGCCTCGGCCTCCGGCGCGCGGTTCAGCATCACCACGATCTTGCCGCGCTGGACCTGCTGCACCTCGCCCGATACGAGGTCGCCGAGCTTGTCGCTGAACTCGGACCGGATCTTCTCGCGCTCGCCCTCGCGCACGGACTGGATGATCCGCTGCTTGGCGGCCATGACCGCGTTGCGGCCGAAGTCCTCGAAGGAGACGGGGATCTCCATCAGGTCGCCGACCTGGAAGTCCGGATCGTCCCAACGCGCCTCCTCGAGGCTGATCTGGCGCGCCGGATCCTCGACCTCCTCGATGACCTCCTTCAGGACGACGATCTCGATGTCGCCGTCCTCGGTGATGTCGATCTCCGCCTCCACCGGCCCGCCGAACCTGCGCGCCAGGGCCGCGTGGATGCCTTCTCGGATGAGGTCGTGAAGCTCCTCCTCGGACAGCGACTTGTTGGCCGCCATCACGCGGAAGGCCTCCACCACCGGGATCTGATCGCTCATCGTATTCTTGCGTCCTCAGCCTCTGTCGTCCCTCGTGCTCCGATCCCCCGCCACCGCTCGCATCCCGCTCCGCCGCCCGAAGGCCGGCGTCCGCCTCCACTCAGAGGTCGTCCTCCCAGTGGTAAACGAGATGGGCGCTCGCGATCTCCCCGAGGGGCACCTCCACCCTCTCTCCGGAGACCACCAGCGCCACGCGCTCCGTCCCCCCCGCGTCCTCCTCGACGCCCAGGAGGCGTCCCTCCAGGGACCTGGCCCGGCCGGCCAGGGGTGCATACCCCTTGAGACGCACCTCCCGGCCCGCGAAGCGGGCGTAATCGCGAGCCCGCACCAGCGGCCGCTCGACCCCGGCCGAGGAGACCTCGAGCTCGTAGTCGATCGGGACGTCGTCCCGGCCCTCGAAGAACTCCATCAGCTCGCGGCTCACGCGCGCACAGTCTTCGACCGTGACCGCGGCTCCCTCCGGAGTCGCCTCCGTGCGATCGATCCGCAGCCTGAGCGCCGCGCGTCCGCGACCGCCGCCCCGGGTCAGCGAGACCAACTCGAAACCCAGTCCCTCCAGGAACATTTCTACATCAGAAAACAGCTCTGGTGCCATGTCACGTACCGCCGCCGACCTTGCCTCGACGCAAACAAAAAAGTGGGGCCCTACGGCTTCCCCACTTCATCCGAACGCTCGCGCCCCGGACCCGCGGTCCGGCCGGCCCGGCAACGCATGATAGAATCTATCCTCCCTCCGGGCAACCGGTTCCCCGCCAGCCCAGGAACGCCGCCATGCGACCCGCCGTGCCTCCACTACCCCTGTGGGAGTGGAATCGGTCCGCCCCGCACCGGGTGCAGTGGGTGGAGACCCCGATCGCGTTCGGCTCGACGCCCGCCTCCTCCGCGCGGGCGGCCAGCTCCCGCCGCAGGTCCAGCCTCGCGGGGCCCTCCGCGTGGCGCCCGAAGGCCCGGAGCACCTCGGGACCCACCTCGTAGCAGTCTCCACAGATGGCCGGGCCGAGGTGCACGCGGAGCCGGCCGGCGGGGACGCCGAGCTCCCGCTCCAGGGCGCCGACGCCGGCCTCGAGCACGCCGGCCGCCGCTCCCCTCCATCCGGCGTGGAGGACGCCGAGCGCCCCCGTCTCCGGATCCAGGAGGTAGACCGGGACGCAGTCGGCCGCGGTCACGGCCAGCAGGACCCCGCGCTGGTCCGTGACGAGGCCGTCGGCATCCCCGGCAAGGAGGAGGGCGCCGGGGGGCACGGCCCCCACGGTCAGCACCCGCCGGCCGTGCACCTGGCGGATCATCGCCACGCCCGGGACGCCCAGACCGTCCCCGAGGCCGACCATCCCCCCGGCCAGCGTCCAGGCGTCCGGCGAGGTGGTGAGGCCGAAGTCGGCCCCGGGTCCGGCCGCCGTGATGCCGCAGGCGAGGCCCGGGAACTCCCGCTCCCAGGCGGCGTGCACGTATACGTCCGGGCCCTCGGCCCGCGGCCGGAGCTCCTCGCTCACACCCTCCGCATGGCTCCCCCCGCGTCGTCCGGCCTTCGCGTCTCCGGCTTCCGCCCTCGCCTCCCCGGCCCTCACGTGCCCGTCCACTCGGCGCCACTTCCGACCGGGCCCGGCTCGCGGCCGATGTCGGCGCCCAGCTCGGCCAGCCGGCGCCCGATCGCCTCGTAGCCTCGCTCGATCTGCCGGATGTTGTGGATCTCGCTCTCCCCCTCTGCGGCGAGCGCGGCGATGAGGAGGGCCATGCCCGCCCGGATGTCCGGGCTCTCGAGGACCTGGCCCCTCAGGCGGGAAGGGCCGACCACGACCGCCCGATGGGGATCGCACAGCACGATCCTGGCGCCCATCGAGATCAGCTTGTCCACGAAGAACATCCTCGACTCGAACATCTTCTCGTGGATGAGGATCGTCCCTCGGCACTGGGTGGCCACGACCAGCGCGATGCTGATGAGATCGGCCGGGAACGCCGGCCAGGGGCCGTCGTCGATCTTGGGGATCTGATCGCCCAGATCGGACTGGATCTCGAGCTCCTGGTCTGCCGCGAGCTGGATGCCGCCGTCCCGCTCCTCCCACGTGATCCCCAGGCGCCCGAAGCCGACCCTGAGCGGGTCGAGGGTCTCCGGAGCCACGTCCCTGATCACCAGGGGCGACCGGGTGACGGCGGCCAGGCCGATCAGGCTCCCGACCTCGATGTGGTCGGTCCCGATCCGGTGCGAGCCGCCCGAGAGCTTCTCGACCCCCTCGATCGTGACCGTGTGGGTCCCGATCCCGTCGATGGCGGCGCCGAGACCGACCAGGAACCTGCACAGGTCCTGCACGTGCGGCTCGGCCGCGGCGTTGACGATGCGGGTCGTGCCCCTCGCGGTGACGGCCGCGAGGATCGCGTTCTCGGTCCCGGTCACCGAAGGCTCGTCCAGGAAGATGCGCGCCCCCTGCAGGCGGGAGCTCCGGAGGTAGTAGGCGTCGCCGGCCTCGACCTCGGCCCCCAGGCTGCGAAGGGCGAGGAAGTGCGTGTCGAGCCGGCGGCGGCCGATCACGTCCCCACCGGGGGGCGGCAGCCTCACCTCCCCCCTGCGGGCCAGGAGCGGCCCGGCCAGGAGGACCGAGGCCCGGATGAGCCCGGCGAGCTCCGAGTCCAGGGCCCCGGCCCGAATGTCTCTCGCGTGGACGCGCACCGCGTGCGGGGTGGTCCAGGTCACCTCGGCGCCGAGCCTCTCGAGGAGCTCGCACAGCGTCCGCACGTCACGGATGTCGGGGACGTTCTCGAGCTCGACCGGCTGGTCGGTGAGGAGACAGCCGGCCAGGATCGGCAGGGCGGCGTTCTTGTTGCCCGCCGGCTGGAACGTGCCGGAGATGCGGGCGGGACCCCGGATGTGGAAGCAGCTCATGCGCTCGAAGTGTCTCCTGGTTGGCGGACCGGCTCAGCGGGAGCCCGGACGGCGCCGGCGGCCGACGGCCGTGGCGGCTACAAGGTAGGCGCGGCCGCGAAACGGAGGCAACGACCCATCCGGCGTCCGACCCGGGCGCCGCCGCGCGACGCCGGAGCCGGACGCTTGCCGCGCGATCGGCGCGCCGCCTATCCTTCCGCGGAGATCGGGATCGCCGGGGAGAGAACGGGCGCCGCGACCACGGGAGGGCCGATGAAGCTGGGAGACCACGTCCGGCCCGAGCTGGTGACGACCGACCTGCGGGGACGGACCGTGGAGGAGGTCCTGGCCGAGCTCGCGGCGCTCCCCGCCGCGCTCGGCGACGTGGCCGACGTCGACGCGCTGGTCGCCTCCCTGGCGCGCAGGGAGCGCGTGCACCGGACCGCCCTCGGGAGCGGGGTCGCGGTCCCGCACGCCCTGTGCGCGGAGCTGGCCGCGCCGACCGTGGTGGTCGGCGTCTCCGCCGAGGGCGCGCCGTTCGGGGCCGGCGACGAGGGGGACCGCGTCCACGTCTTCTTCATGGTCCTCTCCCCGCCCGAGCGGAGCTCCGCACACATCAAGCTCCTGGCCAGAATCGCACGGCTGGCGCGGCACGCCGACTTCCTGTCCTCGCTCCGGGCCGCCGGGTCCGGCGGCGAGGCGGTCGAGACGATCCGCGCCTTCGAGAGCCGGCACGTCTGAACGAGAGAGGAAAGGTCGCCGGAGACCCCATGGAGATGCTCGTCGTCGTCGTGAACGATGAAGAGAAGCTGGATCCCATCCTGGCGGGCTTTCTCGAGCTGGGGATCACCGGCGCCACGGTGATCCAGACCGAGGGGATGGGCCGGCTCCTGAGCCAGGACATTCCGATCTTCGCCGGCCTCCAGACGCTCATGTCCCGGTCTCGACCCCGGAACCGGACGGTGTTCAGCGTCATCGACGATCCCGAGAAGACCGAGAAGGCGTTCGAGCTCCTGGCCGACATCTGCGGGGACCTGGACGACCCGGCCACGGGCATCGCCTTCACGGTCCCCGTGAGCCGCGCCTCCGGCCTCGCCCCCGAGCTGGACGACGCCGGCGCGTGAAGGCCCTGATCGGGGCCCTCGCCCTCGCCCTGGTCGGGCTCCTCGGCGCCCGGTTCGGCTTCCGGGAGGAGGCCGCTCCCCTGCCCCTGCGCCTCGTGGTCTCGACCGGGCTCCAGTTCCTGGTGCTGGGATTCCTGCTCGGCCCGCACGGCACCGGGCTGCTCGGGCCGGACCTGCTGGAGTCGTTCTCGCCCGCCGTGGTGCTCGGGCTGGGCTGGATCGGCCTCACCTTCGGCATGCAGTTCGAGCCGGGGGTCATGGCGCGGATCGACCGGGCGGAGCTGGGGGCCGGCCTCGCACAGGCCCTGGCCGCGTTCGTCCTGCTGGCCGCGGTCGGCCTGGCCGTGGCCGCCCTGGCGCATTGGGGACCCGAGGCCCGGCTCCTGGTCCTGGCCGGGGCGGCCGTGGCCTCGATCTCGACTCCGACGGGCCTGGCCATCGTGTTCGGGGCCGCGCCGGCCGCGGGCTCGCTGTCACGGCTCCTCTCCGTCGCCGCCAGCCTGGATGGCGCGGTGGGGCTCGCCGCGCTGGCCACCGTGCTGGCCGCCTTCCACGGCCGGCCGGCAGCGGGCGGCAGCCTCCTGGACGCCCTCCGATGGCTGGCGGCCTCGGTCCTCCTGGGGATCTTCGCGGGCTGGCTGCTGGTCTCGGTCACCCGCCGTCGCCCGGGTCGGCAGGAGCTGGTCCTCTTCCTCCTGGGCCTGGCCCTCCTCGCCGCGGGGAGCCAGGCGTTCCTCGGTCTCTCCGCCCTGTTCGGCTCCGCCGTCGCGGGAGCCTTCGTGGCCCGGACCTCCGCCGCCTCGCGCCGGATCCAGGACGCCCTGGGCCGGTGGGAGCAGCCCGTCCACGTGGTCTTCCTCCTCCTGTCGGGGGCCCTGCTCCGCTGGCCCGGATGGGAGGTCGTCCCCCTGGTGGCCGCCTACGTCCTGCTCCGGGCCGGCGCCAAGGTCCTGGGCGGCCTCGCGGCCCTCCCCGCCCTTCCCAGGGGGCGCAGGCACCGCGGCCTCGGGCTCGGGCTCCTCGCGCAGGGCGGGCTCTCGATCGCCATGGCCGTCTCCATCCGCCACGTCCTCGCCCCGGCGGGCGGGACCGGCCTCGACCTGTTCTTCGCCACGGTCGTGCTCGGCGTGGCCGTGAGCGAGGTGGTCGGCCCGCCCGTGATCCGACGCATGCTGGCCGTCCGCGGGGAGCTCTCGGGGGAGCCCGCCCGGGGCTGAGCGCCGCCTCTCGCCTGCCCGTCGTGGGACTGCGGGCGGGAACCCGAGAGCATATAATGGGTTGTACGCTCCGGAGCCGTCCGCGGGGAGGCCCGCGGGCGGGGTCGACGCGGACCGAGCCCCGATCGGGAAGAGACCCGCCACGCGGGAGGACCCTTGGACGCCCTTCACATCCTCGGCATCGTCGGGCTGGTGACGTGGATCGCGCTGTCCGTGGGCGCGCTCATCGGGATGGCGCTCATGCTCCCCGCCCTGAAGCGCATGTTCGGGACGATCCAGCGGCTGGACCGGGTCCTCGAGGCCGCCGAGGGCAACATCGAGCCCACCCTGGACCGCCTGCAGCGCGTGACCGACGACGTCCAGTTCGTGACGTCGTCGTTGCGCATGGACGTCGAGGCGGTGGGCAGGACCGTCGAGCGCGCCACCGACTCGGTCGAGAGCGTCCTGGAGATGGCGGAGGAACGCGCGGCCGAGCTGAACGGGCTCCTCGAGATCGTGCAGGAGGAGGCCGAGGAGACCTTCCTCTCGACGGCCTCCGTGCTGCGGGCCATCCGCGGCGCCCGCGGCCGGGAAAAGGGCCGGTCGGGCAGGCGCCCGGCATGAGCTCCCGCCGGGCGGTCGTGGCCGGCACGGCCCTGGCCGCCCTCCTCCTCTTCCTGCAGCCGCACGCGCTGTTCGCGTGGGGACCCGGGATGCACGTCTATCTGGGCCTGGAGATCCTCCGCTCCCTGGACCTCCTGCCCGCCTCGGCGGCGGCCCTCCTGTCGAGCCACGCGCTGGAGTTCCTGTACGGGAACCTGGCCGCCGACATCTCGATGGCCAAGCGCTACGCGCCGGCCGACTGGCATCCGCACGCGTGGCACGTGGGCGAGGAGATGCTGGCCGCAGCGGGCGACGACCCCGCGCTACGCGCCGGCGCCCTGGGCTACCTGAGCCACCTCTCGGCCGACGTGGTGGCGCACGAGGCGTTCGTGCCGCGCATGCTGCTCCTCACCTCGTCGACCCGGGCCCTGGGCCACTCCTACTGGGAGCACCGGATGGACGTGGCGGTCGGCGCCGATTACACGCGCCTGGCCCGGAGCCTCGTGACGGAGTTCGACCACGCCCGGGTGGACGAGCTGCTGGACAGCGTGCTGGCGAGCACGCTCTTCACCTTCCGCACGAACCGGCGGATCTTCAGGGGCATGATCCGGCTGGCGGACTACCAGCCGTGGCAGTCCCTGTTCGACACGGTCATCGAGGCGTCCCGCTGGGACCTGGAGCCCGAGGAGACCCATTTCTACAGCCGGAGCGCGTTCGAGAGCTGCGCCTCGTACCTCATCCTGGGCCGGGACTCGCCGACGGCTTCGGGGGATCCTACGGGTGAGACGGCGCTCCGGCTGGCCAAGCGCCTCCGGAGGCAGGTGCTCCTGGTCGACTCGGCGGTCGAGCCGCGGGAGGCCCTGCGGGCGGCCGCCGAGCGCCACTTCCCGCTGGCGAGCCCCGACCTCGGGCTGTGGACGCTCCGGGGAAGCACGTCGTCGGTGGGCGACCGGGCGGAGGGCCGCCTCCTGGCCCGCGCGGCGCCCCGCCTCACGGGCTGAGGCCGGGCCGGCTCCGGCCGGCGAGGGACGCGCCAGCCCGCCGGAGCGGACGGACGCCCGCCCCTCCGCTCAGCCCGCGCCGTCCCCCGCGTCCGACCCCAGCCGCTCCCGCAGGAGCTCCCGGGTCCGCCCGGGATCGGCGGCGCCACCCGCCCGCCGCATGACCGCCCCCATGAAGAAGCCCAGGAGCTTCTCCTCGCCGGCCCGCAGACGCGCCGCCTCGTCCGGGTGCCCGGCGAGCGCCTCCTCGACCCAGCTCGCCAGCCGGCCCTCGTCGGAGATGCGCGCCAGGCCAAGCTCGTCGACCAGGGCATCCACGTCCCCGCCCCCGTCCTCAAGGAGCCGCTCGATGAGCTCGTCGGCGGCATTGGAGGTCAGCGTGCCGTCCAGGCGGAGCTCGACCACGCGCCGCAAGTCCGTCGCCGGGAGGAGCTCGTCCTCGGCCACGGCTGCGTCGGAGCGGTTCAGCGCCTCGGCGACCGGGCCCATGACCAAGTTGGCGGCCTGCTTGGCGAGCTCCGCGTCGCCCTCCCCCGCCACCTCCTCGAAGAAGGCCAGGCGCCGCGGCGTGGCCGCCAGCAGCCCCGCGTCGTAGAGCGAGAGGCCGAAGGCGTCCCGGAGCCGCTCCTCCGCCTCGAACGGCAGCTCGGGGAGACCCCGGTCGATCCGCTCCACCGTCCCGGGCTCGAGCTCGAGGAGCGGGAGATCGGGCTCGGGGAAGTAGCGGTAGTCGAACGCCTCCTCCTTCCCCCGCATCGCGCGGGTCCGCCCGGAGGCCGCGTCGAACGTCCTGGTCTCGTGCACCACCTCCCGCCCCTCCTCGCGGAGCGCCACCTGGCGGTCCCGCTCGAAGGCAAGGGCTTTCTCCACGTTGCTGAATGAGTTGAGGTTCTTGACCTCAGTCTTCGTGTGAAGTGTATCGGAGCGCGCCGGACGCACGGAGAGGTTGGCGTCCACCCGCAGGCTCCCCTCCTCCATGTTGCAGTCGCTCACCGCCGCGAAGTGCTCGAGGAGCTGCTTCAGCCGGGAGAGGTAGGCGCGCGCCTCGGAGGGCGAGCGGAGGTCGGGCTCGGTGACGATCTCGATCAGCGGCACGCCCGCCCGGTTGAGGTCCACGGCCGTTCGCCCCGGGAACCGGTCGTGGAGGGACTTCCCGGCGTCCTCCTCCACGTGCAGCCGCCGGATCCGCACCCGGCGCACCTCCCCGTCCCCGCGCACCGCCACTTCGCCGCGGCGGGCCAGCGGGTGCTCGAACTGGGTGATCTGGTAGCCCTTGGGGAGGTCGGGATAGAAGTAGTTCTTGCGCGTGAACTCGGAGCGCTCCGCCACCTCGCACCCCAGGACCAGCGCCGCCCGCACCGCCAGCTCGACGGCCCGCCGGTTCGGGACCGGGAGGGCGCCCGGCAGCCCCAGGCACACCGGGCACACGTGGGTGTTGGGCGGCGCGCCGTAGGCGGCCGGGCACCCGCAGAACATCTTGGTCGCCGTCCGGAGCTGGACGTGGACCTCGACACCGATGACCGTCTCCCAGCCGTCGGCGGCCCCGCGGCCGCCCGGGGCGCCCGGGGCGCCGCCGCTCCCGCTCACGCCGTCTTCTCCGACCCGAGCCCCGCCGCCGGGTCCGGGGGCTCCCACGCCGCGATCTCCTCGAGCCGGGCGGCGAAGCCGAGCATGCGCTCTTCCTCCCACGGGGCGCACATGAGCTGCGCTCCGGCCGGGAGGCCGTCCACGCTCCCGACCGGGATCGAGACCGCCGGCAATCCCGCCAGGTTGGCGGAGACCGTGTACACGTCCGCCAGGTACATCCGGTAGGGATCGGCCGTGCGCTCGCCCAGCCGGAAGGCCGTCGTCGGCGTGGTCGGCGTGAGGATCGCATCCACGCCGGAGTCGAACAGGGCATAGAGCTCGCGGGCGATCGATGCCCGCAGGCGCTGGGCCCTGACGTAGTAGGCCTCGTAGTAGCCGGCGGAGAGGACGTAGGTGCCGAGCATGATGCGCCGGCGGACCTCCTCTCCGAAGCCCCGGCCCCGGGTGTCCGAGAACATGGAGGTGGCATCCTCCGCGCCCTCCGCCCGCCACCCGTACCGGACCCCGTCGTAGCGGGCAAGGTTGCTCGAGGCTTCGGCGGGCGCGAGCACGTAGTAGCAGGGGATGGCGTGCCGCGTCGAGGGAAGCGAGACCTCCCGCACCGTCGCCCCCGCCTCCTCCGCCCGCCCGGCCACCTCCCGCACCAGCTCCCGGATCCCATCGTCCAGGCCCTCGCCCAGGTACTCCCGCGGGAGCCCCAGCACCGCACCGGAGAGCTCGACCTTCCCGAGCGCCTCCGCCCGGGGCACCTCCCGGTCCCGGCAGGTGGCGTCGAAGCGGTCGGGCCCCGAGATGATCTCGAGCACCTCCGCCCCATCCCGCACGTTGCGGGAGAGGATCCCCACCTGGTCCAGGCTCGATGCGAAGGCGACCAGCCCGTAGCGGCTCACGCGGCCGTAGGTGGGCTTGATGCCGACCACCCCGCAGAAGGCCGCCGGCTGGCGGACCGAGCCCCCGGTCGAGGAGCCGAGGGCGATGGGCACGATCCCCGCGGCGACCGCGGCCGCGGAGCCCCCGGAGCTCCCGCCCGGGACGCGGTCCCGACCGACGGGGTTCCGGGTGGGCCCGAACGCGCTGTTCTCGGTGGACGAGCCCATGGCGAACTCGTCCAGGTTCGTCTTGCCGAGCACCCGTGCGCCCGCTCCCTCGAGCCGGCGCACGGCCGTGGCCGCGTAGGGCGAGCGGTAGCCCTCGAGGATGCGCGACGCACAGGTCGTCGGGAGGCCCACCGTGCAGATGTTGTCCTTGACCGCCACGGGGATCCCGGCCAGCGGTCCGTCCCGCATCACGGGAGCCCCGGTGGGGGCCGGACCCTCGGCGTCCCCGGCAGTGCTCAGGAACGCGTGGAGCGGCTCGGTCCCGCCGTCGGCCTCGCGGGCGCGCTCCCCGGCCAGCGCGAAGAGCTCCCCGGCCCCGACCTCGCCCGCGTCGAGGGCGCGCCGCGCCGATGCGAGGTCGGCCAGGGGGTTCACGGCGTCTCCCGCTCGGAAAGGGAGGCCAGGTGCGGCACCACGAAGAAGCCGTCCTTCCATTCCGGCGCCATCCGCTCCGGCCCGAAGGCCAGCGGGTCGGAGCCGGGCGCGTCCGGCCGGAGCCGCGCGTCGAGGCCGCGGCCTGCGGGGCCCTCGCCCTCCCCCGCCGGCGCATCCTCGAGCCGCGCGATCTCGTCCATGTGGGCCAGCACGCCCTCGAGCTGCCCGGCCAGCCGCGCCACGGCCTCCTCGTCGAGGGCCAGCCGAGCCAGGCGGGCCACGCGGCGGACCTCGTCCTCGTCGATCCTCGCCATCGGGTCTCCTTCTCCTCCCGCGTCGCTCATTCCGGTCTCAGCTCCGCGTACGCGGGCATGACCTTTCGGGTCCCGCCCTCGTCGAACTCGATCGTCAGCTTGACGGCCCTCCCCGCTCCCTCCAGGCCCCGGATCGTCCCGGTCCCGAACGAGGGGTGGACGATGCGCTCTCCGGGCTCGAAGGAGAGGACCTCCTGAGTGTCGCCGTAGTCGTACCGGACCCCTCCGTCGTCGTCCTCCTCGTCCGAGCCCGACCCGGCGGAGCGCTTCTTCCCGCTCCCCGGGCCGATGCGCCAGGAGAAGTCCCCGCCCGAGCCGTCGTCGCGCTTCCCGCGCCAGGCGGAGTCGCGGCTCCCCGCCCTCCCCGCGCGCCGACCCGACGCAGCGCGGCCCGCCCATCCGGCCCGCCTCCGCTCGACCGGATCCTCCGGGAGCTCGTCCAGGAAGGGCGAGGGGGAGGATTCGCCCCCCGAGCCGGCCCGCCACCGGCGGTCGGCGTGGGTGAGGTAGAGACGGTCCCGTGCCCGCGTCACGCCCACGTAGAACAGGCGCCGCTCCTCCTCGTACTCCTCGACCGACTCCTCGGCCCTCCCCAGCGGGAAGAGGCCGCGCTCGAGGCCCGCCACGAACACGACCGGGAACTCGAGCCCCTTGGCGTTGTGGAGGGTCATGAGGGAGACCGAGCCTCGCTCGGGGTCGTAGCGATCGATGTCCGAGAGGAGCGCGACGTGCTGGAGGAAGAGCTCGAGCTCGCCGGCGTCCTCGGGGGCGTCCTCCACCCCGGACGGGTCGAACTCCGCGATGCCCGCCAGGAGCTCGTCCACGTTGGCCACGCGCTCCTCCCCGTCCTCCTCCTCGGAGAGGGCCGTCCGGAGGGAGAAGCGCTCGAGACAGGCGCGGGCCACCGCCCTCGCCGGCTCCTCCCGCTGGACGGCGTGTAGCTCCCGCACGGCTCCGGCGAACGCCTCCAGGGAGCGGGCGCCCCCGGCCGGGATCTCGGGGACCTCCGCGGCATGGCCCGCCGTCTCCAGGAGGTTCTCGCCCTCGCCGCGCCCCGCGAGCAGGCGCCCGAGCGTGACGGACCCGATCCCGCGCCGGGGCCAGTTCACGACCCGAAGGAAGGCGGCCTCGTCGGCCGGGTTCACCACGAGCTGGAGATAGGCCAGCACGTCCTTGATCTCCCGGCGCTCGTAGAAGCGCACGCCCCCCACGATGCGGTAGGGCACGCCCTCCCGCCGCAGCGCCTCCTCGAACGGGCGGGACTGGGCGTTGGTCCGGTACAGGACGGCCACGTCCCCCGGATGGAACCGGTCCGAGAGGCCGGCGATCTCCCGCACCGCCCACTCGGCCTCGGCCCGCTCGTCGGCGGTGCGCACGACCTGCACGGGGTCGCCGCCGCCGCGCACGGTCCGGAGCTCCTTGGGCTTGCGGGCGGTGTTGCGGGCGATGACGGCATTGGCCACCTGGAGGATCGGGGCGGTGGACCGGTAGTTCCGCTCCAGCCGGACCACGTGCGCCCCGGGGAAGTCCCGCTCGAAGTCCAGGATGTTCCCCACGTCGGCGCCCCGCCAGCCGTAGATCGACTGGTCGTCGTCCCCCACCACGCACACGTTGCCGTGCCCGGAGGCGAGCGCCCGAACCATCCGGTACTGGGCGTGGTTGGTGTCCTGGTACTCATCCACCAGGACGTGGAGGAAGCGCCCCGCGTAGCGCTCCCGCACCTCGTCCTCCTCCTCGAGGAGGCGCACGGTGCGCGAGAGCAGGTCGTCGAAGTCGTAGGCGTTGCAGCGGCGGAGGATGGCCTCGTAGGCCGGATAGACCTCGGCCACGCGCCGGCTCAGGAGGTCGAAGGTCTCGGTCTCGAGGTCTCCCGGTCCGGTCAGCCTGCCCTTGGCCGCCCCGATCCTGGAGCGTACGGCCGCGGGCGACCAGCGGTCGGGGTCCACGCCGACCTCCTCCATGGCCATCTTCACGGCGCGGAGCGAGTCGTCCCGGTCGTAGATCGTGAAGTGCGCGTCCCGGTCCAGGACGTCCGCCTCGCGCCGGAGGAGCCGGGCGCCGAGGGCGTGGAAGGTGCCCGACCACAGGCCCGCGGGCGGCTCGCCGAGCAGCGCCCCTATCCGGCGCGTCATCTCGCCCGCGGCCCGGTTGGTGAACGTGACCGCCAGGATGTGCCACGGGGGGACACCCTCGTCGATGAGGCGCGCGATGCGGGCGGTCAGGACGCGCGTCTTCCCGGACCCGGCGCCCGCCAGGACCAGGAGGGGCCCCTCGCCGTGCTCGACCGCCTCGCGCTGCTCGGGGTTGAGCTCGGGGGCCGCGCTCACGGCCGGACCTCCACGAGGCGCGCCGCGCCGCCGGCCGGCGGCGCCCCGCGCCCGCCCCTCCCTCACGCCGCGTCCTCCGCGCCGGGTGCCTCCGGGAGCTCGATCCGGAAGCTCGCCCCCTCGCCCTCGGCGGCGGGCTCGAGCTCGATGCTCCCGTCGTGCATGTCCTCCACGATGCGCCGGGTGAGGGACAGCCCCACGCCCCAGCCGCGCTCCTTGGTGCTCACCCCGATGTCGAACAGCCGCTTGCGGACCCCAGGATCCACGCCGGGCCCGGTGTCGCGCACCCGGTAGGCCGAGCGCCCGAGGTCGCTCCCGATCCAGGTCAGCGTGACCGTTCCCCGCCGCCCGGCGAGCGCATCGAGCGCGTTCTTGATGAGGTTCTCGAACGCCCACTCGAGCAGGGGCTCGTTGCCCAGCACCGGCGGAGCGTCGTCGGGGACGTCGACCCGGATCGAGACGCGGCTCCCGAGCGAGGGGAGCCGCACCGCGAAGTAGGCCCGCAGGCGCTCGAGGACGTCCTGGACGCGCACCGGCTGGAGGTCGGGCGAGCGCCCGATGAGCTCGAAGCGGCGCGAGACCTTGAGCAGCCTGTCCACGTCCGCCTTCATCTCGTCGACCAGGTCCACGTCCCCTCTCCGCAGAGCCGCGCGGCCCGCCGACTCCTCCGCCTCCTCCAGCCACCCGGTGAGGGAGCTGAGCGGCGTGCCCATCTGGTGGGCGGACTCCCTGGCCATTGCGGACCAGATCCGCTCCCGCTCGCCCCGGAACGAGCCCACCACGACCCACCCTCCCACGAGGACGGTGACCAGGAGGACGGCGGCCTGGAGCCACGGGATCCACTTCAGCCGGCGCAGGAAGAGCGGCTCGCCCACGTGGATGACGATGTCGTAGTCGGGAAGCTCGATCGGGGCGCTGCGGGCGTCGAGCTGGTCCACGTAGCGCCGCACCCGGCGGACACTGGCCGAGTCCGTCAGATCGTAGTCGAAGGGGAGCCGCGCGGCCGAGCGCGGGACGCCCGAGGCGTCCGTGAGCACGATCGGGATCTCGAGGTTGAGGCTCTCCTGCAGGATCCGGAACATGAGCTCGGGCCGCCGCGCCGCCTCCGCGCTCACCCCCTGGAACGCGCTGGCGTAGATGCGGCCGAACACGCGGGCGTCCCGCCGCAGCGCGTCGTTGAGCTGTCGTGTGTAGGCGACGTAGGAGAGGAGGACCGCCGCGCTCACCCCCGCGACGGCGATCGGCACGACGCGCCGGCTCACGGGGCCGGGATGCGGTCGAAGCCCAGGTAGGGGTGCAGCGGCGCGGGCAGGTCCACCGAGCCGTCTTCCCGCTGCCCGTTCTCGAGGAGGGCGATGATGAGGCGGGCGAGAGCGACTCCCGAGCCGTTCAGCGAGTGCACGAACTCCGGCCCGGCGCCCGGCTCGGGGCGAAAGCGGAGGTTCATGCGACGCGCCTGGTAGTCGGTGTAGCACGAGCAGCTCGACACCTCGAGCCAGTCGCCCACCCCCGCCGACCACGCCTCGAGGTCGTAGGTGATCGCGTTCCCGAAGCCGAGGTCGCCGGTCGGGAGGAGGATGCGGCGGAAGGGGACGCCCAGCCGACGGAGGACCTCCTCGGCGTGGCCGGTGAGGAGCTCGAGCTCCCGGGAGGAGCGGTCCGGCCGGCACAGTCGCACCAGCTCCACCTTGTCGAACTGGTGGACCCGGAGCATGCCGCGCGTATCCCGCCCCGCCGAGCCGGCCTCGCGCCGGAAGCAGGGCGTGTAGGCCACGTAGGCCACCGGCAGGTCGCTTCCGTCCAGGATCTCGCCCCGGTGGAGGTTCGTGACCGGCACCTCCGCCGTCGGCACCAGGAAGAGGTCGTCGGGCTCGGTCCGATACGCGTCGTTCTCGAACTTGGGGAGGTGCCCCGTGCCCGTCATCGTCTCGCGCGTCACCATGTACGGCGGCGCGAGCTCGGTATAGCCGTGCTCGTCCCGGTGGAGGTCGAGCATGAAGTCGATGAGGCCGCGCTGCAGGCGCGCGCCCCGCCCCACGAGGACCGGGAAGCCCGAGCCCGACAGCTTCGCGCCGCGCTCCATGTCCAGGATCCCGAGCGCCTCGCCCAGCTCCCAGTGGGGACGCGGCTCGAAGCCGAGCTCCGGCGGCTCCCCCTCGCTCGCCACGACCTCGAAGTCGCCCTCGCCCCCGTCGGGGACGCGAGGGTCGGGGAGGTTGGGGATGGCCAGGAGGCGGGCCTCGAGCACGCCCTCCACGCTCGCCAGCTCATCGTCGAGCTCGGAGATCCGCGAGGAGACGCCCCGCATCTCCTCGATGAGCTCCGAGGCCTCCTCTCCCTCCGACTTGCGCCGGCCGATCTCCTTCGAGGCCGTGTTGCGCTCCGCGCGCAGCGCCTCGACTTCGCCCAGGATTTCCCGGCGGCGGCGGTCGAGCCGGAGCGCGTCCTCCAGGAGCTCGAGGATCCCCGGGTCGCCCCGGCGGCGCAGGCGGCGGCGGGCGGTCTCCGGGTCGGCCCGGAGCTCCTTGATGTCGAGCACGTCAGGAGCCGCCCTGGCCCGGCACGAGGATGCGCTGCTCGCAGTTGGGATTGATGAGGGTCTTGAAGGTGACCGTGCCGGCCGTCGCGTCGATCGACTCGATCTCCATCTTGAAGAAATGCCGACACCGAGTGGCGAAGCCGGGATCGGCGCGGCTCACTCCCGTCAGCACGTCCCCCTTCGCGATCACGACCGGCCGGTCCGTGGTGTAGCCGCCGTCGGGCGCCTGGGAGATCGCGTCGAAGGCCTGGTCGGAATGCTGCAGCCCCGCGTCCGAGCTCCCGCCGAGGACCACGTTCCGGGGGCGGAGCTGCGCGGTCCCGTCCGGGAGCACGTAGTACAGGAAGTCCCACGAGGCGCTGAGGTCGGTGCGCACCGGAAGGGCCGTCAGGACGTCGAAGGCCGACGCGTCCCGCAGGCCCGACGTCCGGAAGTCCGAGAGCGTGGCCTCGGTGGGCTGCTCCGGGACGGGAACGCGGTTCAGCCCGAACGTGCTGCCGCACGCCCAGGCCGCCGCCCCCAGCAGGAGGACCGCCAGGGCGCGCACGGCACGTCGCGTGAGGTCGGGGGCTGCGGAGAGCCGCTCGGGGTCTCGGTTCGACACGCGGGGAAGATCGGTCGGCGGGCGGTGGGTGTCAAGCAGGACCGACCCTGCAGAACCCACTGATCGCAAGGATTCTCGGGCCCTTCCTCCTTGACGCCTCCGGTCCGTCCACCTACGTTGCGGCCCGTCCGCTCGTCGCCCCTCCGGGCACCCTCCGCCCGACGGGGGCGCCCCCGCGATGCCCCTGCCAGGAGGCCCGCCGACATGCCGTCCGAACCTCCCGTGCACGCGGTGGTCCTGGCCGGCGGGATCGGCTCGCGCTTCTGGCCCGCGTCGCGCCCCGGGCGGCCCAAGCAGCTCCTCCCGCTCGGCCGGGGCGGCGCCCCGCTGGCGCGCGACGCCGTGGACAGAGCCTACCGCCTGGCCGGCCCGGGCCGCGTGCACCTGGTGGCGTCGGCCGACCTCCTCCCCGCCCTGCGCCGCGCCGTGCCCCGGCTGGAGGAGAGCGCCTGCATGACGGAGCCCCGACCCATGGGGACCGGGCCGGCCCTCGCGTGGGCCGCGCACGAGATCGAGCGGACCGACCCGGGGGCGGTCATGGTCTCCCTGCACGCCGACCACCGCATCGCCCCGGACGAGGCGTTCGGGGAGACGCTGGGCCGGGCCGTCCGCGCGGCGGCGGCGGGCGACCGCCTGTTCTGCGTGGGCGTGCGGCCGGACCGCCCGGAGACCGGCTACGGCTACGTCCGGACCGGCGAGGCCATCGGCGAGGGGACCCGGGTGGCCCTCGCCTTCGTCGAGAAGCCCGATGGGGCCACGGCGCGCCGCTACCTGGAGGAGGGCGACTACCTGTGGAACACCGGCCTCTTCGTGTGGAGGGCCGATGCCTTTCTGGAGGTGGTGGCCGACCGCTGCCCCGAGATCGGTCCGGAGCTGGGCCGTCTCGACGCGGGCGACGCGCCCGGCTTCTTCGAGTCCGTCCGCCGGGTGAGCGTCGACGTCGGGGTCATGGAGCGGGCGCCGACCGTGGGCGTGGTCGAGGCGAGCTTCGAATGGGACGACCTGGGCGTGTGGAGCGCCCTCCTCCGGACCCTGGAGGCGGACGGGGCGGGCAACGTGGTCGTGGGCGCGGGGCGGGCGGTCGAGGCCCGCGGGAACGTCGTGTGGGCCGAGGACGGGCCGGTGACTCTGTTCGGCGTCGAGGGGCTGGTCGTGGCGCGGAGCGGCGGGCAGACGCTGGTCACGACCGTGGATCGGGCGCCCGAGCTGAAGCGTCTCCTCGAGGCCCTGGGGGAGCCGACGTGAAGCTGTGGATGTTCGACGACGGCGTGGCCGACGGGTGGGCGCCGTTCGCGCTCTCCCGTCCCGTGGGCGAGCTCCGCTTCGGCGCCCTGCTCCTCCGCGAGCGGGCCGAGCGCTGGTCGGGCCTCTCCGCAGCGGGCCACCTCACCCGGCCGTGGCTTTCGGCGTACGAGGAGCCCGGCGCCCCGCCGGCGGCGGACCCCGCGGACGTGCCCGCCGACGAGGACCGTCTCCTCCTCGACTCCCGCTTCGTTCCGGGGCCGGAGGGGGGAGCCGCGCGTCTGGCCGGCCTCCGTGAGGCCCGGGAGCCGGCCGTGCTCCTGGCGGGAGGGCGGGCGGCCGGCTGCTGGCTTCCGGCCGGGGCCGAGACGCCCGACCGCGCCTGGCTGGCCGGGCCCGGAGAGCTCCCGGGCGGACGGGAGGTGGAGGTTGGGGGGAGGCTCCTCGAGGGCCCGTGGGAGATCGTCGCGCTCGGAATGGAGGCGCTGGGGCGGGACCTCCGGCGCCTGGCCCCCGGAACGACGACCGCGGCGGACCCCTCCGACCTCCCGGACGGCGTCCATCTCCTGGGCTCGGAGGGCCTCCACCTGTCGCCCGGCGTCCGCATCGAGCCGGGCGTCCTCCTGGACGCGCGCCGGGGCCCGATCTGGCTCGGCCGCGACGTCGAGGTCCTGGCCGGCTGTCGGCTGGAGGGTCCGCTGCGGGCGGGCGCCGGCTCGCGCCTCCTGGGCGGCCCGATCGGGCCCCTCTCGGCCGGCCCCCTGAGCTACCTGCGCGGCGAGGTGGCCGACGTCCACGTCGTGGGGTGGTCCAACAAGGCCCACGATGGCCACCTGGGCCACGCCGTCCTGGGCAGGTGGGTGAACCTCGGGGCCGGGACCACGAACAGCGACCTCAAGAACAACTACGGGAGCGTCCGCATCGGGCCGCCGGGCCGGGAGCGGGACACCGGGCTCCTCAAGATGGGCTGCATGCTGGGCGACCACGTGCGGACGGCCATCGGCATGCAGCTCGACACCGGCACCGTGGTCGGCGCCGGAGCCAATCTGTTCGGCTCCGGGCGCCCGCCCCGCTGGGTGCCCCCCTTCGCCTGGGGGTTCGGCGAGGGCGCCGGCCGCTATCGCAGGGACGCGTTCCTGACCACGGCGGAGACGGTCATGGGGCGGCGGCACGTGACGGCCACCCCGGGCGTCCGCCGCTGGCTGGGAGACGTGTGGGACGCCGCGGCGGACGGGGAAGCGGAATGAAGGTCGCGAGCCTGGGGAGCGGGAGCCGCGGGAACGCCCTGTACGTGGAGGAGGGCGGCACGCGGGTGCTGGTCGACGCGGGGTTCAGCGGCGCGCAGCTGGCCCGCCGGCTGGGCCAGCTCGGCGTGGAGGCGACGTCGATCGACGCGGTGATCGTCACCCACGACCACCGCGATCACACGGCGGGCGCGGGGGTGGCGGCCCGGCGCTGGGGCTGGCCGTTGTACATGAGCCCCGCCACGCGCGAGGCCGTGAACGCGCTCCTGCGGGGCGCCGAGCAGGTGCGCCCCTTCCGCGCCGGGGAGCGCTTCGAGGTCGGGGAGCTGGCCTTCACCCCGTTCCTCACCTGCCACGACGCGGCCGACCCCCTGGCGGTGACCGTGACGGGCCGGTCGAGCGGCCTGAAGCTCGGCGTGGCCACCGACCTGGGCCGGCCCACGACCTCCGTGCGCCACGCCCTCGCCGGCTGCCACTTCCTGGTCCTCGAGGCCAACCACGACGAGGTGCTCCTTCGCGAGGGCCCGTATCCCTGGTCGCTCAAGGAGCGGATCGGCGGAAGCCGCGGGCACCTGTCCAACCGGCTGGCCGCCGAGCTGGCCGTGGAGCTCCTCCACCCCGACCTGTGCGCAATCCTCCTGGCGCATCTCAGCGAGGCGTGCAACGACCCGGAGAGGGCCCGGGGCGTGGTCGGCGCCGCGCTCGAGGCCGAGGGATGGAGGGGGACCCTCCACGTGGCCGTCCAGGACCGACCGACCCCCCTGTTCGACATCCCCCGCCTCCTGACCGGCGGCCCGGGCCGCTCGCAGCTCGAGCTGTTCCGGTCCCGGGAGGCCTGAGGCCGGATCGGACGTCCCGGGCCCGACCCGGTCTGCCGGGGCGGGACCGGCCGGGCCCCGGAAAAGCCCCCGCCGACGCGCCGATCCCGGCGGTCAGCCTCCGAACAGCCTGAGCACGTCGCTCGCGATCGCCCAGATCATCAGCGCCGCGACCAGAACGAGGCCGACCTTGGTCCAGCGCAGTCGCGTGTCCAGGCTCAGGGGTCGGCCGCGCACGCCCTCGATGCCGAGGAACAGGAGGTGCCCCCCGTCCAGGACCGGGACGGGCAGGAGGTTGAGGATCGCCAGGTTGATCGAGAGGATCGCCATGAAGTGCAGGAGGGCCGAGATCCCCATGCGGGCGGCCTGGCCGCTCACCTTCCCGATCATGATCGGGCCGCCCAGGCTGCGGGCCGAGACGCGCCCGGTGACGAGCCCCACGACGATGTCGACCGTGGTCCGGATCCACGTCCACGTCTGCTCGAACCCGTGTCCGACCGCCTGGATCGGGCCCACCCTGACCGGCGCGAACCTCCGGTCCAGGATGCCGGCGTCGGCTCTCACGCCCAGCAAGCCATAGCGGAGCGTGTCCCCCGCTCCGGCGACCGTCCGGACGTCCGGAACGACCCTGACCGGGACCCGCGAGCCGTCCCGCTCGACCGTGAGCGCGACGGGCGTTCCGGGATGGGACTTGATGGTCTGCACGAAATCCTGCCAGCCCCGGACGGGCTTCCCGTCCGCCTCGACCACCCGATCTCCGGCCCGGAGCCCGGCCGAATCGGCCGGCGAGCCGCTCTCGACCTCGGAGAGGACGGCGGGGATCGAGAAGTCCGGCTGCAGCGCCCCGAGCAGGGAGCTCCGCAGGGAGTCCTCCTTCGGGAGGGTGATCGTGACGGGCCCGAGGTCGTGGACGTGGAGCGTGACCGGCCCCGCCTCGGCCGTGGCGAGGGCCATGCTCAGGTCCCTCCATGACGAGACGGCCCGTCCGCCCACCGAGTCGACGCGGCTCCCGGGCGGGATGCCGGACAGCGCGTACGTCCCCGGCGGAAGCGCGGAGGGCTCGACCCCGCCCAACCGAGCCGGGGGCTCGGGGGGCACGCCCCAGATCCCCCCGATGACCGCGAAGGCCACCACCGCGAAAGCGAAGTTCATGAGGACCCCGGCCGAGATGACCAGGGCCCGGGCCGGGAGCGACTTGGCGTCGAAGTCCCGGTCGCCCGGCTCCCTGGCCTCCGCGCCCTCGTCGGCGCCCCCTTCGAGCGCCTCGAACGCCTCCTCCTCGCCCATGCCGGCCATCTTCACGTAGCCGCCCAGGGGGAGCCACGAGATCACGTACTCGGTCTCGCCCCAGCGGAAGCCCACGGCCTTCGGGCCCATGCCGATGGAGAAGCGGGGGACCTCGATGTCGACGGCCTTGGCCGCCATGAAGTGGCCGAGCTCGTGCACGAAGATGAGCACGCCGAGCACGACGGCCGTCGCCAGGAGCGTGGTCAGCACTCGATCCCTCCCGTGTCAGCCGGTCGCGTCCCGCTCACGTCCGCCCGCCCACCGCGCGGGCCTCGACCTCTTCGCGGGCGGCCTCCCGGGCCCGGCCGTCGGCCTCCCACACGTCCTCCAGGGTCTCGAGGGAGCGGGGCGTCACCCGGCCGAGGGCCCCCTCCACCACCCCGGCGATCCCCGGAAAGGAGAGCCGCTCCTCGAGGAACGCGGCCACGGCCACCTCGTTGGCCGCGTTGAAGGCGGCCGGCACGGTCCCGCCCGCCCGTCCGGCCTCGAGCCCGAGCCTCAACATCGGAAAGTCCTCCCGACGCGGACGCTCGAAGGTGAGCGGGCTCGCCTTCACGGGGTCGAACGGGGGCGTCTCGTCGGCCGGACGCTCGGGATGGGCCAGGGCGTAGAGGATCGGCACCTCCATGGTCGGCTCCCCGAGCTGGGCCAGGACCGAGCCGTCCCGGAACTCGACCATCGAATGGACGATCGAGCCGGGGTGGACGACCACGTCGATGCGCTCGTACGGCAGGCCGAACAGGTGGTGCGCCTCGATGACCTCGAGGGCCTTGTTGGCCAGGGTGGCCGAGTCGACCGTGATCTTGGCTCCCATGCTCCACGTGGGATGGGCCAGCGCGTCCTCCCGGCCGACCTCGACCAGGTCCCCGGCCGGGAGGGTGCGGAACGGCCCGCCGGAGGCCGTGAGCACGATCCTGCGGACCTCCGCGGGGCTGCGCCCCGCCAGGCACTGGTGGATCGCGCTGTGCTCGCTGTCCACGGGGAGGAGCTCTCCGCTCCCGCTCGCGAGCGCCCCGAGGACGAGCTCGCCGCCGGCCACGAGCGATTCCTTGTTGGCGAGCGCCAGGCGCCGTCCCGCGCGCAGCGCCGCGAGCGTGGGCTCGAGCCCGGCGATCCCGACCAGGCCGTTGACCACGATCGCGGCGCCCGGCGCGGCCGCCGCCTCCAGGAGGGCCGCCTCCCCGATCCTCCACTCCCCCCGCCAGCGCGGCGTGAAATCCGCCGGCTCCTCCGAGAGCACGACGAAGTCCGGATCGAGCTCGAGGGCCAGCTCGTCGAGCTCGCGCGCGCTTCGCCGGGCCGTGAGCGCCGCGACCCGGAACCGGTCCGGATGGCGCCGCACCACGTTCAGGGTCGACCGCCCGATCGAGCCCGTGGCTCCCAGGACCGAGACGCCCCGCACGGACGGCCTCACGTGGCGACGAAGAACAGGTAGGCCACGGGGAAGACCCACAGCATGGAGTCGAGCCGGTCGAGGATGCCCCCGTGACCCGGGAGGATGTGCGAGGCGTCCTTGACCCCGCACTCCCGCTTGACGAGCGACTCCACGAGGTCTCCGACGATCCCCGCCACCGCGGCCGCCAGGCCGAACAGGACGGCCCGTCCCGGCCCGACGGACACGCCCCCGGCGAGCGGGAGGAGGATCCCGGCGTACGCCAGCGCGACGACCGGACCCGCGATCACGGCCGAGACGGCGCCCGCCACGGTCTTGTTCGGGCTCACCCGGGGCGCCAGCGGACGCCGGCCCAGACGGCGGCCGCCGACGTAGGCCGCCGTGTCGGACAGCCACGTGACCACGACCGGAAGGAGGAAGAGGAGCGTCCCGCCGACCCGGCTCCCGGCCGCCTCCCTGAGCGGGACGCCGAACGCCAGGAGTCCCCCCAGGTAGAGCGCGCCGAACGCCGTGAGGGACGCCGCCGTGACCGGGCCGGCCTCGGGCGGGCGGGCGGCCAGGGCCCACCCTCCCGCCGCCAGGAGGACGACCGGTGTGGCCGCCCACACGGCCTCCAGGCCGGCCACGTGCGCGACGAGCGGGAGACCGGCGGCCGACGCCACGCCGAGCGCCATGAACGGGACGCCCGCGGCCTCCCCGGTTCGCCCCGCCCGCGACGCGAACATGCCCACGAACTCCCACATCCCCACCGCCGCCAGGATCGCGAGACCCGACGCGAAGACCAGCCCGCCGGCCCAGACGACGACCACGCACAGGGGGACGCCGAGCGCCGCCACCACGAGCCTCGTGGCCAGCTCGCTCCGCCCCGCGCCCGCCGGGCCGGACACGGGCACCTCGCCCGCTCGGTCAGACACGTCCGAACCTCCGGTCCCTGCCCTGGAAGTCCAGGATGGCGCGGTAGAGGTCCGCCCGGCCGAAGTCAGGCCACAGGACGTCGGTCACGTGCAGCTCCGCGTATGCGATCTGCCACAGGAGGAAATTGGAGATCCTCATCTCCCCCGACGTCCGGACGAGGAGGTCGGGATCGGGCCACCCGCCCGTGTACAGCTCGCCGGCCAGGCTCCCCTCGTCGATGTCCTCGGGCCGAATCTCACCGGCCGCCGCGCGTGCCGCCAGGATCCTGGCGGCACGCACGATCTCCTGACGGGATCCGTAGCTGATGGCCAGGTTGAGCTGCAGCCGCCCGGCCTCCCGGGTGTGCCCCTCCAGCTCGCGGACCGCCTCCCGGGCGCCGGCGGAGAGCCGGTCCATCTCGCCGAACACCCGCACCCGGACCCCGTTGGACCGGAGCTCCTCCTTCTCCCGGTCGACGAACTCGCGCAGGAGCCCCATCAGGGCCGAGACCTCCTCCTCGGGCCGGCCCCAGTTCTCGCTCGAGAACGCGTACAGGGTGAGGTGGGAGAGGCCGACCTCGAGGCTCCCCTCGACCGTCTCCCGCACGGCCGCCATGCCCTCCCGGTGACCTTCCCAGCGGGCGAGGTCGTGCTCGGCCGCCCAGCGGCCGTTGCCGTCCATGATCACCGCCACGTGCGCGGGCGGACCCCCGCCCTCTGCGATGGCCGCAAGCAGCTCCGCGACCCCGGTGTGGGCCACCGTGCGGCCGCTCAAGCGTCCCCCGGGCCCGCGCGGCGCAGGGCCGGCGCCCCGCCGCGGTACGTGTAGGCCTCGAGGCCCTCGCGCTGGAGCCGCTCCGCCAGCCGCGCGCTCCGGGTGCCCCTCTCGCAGTAGATGAGGTAGACCGCCTCGGGGTCGAGCTTCCCCGCCTCCGCCGCCAGGTCCTCCTCGTCGGCGCGCTCCGCCCCCGGCCAGTGCCAGTCCGCGTACTCGGCGGGGGTACGGATGTCCACGACCCGGGCGTCCCCGGGGACCCGTTCCAGGAAGAGATTCGCGGTCACGACGTCTTCGGGCCTCAGCGACCTGAGGTCGAGCCGATCCCGGCCGGCGAGGGCGGCCTCGAGGAGCCCCGGATCCAGGCGCTCTTCCTGCTCCCGCGCCCGCTCCGGCGTGGAGGCCGTGACCGGGTGGTCGGGCACCAGCGCGCAGTACTCGCGGATGCGCGAGGAGAGGTCGCGGGTGCCGATCCCGCGCGCACGCTCGATGATCTCGTGCTTGTCGAAGCCGAGGAGCGGCCGCAGCACCGGACGGTCGGCCACCTCGTCGATGGCCCTCAGGTTGGAGAGCGTCTGGGAGGAGACCTGCCCCACCGCCTCCCCCGTGACGATCACGTCGGCGTCCGCCTCGGCGGCCACCCGGCACGCCGCACGGTACATGAGGCGCTTGAGGACCACCTGCAGGTAGGCCGGCTTCACGTCGCTCCTCATGGCCTCGACGACGGGCCCGAAGTCGAGGACGTGGAGGGTGGGCCGCGTCCCGTAGCTCCAGCGCCGGGCCAGCACGAGCGCGACCTCGGTCGTCATGCGACGGTACGCGCCCCCGCCCAGGTTGCAGAACACGTAGTCGAGCTCGACTCCCCGCCGGAGGCACATCCACGCGGCCACCGCCGAGTCGTAGCCTCCGGACAGGAGGGCCGCGCCGCGCCCCTGCACCCCGAGCGGCAGACCGCCCGGGCCCTCGGTGCGACCGGAAAAGAGGCGCGCGCGGTCGTCCCGCACCTCGACCCGGACCTCGACCTCCGGCTGGTCCAGGTCCACCGTCGCCCCGGGGTTGAGCGCCGTTCCGAGGTCCCGGTTCACGTCCACCGAGCGGAACGGGTGCTCGCCGGTCCGGCGGGTCTTCACCGCGAACGTGCGGCCCCGCACCCGGTCGGCGTACAGGCGCCGGCCCGTCTCGACGATGGCGTCCAGGTCCGCCCCGCAGGCCCCCTCGATGCGCGACAGGGAGCTGATCCCGAACACGCGCGCGGCCGCGTCGAGGACGCCCTCGTCGCCCTCCACGTACAGGCGGCTCCACTCCTCCCGCACGGTCCCCTCAAGCCCGTGGGCCGCGAGCGCGTCCCGCAGGTTGTCGGCCAGCCGGCGCTGGAAGTGCGCACGCGTGCCCCGGGACTTCGTGGCGACCTCCCCGGACAGGCGCAGCATGACCTCGACGCCCGCGGGCGCCCGGTCCTCCTCCGTCGTCCCGCCGCCCGGATCCTCCCGGGGGGCGCCGGACGCCGGCTGCGGCCGGATGTCGGTCGTGGTCACGTCGCTGGACTCCGCTCGCATCACGCTCGTCCTCGCGGGCCGGAGCCGTTCCGGTCCCGCCTCATACTTCCCTATCCTCCGGACCCTGCGCCAGTTCCGCCTCTACCGTCTCGCGTCCGCCCAGCCGGTCCACGAGGCCGAGCGCCAGGGCCTTGAGCAAGCCGTACACCACATAGGCCGCCATGACCGGGAAGAGAGCCTCGGCAGGAGCGGCGACGACCAGCCCGATCCCCACCACGATGACGGCGAGCCCGATCCGGCCGCCGCGGCCCTTGAGGCCCGGACGGAGGGCCGCGTAGGGAACGTGACTCACCATGAGGGCCGCGATCACGACCACGGACGCCGGAACGATGGTCGGCCACGGCCACCCCGCGAGGTGCTCCCGGTAGAGCGGCGTGGTCGTGAACAGGTAGAGCGTGCACAGGAACGCCCCGCCCCCGGGCGAGGGGAGCCCCAGGAAGTAGCGCTTGGCCCGCCCCGCCTGCTCCACGTTGAACCGGGCCAGCCGGACCGCCATGGCGCCGACGAAGCTGGCCGGGACGAGCCAGGCCCAGCCCTCCCCACGCAGGAAGACCGAGTAGGTGAGGAGGGCGGGCGCGACCCCGAAGCTCACGAGGTCCACGAGCGAGTCGAGCTCGCGTCCGAACAGGCTGTCCCCCGCCGAGAGGTGAGCCACCCGCCCGTCCAGCCAGTCGAACACGGCGGCCAGGAGGACGAGCCATGCCGCCAGGCCGGCCTCGCCCCGGAACGTCGAGATGGCCGACCAGAACCCGAAGAACAGGTTCCCCATCGTGAAGGCGCTCGGAAGGACCAGGAGCCCACGCGTCGCGCCGCCGGGCCCGGCCGGACCGGACGGTCCGGCCCCACCCGAGCCCTCCGCGCCGGACCCGGATGCGCTCCCCCGAGAGCCCGTGTTCGCCGGTCCCCGCTCAGGCACCCGCGCCCCCGACCCTCTCGCCGTCCGGCGGAGCGAGCCGGGCCATCACCGTGACGCCGCCGACGGCCCGGTCTCCCTTCCGAACCCGGACCTCCGCATCCGGAGGGAGGAACAGGTCCAGGCGGGAGCCGAACCGCATCATGCCCATCCTCTCACCCTGCTCCACCGCGTCGCCCTCCCGGGCCCGGTTCACGATGCGCCGCGCCACGAGCCCCACCACCTGCCGAACCGCCACCCGCCGACCGTCCTCCCGGCGCACCCCCAGCGTGACGCTGGCATTGTGGAGGGCCGCGCCGGCCCGCCAGGCGGGCTCGAACCCGCCACCCCGCTCCTCGCGCCACTCGACGCGCCCGGAGACCGGATACCGGTTCACGTGGACATCCAGGAGCGAGAGGAAGACCGAGACCCGGAGGCCGGGGCCGCCCAGGTAGGGGGAATCGTCGACCGGCTCCGTGCCCAGCACCAGGCCGTCGGCCGCCGAGAGCACGAGGTCCTCCCCCCGCGGTCCGGTGCGGGCGGGGTCCCGGAAGAAGAAGGCCGTGAACAGGGCCAGCGCCGCCAGCAGGCCCGCGATGGCCCATACGGGCCAGCGGTCCCAGACGGCCGCCACCACGATCCCGGCCGCGGCCAGGACGCCCGCCGCGGCCACGAACGGGAGTCCCTCGGGCGCCAGGCGGGAGCGCTCCGGCGCGGGCCGGCCGCCCTCCCGGTCCGATCGCGGGCTCGCTGGACTCACCGGCGCGCACCTCGCTGCAAGGAACCCGGAAGGCGGATCGGTCGTCTGCCCCACGTGAAAGCGGGCCCGGCGTCGCGACCGGGCCCGGCAGTGGCAGGGGCGGGATTCGAACCCGCGACCCAGGGCTTATGAGTCCCTTGCTCTACCAGGCTGAGCTACCCTGCCCGACCCCACAAAAAAGG
>Ga0102944_1000199_pt1 | contig 49538 bp, 43 predicted proteins | sample SalPonD_shore_MG_FD_78172 | JGI IMG/M metagenome (GOLD analysis project Ga0102944, IMG submission 78172) | Salt pond soil microbial communities from South San Francisco under conditions of wetland restoration - Salt Pond MetaG... | ecosystem: Environmental > Aquatic > Marine > Intertidal zone >... | reverse complement strand
GCTGTCATGACCGAGGCGGCCGCCGCCGTCGGCGGCGAGGGGGGCGGCCACGACGTCGCCGCGGGGGCGAGCATCCCCGCCGGGGCCGAGGAGGCGTTCCTCGAGGAAGCCTCGCGGGTCATCGCCGAGCAGCTGGCCTGACGGCGGCCCGACGCCTGTGCGGGCCGGACGAGCCGCCAGCCCTCACCCGGAACGGTCCCAGAGCCGCGTCGCCAGGTCCTCCGCCAGCCCCGAGAGCGGTCGGGCGGCGAACAGGGCCACGAGCGTCGCCCCCACGGCGTCGAAGGCGAGGTCGAGGATGGTGTCCTGGAGGCCGTACTGGTAGAGGACGGGCGCGAATCCCCACGCCTCGCCGAGCGAGCGCGCGACGAACTCGAGGACCTCCCAGCCGACGCCCAGCGCGAGCGTGAACAGCAGGACGAACACCGCGGTGAACGGCGGGGGGAGGTAGATGGCGTCGGAGTGGATGTCGACGACGCGGACCGCGGCGAAGCCCACGGACGCCACGACGGCCGCCGAGAGCGTGTGGGTCACGTGGTCCCACCACCACACGTTACCGTACGGGCCGAGGATGCCGATGGCGTGGAGGAGGACGGCGAGCGTGGGCCAGATGGTGACGGACGGCGACAGCGAGATGCGGTAATCGCGCTCGAGGACCGCCGGCAGGAAGGTCACGCCCAGGGCCACGGCCGCGTTGATGACCACGCTCAGGTTCCTGAGCCAGAGGCCGACGAGGAGGACGACCACGATGGCCAGCTGCATGGCCACGTTGGCCCATTCCAGCGTGCGGGGAGCGGGCGCGTGGAGCGACCACCTCATGCACGACGTAGGCGGCGGTCGACCGTAACCTCCTCGGCCCCGAACCGCGCCGAGCCGGTTCGAAACGTCCGTCGTGAGGCGTCTCGACGCCGTCGAGGGGCCCGCACGATGTGATTATATACGCGAGCCGGCTACCGAGCGTCCAAGCAGATGATGGCAACGACCCACGGCCTCGCCGGGCTGGCGCTCGGCGTCGGCGTGAGCGCGATCGCGCCGGAACACGCACCCATAGCGCTGTCCGCGGGGCTCGCGGGCGGCGTCTTCCCCGACCTGGACCTCTACGCCGGCCACCGCAAGACCCTCCACTTTCCCTCGTACTACCCGCTCGCGGCCCTCCCGGCCGCCGCGGTCGCCGTGGTCACCGCCAACCCGCTGGCGGTGGCGGTGGCGGTCTTCCTCGCCGCCGCCGCGCTCCACACGGCGATGGACGTCTTCGGCGGCGGGCTCGAGCTCCGGCCCTGGGAGGGGACCTCGGACCGCGGCGTGTTCGACCACCGACAAGGGGTCTGGCTCGCCCCCCGGCGCTGGGTCCGATACGACGGCGCCCCAGAGGACTTCGGCCTGGCCGTCATCGTCGGGCTGCCGCTGCTCTCCCGGCTCCACGGCGACTGGCTGACCCTCGTGCTGGGGCTCCTCGCCGTCTCCGCGGCGTACGTCCTCCTCCGCAAACCGATGGTCTGGGCCGCCGAGACGCTGGTCCGGGTCCTGCCCCTCCAGGTCTTAGCGTACGTTCCCGACCGGTTCCTCGTCGGGCTCGAGCCGCCGGGTCGGAAGCCGGCGCCGTGAGGCCGTCCCGGTCGACGGCCGAGCGCGCGAGCGGGTCGACGGCCGAGGCGCTGCCCTCAAACCTCCCCGGGTGGTAGCCCGGCCGATGGACCACGTGCTGGTGCGGTACAGCGAGATCGGGACCAAGTCCCGGGGCGTCGCCGGCCGCATGCGCTCGCGCCTCCGGGACCGGGTTGCCGAGCGGTTGGCCTACGAGGGGCATCCCGACGCGACCGTCGAGTGCATCGCAGGCCGCGTCCTCGCCCGGGTCGAGGCCGCCGAGGCCGTGGCCCCCGCGCTGGCCGAACTCCCCGGCGTCGCGTCCACCTCGCCCGCCCGGCTGGTCCCGCGCGTCCTGGACGCCATCGCCGACGCCACCGACGACCTCGAGGTGACGTCACCTTTCGCGATTCGAGCCAACACGGCGGGCGAGCAGCCCCTCGACAGCGAGACCCTCGAGCGCGAACTTGGCGCCCACGTCCAGGCGCGGACGGGCGCGGCCGTCGACCTCGACCGACCCGCGACGACGGTGGAGGTGGACGTTCGGGACGAGGGCGCCTTCGTGTTCACGGACCGGTTCGCCGGTCCCGGGGGATTCCCGGTGGGGAGCCAGGACCCGCTCGTCGCGCTCATCAGCGGCGGGATCGACTCGCCCGTGGCCGCCTACGCCGCGATGTCGCGCGGCGCCGACGTCGTCCCCGTCTACTTCTACAACAAGCCGATGGCGGCCGGCGACCACCTCGGTCGATTCGAGTCCGCGCTGTCGAAGCTCGTCCGGATGCATCCAGCGAAGACCTGGGGCTACCACCTCGTCGACATGGAACCGGTCAACGAGGCCCTCCTGACGGTGGGTTCGGGACGGATGGTCGTCCACCGCCGGGTGCTGTTCCGCGTCGCCGAGCGCATCGCCGAATCGGTCGGCGCGGTGGGCCTGGTCACCGGCGAGTCCCTGGGGCAGAAGTCGTCCCAGACGGCCGCGAACCTGGCCCGGACCTCGGCGGCGGTGACCCTGCCGGTCCACCGGCCGCTGCTCACGGCCACCAAGGACGACATCGTCCGCCGGGCGAGAGCCCTCGGCACGTACGAGGACGCGGTCGTCGACTCCGCGTGCCGGACCATCGCGCCGGACCAACCGTCGACGCGGCTGAGCGCGGAGAAGCTGGCCGCCCTCGAGGCGCGGCTGGACGTCGATTCGCTCGTCGAGACGGCCCTGGATCGGACGGAGGTCGTCGAGCTCAGCCTTACGGCTGCGCCGCCGGCCGAGTGACCGGCTGCTGGGTAGTCATCGGAGGGGCAGCGACCGTCGATCTCGCGGGACGCCGAGGCGTCTGCGACCCTCACGGACACGCGAGGCCGCCTCCTCGATTCGTTCGTCGGTTCGACGACGGCTCGCGTTAGCGGTCGTGAACGGTGCTCTCCGGGCGTTCAGCCTCGGTCGGTAGTAGGTTCCGAATCAGCAGAGGGCGAGCTGTGATTGCGTGTTAGGGGCCTAACGGGATGGGACGGAGACGAGACCAGACGAGGCGAGAGGCGAGAACGGACGGAGACGGATTTCTATATCGCTACATATGGTTTATCGATGTCCAGTATATATACCGGAAACCGGCTTACTGCGGCGCGATGAGGCGGTGTTGAACCTATTGGCGGCGTCGAGACCCCTCGGCGGTCAGCAGCCGTCGAGCGCGGCTTCAGTCACGATCACGGGATGCGAGGGGGATGGCGCGGTTCGCCCCTGATTTCAGCGAATACGGAGGTGACGCGCTCGAGTTCGTCCGTTCGAGGCCGTGAAACAGCGCTTCGAACGCCGTGAACCTGGGATAGTCCGATGGATAGCCGGGAGAACGCGAGCGCTTCTCGTGGGGGTGCCAGACCAAGTCCCTCCTGGGTCTTGCGCCGGAGGATGTCTGTGCGATATCAGTGAATATCGACCAGGCCCGGGTGGTCGAGCCCGATGGGCGCATCACGATTGTCGACCGGATCCGAGCACGGGGAAGCGTACGATCGACCAGGCCGTCATAAGGGATAGGGGCATGAAGCGCCGAACGGGCAAAGGCTCAGGCTCCGCTGGGCGGCGCGACACGTTACTTCTCCCGCAGACACGGGAGGCATCGAGCGAAACCGAGCAGAAATCGAGCTCGGCGTCGCATCCAACCCAGATACGGACGACCGCACCGCCGGATAGCGATTATTGCGACGCGGACCGGCGTTTGTACGAATTTATAAACCACATATTGTGATATCGAATCCCGTCTCGGTCGTCGAACGGCCGACTCGCTCGAAACCTCACAGAACGGTCGCTGGCTGCCTGAGGCCAACGTTCGGTCGGTTGACGATGCAAGAATAGCGGTCACGGGGAGTTGCATCCTCGAGGACGCCACCAAGAGAGCCAGTCGAAATCGGGCGATCAGTGGCTTCGTGACGTCCCGCCCCCCGTCGACGGTCGTCGAGGGAGAAGGGGCGGGTTCCTCGATCAGATTCAAGCGAAGAACGGAGGGGGATTCGCTGAATCCCACCGCGGATCCCAGACAGATCGCGGCGGCGCAGCAGGTCGGTCAGTCCGGGCGGTCCATCGATGAACGCCGCCGCAACCGGTCGTTCCCGAGTTTCTATATCGTGATATGGAGTTTATCTTACGTGCAGAGGAGGGGAAAATCGGCATACTGCGGGTATTTCGAGCCAACACCACCGCCAGGCGGCTACGACCGCCGAAGGTGGCCGCCGGTATCGAGTTGAGGTTCACAGTGGACGGGACGAGGGAAATCAGGCCGAGAGGGGCACCAACTCGAACGCGTCCAGGTGGTGTCACCGGTTACCGAGTTGGGCTCGGACGGGGGTGGAGCGGTGGGGCGACCGTCAGAAGCAGTCATCGCCGGACGTCTCCGAGCTCGATCCATGCCCGCCATCGAAGCATCCCGACTGTGCCTGTGCATACGCCCAAACCGTCCGGAATGGCTGCCTAACCCGCGTTGATTTAAATAATATACTGGATACTGCGATATGAAAACGGCGTGGCGTGGTGGGCGGACCGAGTGGCATCCCGTGACCACGAAACGGTACGTGAACGACGCGTCGAGGATGGCGTCGAGGATGCAAATGACCAGCAGTCGGTGGCAGAGACGGATGAGATCGAGATGGTAGAGGGTCGTGATCCGGATACGACCTAGTACAAGCCAGTTCTGAATCGGGAGATACGATCCGTCGGGTGGGCGGTTTGCGAACGACAGCGATTCACCCCGACCCGAGTCGGGATCGAGGGTGCTGCTCGATTGGTTCGGGAAACGAGGGTCGTGGCGGTGACGTCAAACGATTCACTGGGTCGGAGGTCCAGCACCAGGTCCGTTCGACGATGCTCGATCGACGTTCGCTGGCGAAACCCCCCTGAGCCACCGGATTCGCCTTCTCCAGGCCCTCGACCGAGGAACGGTGATTCCCGGTGCGAACCTCACCAGACCCGTTTCTATATCGCAGCATGCGGTACATGGGCGAAGCGAACCTTCGAACGAAATCGCAAGCGGGGCGGGCGTCACGTCCGATTCCCGGCGGCATCGAGGTCGGAGCCCCCCGTTCCGTCGAGATCGACACCCGGAGTTGGTCATAGGGCCAACTGACCCGAGATCGTGACCCGATATTCGGCCCGACTGGATGCTCATAGGGCCGCCGAACCCGCCGAGGGGCGTCGGTCAGTCAGTTGTTGCGCGGAAACCGGGGTGCGCGTCGGAGAAGGGAGCTGACCAACGTCGAACCAGCCCCATCACCAACCACCAGAGATCGACTCGACGAAGGGATGGACACCCGGTGGCGTCGGATCCCACCTTCCACCTCAGACGGGTCGAGTGGCAACGAAGGAGGGATCGGAGGAGAACGACGCGGGCGACGACCTCGAACGCCTCCGAACGCCACTCGCGGGAGATTCCAGCACCCGAAATCGGAAAAACCCCCGAATACAGCCGCCAGACGCCCGTTATCGGGCGAGTGAGGGCTGGTTCGATGGAGGCAACCGGTGCCGGATAAACCCGATGGTGCGATACGAAAACATCGATCGAACCGGATTCGAACGATGAATCGAACCCCGAACGACCGAACCGATCAGACTGACCCCTCGAAACCCCCAGGCTCCGATATAGTGTGTTAGTATGCATACTAGCGCCAGGCCGAAGGGGACCGATACAGCCATGTGACACTTTCGTCAGGAGGGGGTATGGGGATCGAACAGCCGTACGGCGACGAACCGGCGGAAGCGTCGTCGTTCATCGTCAAGGAGACGGTCGAACTCGACGGGCGAGCCAGCGACACTGCGACGCCGACGTTCGAGTACTGGGAGTTCGACGTCGATGCCCGGTCCACCCACCGGGGACGGGCGATCGACCGCTCCGACGGGACCATCAACCTGCGTATCCTCGAGCACGACGAACTCGAGTACTTGCTGCAGGGGGACCGATACTGGGTCGTCGCCGAATCGGCGACGGGCACCAGCGTGGAGCTCAACGAGAACCTAACCCCCGGGTCGTACGCCCTCGTCGTCGAGTCGTCCGGGGAACGCGAGGAGACGGTCACCGTCGAGTTCTGGCGCCACGAGTGACGCCGGGGGACCGACCGGCTTTACGCACCGACGGTTCCAACGACCCATCCATGACCGAATTCGACCCCGAGAAGTTCGAGGACAAGTACGTCCACTACCTGCCGGAGCTCGAGGCCGCCTACAAGGACGCGTTCGCCGTCATGAACGAACGATTCGACTCCGACCTCGTCCACGCCATCGACCGGCAGGTGCTCAACGACAGCGAGCCGGTCTATCGTGGCGACGGCAGCTTCCACATCGCGCTCCCCGACCAGCCCTTCGAGCGACTCCAGGGGGTCGTCGTCGACGAGGAACGCTTCGAGCGGGTCCTCGAGACGTACGTCGACCAGCTCGAATCGGCGCTCCGGCAGGCGTTCGGCTTCGAGGCGTGAGTCGGGCGACACCCCCGCCACGAGGGTCGCCAAAAGGGCTTAGGCCATGGGCCCCGAACCCCCGGCCATGAGTGCCGACACCGCGGTCGACGAAGAGGACCTCCGGAACCGCATCGCCAACTTCCTGATGCGGAACTTCCCCCAGATCCAGATGCACGGCGGCAGCCACGCCATCCGCGACCTGGACGTCGAGAAGGGCGAGGTCACCGTGATGCTCGGCGGCGCCTGCAGCGGCTGTGGCATCTCGCCGATGACCGTCCAGGCCATCAAGGCCCGCATGGTCCAGGAGATCCCCGAGATCGAGGTCGTCCACGCCGACACCGGGATGGGTGGCATGGGCGGGATGATGCCCTCCTTCCCGGGCGAGACCGTCGACGACGGCGACAACCCCGGGCCGACGGCCCCCTTCTGAGCGTCGCTCCGCCCCCTGTTTCGATTCACGATGAGCCACGGCAGGGGGCCCCGAATCGACCGACACGGCTCGCGGACCGAGGGGCTTTAATGCCGGCGCAGTCCCCGCAGTAGGTATGTCCGGCGGGAGCGTCGTCTTCGTGGTCGTGGACACGGTCCGGAAGGACCGGCTGTCCGTCTACGGTTACGACCGACCCACCGCCCCCGGGCTCGAAACCGTCGCCGAGGAGGCGGTCGTCTTCGACCAGGCCGTGGCCCCCGCCCCGTGGACGCTCCCCGTCCACGCCTCGCTGTTCACCGGGGAGTACCCGAGCGAGCACGGCGCCAGCCAGGAGCGCCCCTACCTCGAGGGGAGCACGACGCTCGCGGAGACCCTCTCGGCGGCGGGCTACGCGACCGCCTGCTACACCGCGAACGCCTGGATCACGCCCTACACCGGCCTGACGCGCGGCTTCGACGAGCAGGACAACTTCTTCGAGCTGCTGCCGGGCGACCTGCTCTCGGGGCCGCTGGCGCGAGCCTGGCAGGTGATGAACGACCACGAGCGGCTCCGGGGGTTCGCCGACCGGCTGGTCGAACTCGGTAACTGGGCCCACGAGTACTTCGCCGGCGGCGGCCGAGCCGACTCGAAGACTCCCCAGGCCATCGACCGGGCCATCTCGTTCCTCGACCGGACCGACGACCCGTCGTTCCTGTTCCTCAACCTCCTGGACGCCCACCTGCCGTATCACCCGCCCGCCCGGTACGTCGAGGAGTTCGCGCCGGGCGTCGACTCGACGACCGTCTGCCAGAACTCGAAGGAGTTCAACAGCGGCGCCCGGGCCATCGACGACGACGAGTGGCGGGCCATCCGGGGGCTCTACGACTCCGAGATCCGCCACCTCGACGCCGAGCTGGAGCGGCTCTGGACGTGGCTCCGCGACCACGACCGGTGGGACGAGACGATGGTCGTCGTCTGCGCCGACCACGGCGAGCTCCACGGCGAGCACGGCCTCTACGGCCACGAGTTCTGCATCTACGACGAGCTCGTCAACGTCCCGCTCCTCGTCAAGCACCCGTCGCTCGAGCCCGACCGACGCGACGACCAGGTCGAGCTCGTGGACCTCTACCACACCGTGCTCGACCACGCCGGCGTCGAGGCCGCGGACGCGACCGTCCCGTTCGACCCGACCCGGTCGCTGCTCAGCGCCGACTACCGGACCTTCGACGACGCCGCGCACGCCTACGTCGAGTACTACCGGCCCGTCGTGGAGCTCAACCAGCTCGAGTCGAAGGCCGCCGCGGCCGGCATCGAGCTCGACGAGGACTCGCGCTTCTACTCCCGGATGCGGGCGGTCCGCCGGCCGGACGCGAAGTACATCCGCAACGAGCGCCTCGCGCCGGAGTTCTACCGCCTCGACCGTGACCCCGACGAGGCCGACGACCTCGCCGGCGGCGACGACCCGGTCGAGACGGCGCTCGAGGCGGCGCTCGCGGCCTTCGAGGCCCGAGTCGGGGGGACGTGGGGCGAGCCCGACGGGGACGGGGACGTGCTGACCGACATGAGCGCCGACGCCCAGTCCCGACTGCGGGACCTGGGCTACCTCGAGTAGGAGCCCCGCGTGTCCAGCAACACCGGCGCGACGGTCCTGTACGACACGTTGGCCGACCGACGGACGCTGGCGAAGATCCTCCTCGGGTTCGTCGTCGCGGGACTGCTCGTCTACCTCCTCGCAGCCGTCGTTGGGTTCGGGGCCATCCGGCAGGCCTTCGCCCGGGCCGACCCCCGCTGGCTGGCCCTCGCCTGCCTCTCGACGCTGGTGGGCCTCGTCGCCTGGACCAAGGCCTGGCAGGTCGTCCTCTCGGTCGTCGGCATCGAGGTGCCCTTCCGCCGGCTGGTCGTGACCTACCTCTCGGGCACGTTCGCGAACTACATCACGCCCTTCGGCCAGGCCGGGGGCGAACCCTTCATCGCCTTCGTGCTCGCCCAGGACACGGAGTCGTCGTACGAGGACAGCCTCGCCGGCGTGGTCATCGCCGACCTCCTGAACCTCCTCCCCTTCTTCAACTTCGCGGCCCTCGGGCTCGCGACGCTGCTCGTCTCGGCCCGGCTCCCGGCCATCATCCGGCCGCTGGCCTACGGCCTGACCGCCCTCGCCATCGCCATCCCGGTCATCGCCTACCTGGGCTGGAACCACCGCGAGGTGGTCGAGGCCTGGACGATCCGGCTGCTGCGGCCGTTCCTCCGACGGACGTCCCGCGTCACGGTGACGGGCGTGCGCCAGCGCATCGACCGGTTCTACACGTCGCTCGAGGTCATCGCCGCCGAGCCCCGGGAGCTGGCGTACGCGCTCGTCTTCTCGTACGCCGGGTGGCTGTTCTTCGCCCTGCCGCTCTACGTGTCCGCGCTGACCCTGGGCTACCACATCGCGCCGATGGTGGTGCTGTTCATCGTCCCCGCGAGCACCATCGCCGGCTTCGTCCCGACGCCCGGCGGCCTGGCCAGCGTCGAGACCGCGCTCGTCGTCCTGCTGGTCGCCCTAACGGCGCTCTCGGCCAACCAGGCCTTCGCCCTCGCGATGGTCTACCGGCTCTCCTCCTACTGGTTCGCCCTGGCGGTGGGCGGCGGGGCGACGCTCTGGGTCATCTTCCGGTCGTGACGCCGAACGTCGCGACTCGCCGCGACAGCATCACATGAAGTCCGCGATGCCCGACTGTTTGTCCTTGTCGTTCTCGAAGACGCTCTCGATGGTCCGCTCGAGGAGTTGGAGGCGCTGCTTGGTGTACTCCCGGCAGCCGTAGGCCTCGGCCACGTCGATGGCCGTCTGGAGGTACTTCGAGACCGAGCCCTGGTGGACGGTGAGGTTCACGTTCCCGCCGCACTCCCGGCAGCTCCCGGTCAGCGGCATCCGCCGGAACTTCGTCCCGCAGTCGAGACACCGGGTCTCCTGGCGCGAGAACGCCCGGAGGTTCCCGAGCAGGTCCGGCAGGAAGTGGTACTCGATGATGCGCTCGGCGACGTCGGTCTCGTCGACGCCGTGGAGCTTCCTGGCCAGCTCGAGCTGCGCGTCGAGCTTCTCGGTCATCGTCCCCAGCGTCTTGTAGGCCGAGGCGGCCGGGCCGAGGGAGATGTTCGAGGTGTCGTGGGTGTGGTGGAAGCCGGCGTAGGCGTCGTCGGTGTCGAGGGTGTCCTCGGCGAGCCGGATGTCGAGCTCGCCGGGGTCGGCCAGCCGCCGCGTGGCCTCGTAGAACGACCGGGGGTAGGCCCCGACGATGTCCATGTTGTGGGCCTCGTCGTCGATCTCGGTCGGGTCGATGCGCGAGGACATGACCAGCGGGGCGTCCATCTTCCCCCCGCGGGTGGAGGGCAGGTAGGCCTGCGAGAAGTTCAGGAGGCCGTCCATCAGCAGCATGACGCAGTCCTCGTCGCCGTCGCACTGACCGGTGTAGACCCCGTTGGCGACGACGGAGTGGGTCTCCTCCACCGTCAGACAGTAGGTGTGCGTCACGTCGCTGGCGACGGGCTCGACGCGGACCACGGGGTCGAGGGGCACGGGGGCTGATCCGCCGCTCCCGTGGGCCGTCGCCGTGATCGACGCCGTCGCGTCGGGCGTCCCGGTCCCGGGGGGCGTTTCGCCCGGTCCGGCGGCCGTCGCGCCCCCGTGGGGCGCCACCATCGTCGTCTCGCCCCCATCGTAGGCCGGGAGCCGGTCGCCGACGGCGAGCTCGCTCGCGGCGACCCGCTCGAGGCCGGCGTCCCACCGGAGCATCGTGTGGTCGGGCGTGACCCGGAGGGTGGCCCCCGACGCGGTCTCGACCTCGACGAGGTGGTCCGGCGACGGGTGCTTCGAGACCGCGTCGACCCGCGACCGCGTCGGCCGCCCCGCGACGTCGAGGGCGGGCACCCGGAGCGAGCCCTCGAGGGGCTGGACCAGGGTGCCGTCGGCCCGGGATTCGGGGTCGTCGAGCCGCGACTCCACGAGCTCCTCGAGGCGGCCGTAGTGCCAGTCGCCGGCCTCGTCCTCGTACCAGGCCCGGGTGTCCGGGTGGAAGCAGTTCCGGCGCTTGGCGGCGTGGAAGTAGGGGTGGGCGTAGCCCACGGCCGCGCTGGTGAAGCCGACGACGCGGCCCACGACCGCCGCGCTGGTGTGCGGCGCGAGGCCGAAGACGAGCTCGCCGACGAGGTCGTCGCGCGTCTCGACCTCGTAGAACGGGTCGAGGCCGTAGTAGCGCACGAGCAGGTCGTCGACGAAGCTCGCCACCCGGAGCAGGTGGTCGGCCGCGCCGTCGGAGAGCACCACGTCCTGGGCCCGGAGCGGGACCAGCTGGTCGGGGTACTCGAGCGGCTCGCCGTCGAGGTCGCGCTCGTAGCCCAGCGCCCGAAACTGCTCGACGGCCACCCCGAGCTCGGCGGGGCGGACGCTCGTCACCGGGAGGTCGGTCATGTCGTACCGGACCGTCCCGTCCTTGAACATCGAGATGCCGTGGGCGGCCCGGAGCACGCCCTTCTCGAGCGGCTCGGGCGTCTTGGTCGCCGACATGAGCCCCTTGACGCCCTTGAGCATCGCGAACGAGCCCGCTCGCTCGCCCACGGCCGCCATGGCCTCGCGGTAGGCGGCGTGGACGTCGACGGTCTGGCGGTCGACGCTCGTCGCCGGCCCGCCGCACCGGGGACAGGTCAGTCGGTCGCCCGCCGTGCCCTCGATGGGTGTCTCGCACCGCCGGCAGCGGTAGGTCGGCTCGGTGTGCGCGCCACACTCGGGACAGGCCGGGGTGATGGCCTCGGCGCCACAGGCCGGACAGCGCCGGCGGCCGACCGCGACCTCGACCTGGCCCGCCGCCCCACGCATCCCGTCGACGTGCCGCGCGGCGGCGCCGACGTCGCGCTGGTCGCCCCCGGCCTCGCCGATGGGGAACAGGCCGTGGACCGCCGGGCTCATCTCCCGGGTCTCGGACTTCTCCGGGCGGCCCATCCGGCTCCCGACGCGGGTCGGCGCCCGCTCCTGCACGGCGAACGGCGCCACCGCCTCGACGGCGCGCATCGCGTTCGGCCAGTCTCGGGCCGTCTCGGGGAGCGCCTCCCAGGTCCGCTCGAGGGCGTCGTCGAAGCCGAGCGTCCGGACGAACGGCCGCCAGTCGGCGACGGTCACCGTCTCCCCCTGGTGGTGGGGCAGGAGCAGGGTCTCGAGCGCCTCGGTGACCGCCGGCTCGGCCGGGAGTTCGAGCACGTCGCCGTCGGCCGCGTCGACGACCTCGCCGCGCGTCACCGCGTCGCAGAGCGTCTCGAAGCCCGCGACGTCGAGGTCGTGCCAGAGGTAGGTGTAGGTCGGGTGCAGCGGCGCGTCGTACGCCTCGGCCCAGGCCAGCGCCTGGTCGGCCGTCGGGTGGGCCAGGTCGACGTCCGTGGCGTCCTCGAGCGCCTGGACGTCGGCCCCGGCGGCCGCCAGGTCCTGGACCCACCACTCGACGACGTAGGCGGCCGGCGCGAGCGGGTGGTTGTTCTCGACGAACTCGCCGACGTTGACGAGGTACTCCCCGAGGTCGAGGATCTCCACCACGCCGTTGCGGAGCTCGAGCGCCGTCTCGGCGTCGTGGATGCGCCGGACCTCGCCGGTGGCCAGCTTCACCGTCGGGCCCTCGATGGTGTCCACGGGGACGACGCCGGCCGCCTTCCCCGGCCGCTCGGTCTTGAGCTGGGTCCCGGTCGCGAGGAAGTCGTCGACGAGGTGCATCGTCGCCGGGTGCACGCCGGCCGTCGCGAACCCGTGGTTCCTCGCGCGCCCGTAGCGGAGCCGGAAGCCCCCGGGCTCCGACGGGTGGGCGAAGACCGGCCGCCCGGCGATGAGGTCGCGGAGGTACTTCTTCTGGGGTGGGAGCCGGGGCGGGACGTCGGGGTCGGCTCCCCCGGCATCGTCGGCGTCATCGGGGTCGTCGCTGCTGGGGTCGGCCTCGATCGGTTCGGATGCCTCGTCGGTCGAAGCGGATGCCGCCAGCGCCGTCCCCGACGGGGCCATCCCGCCGTCGGTGGCGGCGCCCGCTGCGGCCTTGTAGGTCCCGTCCATGAGGTCCTGGAGCCACGGCCAGTCGACCTCGTCCAGCTGGTTGGTGTAGCGCTGAATCTTCGGCGCCTTGAGCGCGATACCCTCCGCGAGCACCAGGCACATCCCGCCCCGGGCCGTGTTGGTGTCGACCCGCTCCAGGTCCCGGTAGCCCGAGACCTCCTCGCCGCCCGTGGGCTCGCCGTCGAGCATCACCGGGCAGTGCTCGGCGATGAACTTGACCTCGGCCGCCGACGGCGAGTATTGGAGCCCGGTCTCGCCGTCGTAGAGCTCGACCTCCTCGGCGTAGCGCTCGATCTCGGCGTCCCGGGGTCGGTACCGCTCGATGCCCAGGAGCGCCCGGACGTAGTCGGCGACGAGGACCGAGAGCGCCTGGGCCGTCCCCCCGGCCGAGCGGATGGGGCCGGCGTAGAACACGCGGACGAACTCCGACCCGTCGTCGTTGTAGGCCAGCTCCACGCGGTCGATGCCCTCGATGGGCGCCGCGACGACGCCCTCGGTCAGCAGCGCGACGGCCGTCCGGACGGCGCCCTCGATCTTGCCCTCGCGCGTGTCGTCGTCCCCGACGCGGCCCTCGGCGAAGTCCCGGGCCAGCTCGAGCGCGGCGGCCTCTCGACCGTAGTCCGCCTCGAGCTCCCGGACCCGCTCGGCGACCCCGGGGATGCCGAGGAGGTTCTCGACGCGCGCGGCCATGTCCTCGGCGACCGGGATCTCGACGTCGGTGGATGGGTCCTTGCCCTGGGCCCGCGCGGCCCGCGCCACCGAGAGGGCGGCCTCGAGCTGCTCGTCGAGCCGGGAGAAGTACCGCTCGTCGGACGGTCGCATCAGCGGTCAGCCCCCGACGTCCGCGACGGACGGTTCGAACCCGGGGCGGTCGGGCCGGCCGGGGGCGTGACGGTGCACAGCGGGCCCACGCCGGCCGGGGTAAAAAAGGCCGACCTCCGGCCGGGAGTGGTCGAGGTGGGGAGACGATACGGACGGGGGCGCCTACTCGCCAGTTTCGATGGGCGCGCCGACGAGGTTGCCCCACTCCGTCCAGGAGCCGTCGTAGTTGCGGACGTCCTCGAAGCCGAGCAGCTCCGAGAGCGCGAACCACTCGATGGACGAGCGCTCGCCGACCCGGCAGTAGGTGATGGTCGACTCCGCGCCCGTGACGCCCGCGTCCGCGTAGAGCGCCCGGAGCTCGTCGGCCGGCTTGAACCGCCCGTCGTCCTGGAGGACCGTCGCGATGGGCACGTTGCTGGCGCCGGGGATGTGGCCGCCGCGCTGTGCGGTCTCCTTGAGCCCCTCGGGGGCGATGACCTCGCCCGTGAACTCCGCCGGCGACCGGACGTCGACGAGCGGGAGCCCCTCGGCGATGGCCTTGTCGACGTCGTCCTTGTAGGCGCGGATGCGCTCGAACGGCCCGCGAGCCCGGTAGACCTGGGCGGGGTGGTCGACCGGGTCCGTCGTCAGCGGGTAGTCGTTCGCGACCCAGTAGTCCTTCCCGCCGTCGAGGACCCGGAGGTCCGCGTGGCCGTAGTACGCGAACTCCCAGTAGGCGAACAGCGCGAACCAGTTCGGGATCCAGCCGTCGCCGTAGAAGACGACCGTCGAGTCGGCCGCGATGCCCGCCTCGCCGACCGTCGCCTCGAAGTCGGGCTTCGACAGCACGTCCCGCTCGACCGGGTCCGAGAGGTCCGCGTCCCACCGGAAGCCGATGGCCCCGGGGAGGTGGCCCTCGTCGCAACGCGAGGGGAAGTCGTCGTCGGGCGATTCGGGGCTGTTGACCTCGACCAGCCGAAGGGCCGGGTCGGCCGCTTCGAACTCGTCCAGACGGTCCTCGACCCAGTCGGCCGAGACCAGCACGTCGGAAACATCGTCGCTCATCTGGGTGCCTCGGCCGAACTAGTCGGCTCCCGGGGCAATAGGGCTCGCCCCGCGGCAGCGGTCGCCACGGCACCCGACAACCGGAAGGGCTTGCGGCGAACCCGGTCGGTCGAACCGACCGCCGTCCGGGGCTTTCGTCGACGTGGCCGCCGGGATGGCGGCAAGCCCGTGGACGGAGCCCACGCCAGCGGCACCGGTTGCCGGTAGGTCGTCGGAGGACGGCGGCTGGGTGACCGATCGCCGTGAGAGACGGCCGCTCGACGGCCACGTACAGGCTTAAGTCGGCCGGCCCGCGTGGAAGGGGATATGGACTACGAGCTGGCGGTCGAGGGGGCCCCCTCGGTCATCCCGGGCGGCTCGGGCATCCTCCTGCTCCACCCGAGCACGGGAGAGACCGACCGCATCGACACGGACTTCCTCCGGCTCGACACCGACCGGTTCCTCGTCATCTCGACCCGGACGACGGCCCGGGAGGTCCAGCAGAAGCTCGAGTTCTTCGAGGTGGACCGGTCGAAGGCCGTCATCCTCGACACCCTCTCGGTCGAGCGGGGCTACTCCCGACGCCACACCGACGCCATCCAGTACGTCTCGGCCCCCGACGACCTGGTCGGCATCGTCGCCAAGACGGAGGCCTTCTTCGCCGGCACGACCGGCAAGCGCCGCATCAGCGTCGACTCCATCACCGAGCTCGCCTACTACGCCGACGAGTCGAGCGCCCGGCAGGCGGTCGAGCGACTGCTCGACCTCCTCGAGACGCACGACGCGGTCGGCATCTTCCACCTCTCGCCGGAGGTCCACGACGACGACGTGGTCGAGGCCTACGAGGCGATGTTCGACGGCGTCGTCGAGCTGGCCCCGGACGGCACCGTCACCGCCCGGTTCTGAGCTGCCGAGTCATTCGTTCTGCAGCGCCGACGTGCCGTTCCCGAGTCGCGCCGGTACCCTCAGCCGTTCGACCCGCCGCCGACGCCCGTCGGCACGTCGATGACGTACCGGCCGTCCTCCTCGAGCGCGATGATGTACTCCTCCCGGTCGTAGAGCTCCATCAGGTTCAGCTCGTACTCGCCCGGGGCGACGATCTTGATGCTCTCGAACTGGTCGTTCAGCTCCTTGCGGAGGGTCTCGAGGTCCGGCCGCTCCCGCTCGGCCTGCCTGGCCTCGGGGCTGTTGACCTCGGTTGCATCGGCCGGCCGAGCGTCACGGGCGATGTGCTGCAGGATGGCGGTGCGGTCGTCGACGGACGGGAGCTCGTCGGGGCTGACGAGGTCCCGCCGGGCGGTCGCCTGGGCGGCGTCCTCAGGGCCGTCCGTCCGGGCGGGCGGCTCGGCCGTTGAGAGCGGGTCGACGGGCGCCTCGAGGATGTCGTCGGCGGCGCGGTCGGTGGGGGCCCTATCGCCGGCCGTCCGCGCGTCGGTCGAGGGGGACGCCGCGTCGGCGTTCGCTGAAACGGCGCCGTCGACGCCATCGGCCTCCTCGAGCCTCGAGCGCGGCAGGAACTGGAACTTGTTCCCGCCGCAGTCGGGGCAGCCGCCGAGCATGGCCTTCGAGCCGTCGGGGAACGTCCGGTCACACGTCGTGCACTGGTGGGGCATCGGTCAGGGGGCGGCCGCTTCCGCGGTGGACGCGAGGCGCATCAGTTCCGCGAGACCAGGGCGCTGATGAGGGTCTCGTCCTTGTGGAGCGTCTCGATGCGGTCCGCCGGGCCGATGACGGTGAGCTTCGACGTCGCCGTCCGGCCCATCAGCCGCCCGAACAGTCCCCCGTCGGCCGACCCCGAGTTCGGGTAGGTCTCGATCTCGATGCCGCTGAACTCGTCGGGGCTGATCTCGCTCATCGTGACCTCGATGAGCCGCGACTCCTCGTCCGGCGACAGGCCCCGCTCCAGGATGACGATGTTGCCCTCGTGGACGCCGTCGAGGATCATCCGGATCTTCTCCATCGTCGTCAGGCCCGTCATCCGCTCGCCGCTGATGAGGTCGATCCGGACCCCGTCGCCTCGCTCGGGTTCGGTGAGTTCAGACATGGGTCACCCGAAGTACTCCGCGATGGTGTCGTAGACCTCGTCCATGTTCTCGCCCTCGAGGGCGCTGAGCGGGACGGTCCGGTGCTGCGGGAAGGCGTTCTCGATGCGCTGGACGCTCGAGTCCTCGAGGTCGATCTTGTTGGCGAAGATGAGCACCGGGAGGTTCCGGCTCTCGATGATGCCGATGAGCATCGTGTTGACCTGCGTGAACGGGTCCTCGGCGCTGTCCAGGACGTAGATGACGCCGTCGACGTCCTCCCGGAGCCAGTGCATGGCCTCGGCGACCCCCTCCGTCGCCTCCCGGGACCGGCGGACGGCGTCCTCCTTCTCCATGTCGTAGGCGAGGAACTCCTTGTAGTCCACCTTGGTCGTCACGCCCGGCGTGTCGACGATGTCGATGGTGACCGTCTTGCCGTTGCGCTCGATCTCGACGTTCTCCTTGCGCCTCGCCCGCCGCGTCTCGTGCGGGATGTGGCTCTCGGGGCCAACGGCGTCTCCGGTCCAGTCCCGGGCGATGCGGTTGGCCAGCGTCGTCTTCCCGGCGTTCGGCGGCCCGTAGATGCCGATGCGCTTCGGCTCCGAGCCGGCGAACAGTCGTTCCGTTACCCGGGAGATGCTGTCCCGGAGGTTGGTGAACAGTCCCATCCTAGCTCCCGGCCCCCGCGACCGGTCTCGCCGGGGGCGCTTGGGCAATCGAACCCCCGTCGGTGACTTAAACCTACGTCAGACACCCGACAGACGCGGGCGGGGACGGGGTCGGTTGACCCGGTCGAGTCGGCCGATTCCCCGGCGACCTCGAGCGGCCGTCCCGAGTTGAAACGTCGGGTACCGGCTCGGGTGGCTGGCGGACGACCAGGCGCTCGTTCCGTCGATGGTTCAGTCCTGGTTCCCGAGGTGTCAGTCGCGGTGAGGTATCAATCCCTTCAGTCGAACCGGTGGAGAGACGGGATTCGAGTCGAAGTCGTCCTTCGAGCGACAAAATGGCCGTTACGAGGTGGCAATCGTGCATCGTCGGGTCAGTACGCGTTCAGCATCGTGGTGGTGACCGACGTGCCCACAACCATCCACAGCCCGCTCCTCGAGCCACCCCAACCCCACCGTTTCGGGTGGAACCCGGGCGGTGACGGCGGGACCGTCGATAGAACGGTAACGATGATCCACGGCCAACAGCGGCGTCCGAACGACCACAATGCAGTCAGGTAACCTTCGTCGTTCGTTTCCGTTAATTGAACAACCTATTGCGGTTACGGTTATAGCCACCCTACCATAAATATTCTCTTCGCGATATCGGTCCGTCCCGGCCGAGGGGTCGTCGAACCGTTCCACACGAAACGAAGGGGTGGGGGCGAGGACCGCCGAAACCGAACGGGCGGGACCTCGTGCCAGTCGGATGGACGGTTTCCATTCGAAACAATATCGGCCGCTCCGTACGCTACAGAGTCTTTCGGCCATATTCAGGGGACGTTAGACTGGAAATAGGGGGGTAGGAGAACGACCGGGTGATTCGCTCCGCTCCGACGATCGAGTCGTTTGGCAGGTCGTAATCGTGGCTGCGTGTACCCGAGCCGAGCGTCGACGAGCCGCGTCTCAGTCGAATGGAGAACGTGGGCGCAATGAGCCGACGAACGGCCTCCTGTCGTTCGATTAGGCGATACCTACCGAAACGGCTAGTTAATTTCGCCGACGACGTATCGGTGACGAACGAGGTCGATTCTGCCCCCGCCGACAAGTCATAAACAATGGAAATCGTTTAATAGGGCACCCGACCTCGGGTTCATCTGCATCAACTGCAAAGGTCACGCGAGGGGAGCCGGAACCGAGGGGCCGTCGTCCCGTGGTTTCCGAGCGTGTTGGCCGCCGGACGAGTGGCGTTCCACCGGAAACGACGGGATTGCACACATCACGCATGTCTGACGACCGAATGACGGATGACGGCTCTGGAGCGGGGGACGACGGGTTCGAGTTCCCGCGCGGAGGCGACGGCTCGCGCGACGGCGAGTTCGCCACGCGCGTGAACAACGGGCCCGACGACCGAGGGTCGCCGCGGCGCGGCTCCTTCGCTGCCCGACACCGCGACGGGCCCGTCGGCTCGCTCGGGTTCGAGGCCGACTCGGACGGTTGGGGCGGGGCCGCGTCGGACGCGAACGGTTGGGGGGAGGACGCGAACGGTGAGGAGGAGCCGTCCGGCGGCCTCTTCGACGACCTCCTCTCCGGCGCGCCGATCTTCGAGAACAAGGAGGTCCTGCGCCCCTCGTACACCCCGCACGAGCTGCCCCACCGCGACGACCAGATCAACGACATCGCGACCATCCTGGTGGCGGCGCTCCGCGGGGAGACCCCGTCGAACATCCTCATCTACGGCAAGACGGGGACGGGCAAGACGGCCAGCGCGAAGTTCGTCTCCCAGGAGCTCGAGGTCACCTCCGAGCGCTACGCCGTGCCGTGCGAGGTCGAGTACATCAACTGCGAGGTGACCGACACCAAGTATCGGGTCCTCGCCCAGCTGGCCAACGAGTTCATCGAGAAGAACGAGGCGGTGCTCGACGACCGCGTCGAGCAGCTCGAGGGCCTGGCGTCGGCGGTCGAGACCGGCCGGCGGACGCTCGAGGGAACCCCGTTCGAGACCCTCGGTGACGTTCGCGTCCGCATCGAGTCGCTCGACGCCGACCGCGAGGCGTGGGAGCCGGTCCCGATGACCGGCTGGCCGACGGACCGGGTCTACTCGACCTTCTTCGAGGCGGTCGACTACCAGGAGCGCGTCGTCGTCATCATGCTCGACGAGATCGACAAGCTGGTCGAGAAGTCGGGCGACGACACGCTCTACAACCTCTCGCGGATGAACTCCGAGCTCGAGCGCTCGCGCGTCTCCATCATGGGTATCTCGAACGACCTGAAGTTCACCGACTTCCTGGACCCGCGCGTCAAGTCGAGCCTCGGCGAGGAGGAGATCGTCTTCCCGCCGTACGACGCCAACCAGCTTCGTGACATCCTCCAGCAACGCGCGGAGGTCTCGTTCAAGGCCGACGTGCTCTCGGAGGACGTCATCCCGCTGTGTGCGGCGTTCGCCGCCCAGGAGCACGGGGACGCGCGGCGGGCGCTCGACCTCCTCCGCACCGCCGGCGAGCTGGCCGAGCGCGAGGGGGCCGACATCGTCCAGGAGCTCCACGTTCGCCACGCCCAGCAGAAGATCGAGCTCGACCGGGTCGTCGAGGTGGTCCGGACGCTTCCGACCCAGTCGAAGCTCGTCCTGTTCTCCATCATCACCCTCGAGGAGCACGACGTCCGGAACATCACCACGGGCGAGGTGTACAACGTCTACCGACAGCTCTGCCAGGACCTGGACGCCGACGTGCTCACCCAGCGCCGGGTGACGGACCTCATCAGCGAGCTCGACATGCTCGGCATCGTCAATGCCGTCGTCGTCTCGAAGGGTCGCTACGGCCGCACCAAGGAGATCAGCCTCTCGGTCCCCGTCGACGACACCGAGGGCGTGCTGCTGGCGGACGCCCGGCTGGCCGACATCGAGAATACGCGGCCGTACGTCCAGGCGCGGTTCGACAACTGACGGTCCGAGTTCTCGCTCGGTCGCGCCCGTCCCTCGAGCGTCAGGACCGCGCCGTTCAGCCCGTCGACAGCGCCATCGTCGGCGCCCCGAGGCCGACCGAGAGCTTGGCGAACTTGAGCCGGATGTAGCCCAGGTAGGGGATGCGGAACTCGGCCGTGCCCTTCACCCAGGACGGCTCGACCGGGCTGGCGATGCCCGCGACCTGGTCGTAGACGGGGTTGGCGTCGCCCTTGGTGATGAAGCCGGCGTGGGGCGCCGGGCAGTTGGGCATGTGGTCCTGAGGGGTGGCCCCGCACTCCGACGACCGGATGTAGTTCGGGTTCGCCTTGCCGTACCAGTTCTCGCCCTTGTTCACCCAGAACCGCGCGCGGTGGATGATGGGCGGGCCGGCGACGTTCGGCTGGTCGTAGACGATGACGGAGCCGTAGCTCCCGAACGTCCGGTAGTTCGTCCCGACGGCGACCTGGTAGGGCACGACGCCCGTGTGCCCGACCGCGGCCTTCGGTGGGAAGCGGTGTGGCGACATCACGAAGACGAGGTCGCCGCGGTACAGGTGCGGCTGCATGCTCCCGCTCTCGACGGCCACGAGGGGCGGCCAGACGCCGCTCACGGCGAACAGCAGGGCCCCGATGAGCAGGACGACCAGCGCGCTCGAGACGATCTCCCGCACGAACTCGACCCACGGGTTGTCGGTGGTGGCCAGCCACCGGACGAACTCGATGGGTCCGTTCGGTGGCGACTCCGCGCGCATCACGGTGGGGTTCCCCTGCGCGCGTATCAACCTTCTCCATTGGCCGTCTGCTCCCGGGCCGCCGTGCGCGGCGACCGTAGCCCGCGACGGTGGCCTTGCCCCACGACGGTAGCCTTTAGGTCGGCCGTCGCGTCGACCCGACGCGTGCCGCTCGACACCCCGGTTCGGGTCGCTCGCGAGCTCGCCAGTCGCGGCTACAACGCCGAGCGCGAGGCGGTGACCCTGCTCGCGGCGGGGGCCGACCCCGTGGCCGCCATCGAGCGCACCCTCGAGGTCGTCCCCGGCGACGCGTTCACGGTCACCCGCGAGCACGTCCGGGCGGCCGTCGGAGACCCGGTCGCCCGGCCCGGGGTAGCGCCGACCGAACGCGGTCCAACCGACCCCGACACCTCGGCGGCGTCGGCCGATTCTCCACCTGAAACCAAGGGGTCGGTCGTGCGCCAGGACGGGCCGACGACGACGGCGTCGACGGAGCCTTCGACGGCATCGACGACGACTCCGACGCCAACCCTGGCGACGGCACCAACTGCCGACGCGGCCGAGCGACCGGCCCGGTCGGCCTCCCGACCGGGCGGCGGGCTCGTCGTCCGCCGAGACATGACCGGCGACTCGACCGGAACGGGCGTCTACGAGGACTTCGTGGCGGTCTTCCGCGACCGGTACGAGCAGCTCTCGAAGCTCCTCCGGGGTCGGGTCACCCACCGACCGACGTCGGCCATCCGGGGGATGAGCGGAGGCGCCGAGACGGCGTGCATCGGGATGGTCTCGGACATCCGCTCGACCACGAAGGGCCACTGGCTCGTCGAGCTCGAGGACCCCTCGGGCACGTTCCCGTGTCTCGTGAGCAAGCGCTCGGACGCGGCCTCGGCCGTCGACACGCTGCTGCTCGACGAGGTCGTGGCCGTCGAGGGGCGGCTGGCCGACGACGCCGGCATCCTGTTCGTCGACGCGCTCCACTTCCCGGACGTGCCGCGGACGTTCCAGCCCACGACGGCCGACCGGCCGGTCCAGGCGGCCCTCGTCAGCGACCTCCACGTGGGCTCCCAGGAGTTCCTCGCCGACGCCTGGGAGGCCTTCGCCCGGTGGCTGCACACCGAGGAGGGGGCCCGCGTCGAGTACCTCTGCATCGCCGGCGACATGGTCGAGGGCGTCGGCGTCTACCCGGGCCAGGAGGACGAGCTCGACATCATCGACGTCTTCGACCAGTACGAGGCGTTCGCCGAGCACCTGAAGGCCGTGCCGGGCGACCTCGAGATCGTCATGATCCCGGGCAACCACGACGCCGTCCGCCTGGCCGAGCCCCAGCCCGGCTTCGACGAGGAGCTCCGGGACATCATGGCGGCCCACGACGCCCGCGTCGTCAGCAACCCGGCGACCGTGGAGCTCGAGGGCGTCTCGGTGCTCATGTACCACGGCGTCTCCCTCGACGAGATCATCGCCGAGCTCCCGGCCGACCTGGCGTCCTACGACGAGCCCCACAAGGCGATGTACCAGCTCCTCCGGAAGCGCCACGTCGCGCCGCAGTTCGGCGAGCGGACGCGGCTGGCCCCCGAGCGCCGGGACCACCTCGTCATCGACCAGGTCCCCGACGTCTTCCACTCGGGTCACGTCCACAAGCTGGGCATCGGCCGGTACCACAACGTCACGGTCGTCAACAGCGGCTGCTGGCAGGCCCAGACGGCCTTCCAGCGCCGGGTCAACATCGACCCGGACGCGGGCTTCGCGCCCATCGTCGACCTCGACACGCTCGACGTGACCGTCCGCAAGTTCTCCTGAACCGCGACGACCCGTCGGTGAGCTGCGGTGCGCTATACCCGGCCGACCCTACGGTCCCGCGTCCTCCGGGACGAACCGGTAGTGAAGCGTCTGCACGCCGTCGAAGCGGGGGCCGGGACCCGCCTCCTGGAAGCCGACCTCGTCCGCGACCGTCCGGATGGTGGCGTCCTCCTCGGCGACGAGCAGCTCGACGGCCATCGATTCGTTCGCGGCGAACCGGAGGGGCTCGGCGAGGAGCCGCTCGAGGACCGGCGCCGACCCCGAGAGCTGCGTCACGTAGACCGTCCCCGGGCTGGCGTCGAAGCTGACGAACCCCAGGGGCGGGCCGCCGCCCTCCGCCTCGGCCACTCTCACCGTCCGGTCGTGGATGAGGTTCCGGAGGACGTCGAGCGGGGCGCCCGACAGCTCGGCCAGGGGGTGGGCGTCGGTCTCGACCGCGTCCCGGACCTCCATACCGTTCTCTAGCGATGCGGCACGAAAAGGCTGGTCCAGGTCCGTCGGACCCTTCGGACCCGTCCGAGCCCCACTCGTCGGCACCGTGTGACGGCAAGGGAGGAGTTATCTATGCCTCCTCTCTATGCCGGACAATGACAGACGGACGGACCGCGTCGGTGGTGGCGTGCGACTCGTAGCGAAGTTCGGCGGCACCTCGCTCGCGACCGGCGATCGCATCGACCGGGCGGCCGACTCCATCGCGAAGGTCGTCGGCGACGGCCACGAGGTCGTCGTCGTGGCCAGCGCCATGGGCTCGACGACGGACGACCTGCTCGAGGAGATCAACTTCGAGGCCGAGGTCGCCGACGTCGCCGAGATCGTGAGCATGGGCGAGCGGACCTCGGTCCGCATGCTGAAGGCGGCCCTCACCGCCCGCGGCGTCGCGTCGCGGTTCCTCGAGCCGGGGTGCGCGGACTGGCCCATCATCGTGGACGAGGCCGGCGAGGTCGACCGGGACGCGACGACGACCCGGACGGCGGCGCTCGCCACGACGCTCGCCGACGGCGTCCCGGTCGTCACGGGCTTCCTCGCCGAGGGGCCGGACGGCGAGGTGACCACCCTGGGCCGCGGCGGCTCCGACACGACGGCCGTGATGCTCGGTCGCTACCTCGACGCCGACCAGGTGGTCATCGTGACCGACGTCGAGGGCGTGATGACCGGCGACCCCCGGGCCGTCGAGGGGGCCCGGAACGTCGGCGAGATCACCGTCGACGAGCTTCGCTCGCTGTCGTTCCGCGGCGCCGAGGTCGTCGCGCCGTCGGCGCTGGCCTACAAGACCGACGACTTCGAGGTCCGCGTGCTCCACTACCAGCACCCGGACCTGCTGACCGGCGGGACCGACATCGTCGGGCAGTTCGAGAACCTCATCGACATGCGCGAGCGGCCGCTGTCGTGTCTGACGGTGGCGGGCCGGGCCATCCGGAACAGCCCGGGCATCCTGGCCCGGCTGGCCTCGGCGCTCGGGGACCACGACGTGAACATCGACGTGGCCTCGAGCGGCCTCGACAGCGTCACCTTCTACGTGGACACCGACAGCGACGACGAGGCCGAGTCCATCCTCCACGAGCAGGTCATCGAGAACGACGCGCTCTCCTCCGTGACGGTGGACGGGCCCGCGGCCGTCATCCGGGTCACGGGCGAGATCGACCAGACCGGCGTCATCACGGCCATCCTCGACGCCCTCTCGGCCGCCGAGATCGGCGTCAACGACGTCATCACGAGCGCGACCTCCGTCGCCGTCTTCGTCGACTGGCCCCAGCGGGAGGCGGCGCTGGCGCGCATCCAGGCCGCCTTCGACTGACGCCGCGGGCGTCGGTTCCGCGCGAGCGGTCGGGACCGCCGCTGCGAGCTACGTCCCGGGGCCGTTGAACGTCGCGAGCTCGACGCCGGCCTCCGTCACCGTCGCGCCGGCCGCGCAGACCGGGTGGTCGAAGTCCAGCTCGAAGGCGGCCCGCGCCGCCGCCTCGGCCGTCGTGGCGTCGAAGTCGACGGCCGTCGGCGCGTCGGTCTCGTAGGTCGCCACGAGCGTGGGCTCGTCGACCGCCTGGACGAGCAGGGCGTCGCGCCTGACGATGCCGACGTGCGCCGCGTCGGCGTCGACGACGCCGGCCAGCCGGGGCGTGTCGTAGTCGTCCTTCTCGAAGTCCATCGCCAGGAGGGCCGACGCGAGGGCGTCGCGGGCCGGGTAGCCCAGGTCGAGCTTCTCCGCGACGGGGTCGACGTGGGAGCCGTTGCCGAGGACGGCGCGGTCGCCGACGACCCGGGCGCAGTGGTAGGAGACGTAGGGGTTGCCGGTGGGCGCCGCGTCCGGCGTTGGCTCGACGACCAGCGTCGTCCCGTCCCTGGCCGTGACCCGTCGGTCCGGGAACGAGCGGGACGACACGCGGTAGGCGCCGACGCCCGGGCCGACGACGACGAACCGGCCGACGTACATGGCGCACGATGTGCGGGGGAGCCTCTTGCGGATTGCGGTCGGCGAGCGGAATCCGAGGCGCCCGAGGGTTCACGTGCGATGGCGAGGTGAACGGTCCCCGTGGTCACGTCACCGGCGGCGTGTATTCGAGCCCTCCGGGCGGCGGCGGAGCAGTTAGAGCCGTCGCCGAGCAAGGCCGACTACGAGGCCCTGGGGCGCCGACCCGCATCGGGAACGATCGTGCGGGTGATGGGCGGCTGGAACGAGGCGAAGGAGGCCGCCGGGTTGGAGACCTACGAACCGGGGGCAGGTGGCCCGACCGAAATCATGCCGAAACCCGACACGGTGGAACTGCCATCGGGTTACGATTGGGAGCACCTGAACCCGCAGCAGCGCTGGTACTACAAGAACCGGGAGCGGCGAATCGCCGTCAAATCACGTCGGAAGGAGGAGCTTCGGGGCTGGTTTACCGCGTTCAAACGCGACGAATGCGAGTGTTCTCGATGTGGGGAGACGCATCCGGCCTGCCTCGACTTCCACCACGTCGAAGGGAAACGGCTCGAGGTATCGGAGATGGTGAGCCTCGGGTACGCGAAGGAGACCATCCTCGAGGAGATGGACGCGTGCGTTGTCCTGTGTGCGAACTGTCATCGAAAGTTACACCACCAAGCGGGTGACGCGAGTGCTGAAAGCGATACAGATTAGTGCGACACGGGCCTCAACACGGACGCAGTCCCATGGGGTAGTGGCCAATCCTGTCGCGTTCTGGGCGCGACGACCCAGGTTCGAATCCTGGTGGGACTATGAACGCGCGTTTTGAACTCGATAACCAGTCGTCAACCCCTGCGTCCTCCTGCCGCCAGCCATCGATGACAGAAGCGACCGCCGAACTCGAACTTCTGGGCCACCGCATCCCCTACGAGGTCCGACGAAGCGACCGCGCGCGGCGCGCCCGCATCGACGTCGGCCTCCGGGGGGTGACCGTGGTCGTCCCGGCGGGGTCCCGCCTGGATCCGGCGACGCTCCTCCAGCAGCACGCCGCGTGGGTCGTCGAGAAGGACGCGACGTTCGCGGCGCGACGAGCCCAGCGGCCCGAGCGCCGCTTCGAGGCCGGGGCGACGTTCCCCTACCTGGGAGAGCCACACGAGGTCGTGGTCGAGCGCCGGTCCGCGTCGACCGTCGAGGACGGGACGCTCCGCTTGGCGGCGCACCACGTCGAGCAGACGTCGGTGAAGCGCGCGCTGGAGGCGCTCTACCGCCGACGCGCCCGGGAGCGCTTCGAAGCGCTCGCCGAGACCTACGCCCCCGAGCTGGGCGTCACGTACGCGCGCATCGAGGTCCGGAACCAGCGCACGAAGTGGGGGAGCTGCTCGTCGACGGGGACGCTGAGCCTGAACTGGCGGCTGCTGCTGGCGCCCCCGGCCATCAGCGGGTACGTGGTCCGCCACGAGCTCGTCCACCGGCGGGTCCCGAACCACGGTGACGCGTTCTGGGAGACGCTTCGGTCGGTCGATCCCGACTGCGACGCCCACGCCGCCTGGCTCGACGAGCACGGCCACGAGCTGTGCTTCTCCGAGGCTGACGGTTGACCGGTCGGGCCGACCCGAGCCCGTCGGTCCGGGTCAGCGGGCCGCGCCGCCATCCACCGGCACGGTGACGCCGTTGACGTATCGCGCCCGATCGGACGACAGGAACGCGACGACGTGGCCGAGGTCGAGCGGGTCGCCGAGCGCGTCTGCCGGGCCGGCCGCCAGGATGGCCATGCGGGCCGCCTCGAGGTCGGGGTACTCGCCGCGGTCCACCAGGGCGGCGAGGAACCGCTCGAGGTCCTCGGTGTCGTGTGGTCCGGGCCGGACGGCGTTGACGCGGACGGCCGGCGCGACGGCCCGAGCCTGGGTCTCGACGAGCCCCTCGACGCCGCGCCCGAAGGCCGCGGCGACCGGGAACGCGCCGGCGAGCGCCGCGAGGACGGGGTTCGTCACCGCGACGACGGTCCCGTGGTCCGACGCCTCGAGCCAGGGGTGGGCCGCCCGGACGGTCCAGACGACGCTCATGAACAACCGGTCGAAGGCCCGGAACCAGTCCTCGTCGGGAACGTCGAGCAGCGCGGCCGGCTCGAGCGGTCGGGGACCGGTCACCAGGTGGTCGATGCCGCCGTACTGGTCGACCGTCTCCTGGACGAAGGCGGTCACTTGGTCCGGGTCGCGGACGTCAACTTCGAGGCCGAGGACGTCGCCGGACCCGATGGCGTGGAGCCGGTCGCTGGCGTAGGCCAGGTCGCCCAGGTTGGGGCTCGCCAGGGCCACGCGGGCTCCCTGTCGGGCGAAGGCCTCCGCGCAGGCGTGACCGAGCCCGGTCGCGCTCCCGGTCACCAGCGCCACGTGGTCGGCGAGGTCGAGGTCCATGGGCGACGCTCGCCCGTCCGGCGTAAAGGGTTCACGCCGGAGCGGTCGTGGACCGTCCGGGGCGGACGGGGGTCCGTGCGAGAACGAAGGGGGGTGGAGGGCCGAAGGGGGACGTTCAGGGGTCAGGACGGCTCGACCGAGGGAGACGGCTCAGCCCTGGTGGCTGCCGCCGACGATGCCGTGGACAGTGGCGCCGAGGCTGCCGCTGCCGTCGCCCGACAGGAACGCCGAGATGGCGGCGTGGAGCTGGCTCACGCCGTTGGCAGCCTGCTGGGGGAGGTCGATGCTCGGGAAGCTGCCCTGCGCGTGGGCCGAGCCGTTCGCGGCAGCCCGAGCGTTCGACCCGGCCTGGCCGTTCGCGGCCGGCGACCCGTCGACGGAGGGGGTCGCCGGGCGGTGGTCGGCCGCGGCGTTCGAGGTGTTGGCCGTGCCGACCCCGGCGTGACCGCCGACGCCGAACAGCGCGCGGATCTGGGCGCCGAGCTCACGGCCACTCAGGACGCCCGAGAGCTTCTCGTGGATGAGGCCGTGGAGCGGTCCCACCCGGGCCGAGGCGTTGTCCGGCATCGTGGTCGGCGGGGCGTCGGACGCGTTCTGGTCACGCGAGTGGTTTGCGGCGATGCTGACGGACCCGGTGACCGACGCGTTGGCGCCGGACGGGTGAGCAGCAGCTGTCGCCGGCGTGTGCGCGCCCGTGTTGATGGTCGTCTGGTTCGGGGCCGCCGCGGCACTCCCGGCGGCGACCAGGAGGGTCACGAGGGCGATCGCGATGAGGTTGGTGCGTTTCATGGGTGAACCGCCACTCGGGTCCATCCGGCCACCGACCATCAAGGGGGAACTCGCTGAAGCCGGATTGCGCGGATTTCGGCCACGTTTTCGCCCATTTTAGCCGATTTTCGACGGTCGTATCGCCCGACACCGCCGCGACGGGGCGTCGAGCAGGGTTGGCAGCTCACGCGCGGCGCTCGCGCGTGAGCGGATGCCGTCGAGAGGGGGGCGGTGCCGTCCGCGGCGCTCCATGGGCGCCGAGCCGATGCGACCGACGAGCGGGCAGCGGGCGGCCACGGGGGGTGGGGTGCGCACCGGGCCGAGACGACCCGCTGGACCGATGGGTGGATGGTGGCGAGGTGGTCGGAGCCGGCCGCCGGCGTGCGGTGAGGGCCGCCGCGCGGACTGGCGGTTCGGCTGGCCGGGTGACCGACTGACCTCCAGCAACCGCGTCAGGTCACCCGTCTCGGGCGGCGCCCGACGGGCGCACGCTCTTTCGAGCGTCGTAGCGAGCCCTCGACCGGTCTCGTCGCTGTCGGTGTCGGCGGGCGAAGGAACGTGAGTAGGGCGGTGAGTGTGGGGCGTGGGCGAATCGACGGACGCGGGCGACTCGGCGTCGGTCCGAACGGTTGCCGGCTCAGCGACGGGGGGTGACGGTCGAGGTACCGTTGGCCGCCGAGCCGCGGCCGTCGTGGCTCGCTCCCCCCCGGTTCGTCGGGCGTTCCGCCGGTCGGTCGAGGGACTGGCCGACGCCGGGTCCGGCGATCGAACGCGCGATGTCGGCGACGTCGCCGCCACCGAGTACGCGCGCGCGGTGTTGCAGGGCGTCGATGGCCGTGGCGTTGACGCCGTGGGCCGCCAGGACGTCGCTTGACAGACCGTCGGCCGCCGCCGCCGTGTGGTTCAGGACCCGCTGGGTGCTGCCGATCTCCGCGGCGAGGACGGCCGTCGAGGCCCGGTAGGTGGCGTCGTCGAGGCTCCCGTTCGCGTGGGCCTTGGCGAGGGCCGCCTTCCGGGCCTCGAGCGTCGAGAGCCGGCCGTCGGCTCGTGACAGCTGGTCGGCGACGACGGCGGCCTTGGCGTCGGGCGAGTGGGCCCTGGCCAGGGCGGCGTCGGCCGACCGCACGTCGAGCTCGCCGGCGAACTCGGCTCGACCGACGCCGACGACGCCGGCCAGCCGCGCCCCCGGGGCGTCGGGCAGCGTCAGGTTGGCCGACCCCGCAGCCGCGGCGTGGCCCACGGTCGGGGCCACGCCGAAGGCGGAGACGACCAGGAGGACCGCGAGGAGGGGGTGTCGGAGACGGGGCATGACGGCCGTCAGCAGGCGCCGCTCGCGCATATAGGCGGGCGACCCTCGTCCCCATTTTCGCCCGTTTAAGCCGGATTTCGGGGGGCTGGCGCCCGTCACGCGCCCCCCGGATCCGCCGCGTCGGTCTCGCCACCGTCCTCGTCGTCGGACGGACGCCCCCGGTCCGATGGCGCGCCGAGGGGCCCATCCTCCGGGAGCCGCAGGACGTTCTCGCGACCGAGGCGGAACCCCTCGACCTGGCCGGCGTCGCGGAGCTTCCCGACGACCTGGCTCGTCTTCGCGTCGGTCCAGCCCAGGGCCTCGACGACGGCCTGCTGCTTCATCCGGCCGCCACGCTCGTGGAGCAGCGCCAGGACGCGCTCCTCGTTCGAGAGGAGCTCCGGCGGCGGCTCGGCGGGCGACCGCGACGCCGTGGCATCGCCGCTCGACCCGGCGTCCCTGGTTGCCTGGTCGCTCGCGGGGGAGGCCGACGGCTCGACGTGGCCCTCACGACCGCCCGCCGTTCCCCTCCCGGGCCACCCACCGTCTCGACGACGCCACCAGACGAGGCCGCCCCCGGCAACGAGGACGACGGCCACGACGGCGAGTCCGAGGAGCGAGGTGTCGCCGCCCCCGCCCGACGACACGACGAGGGCGGGTTCGCCAGGCCCGAAGTCCATCGGTCCCCGCCAGACGACGCTGTCCTCGCGCAGCGTCGTCGGCGCGGGCGAGACCGACGCGACCCGGTAGCCCGACGGCCAGGAGACGAGCAGCGTGGTCTGGTCGTCCAGGAAGAGGCCGGCCATCGCGTCGCCGGCCCGCAGCCGGTGCGCGTCGACGACCGCGAAGCCAGTCCACTCGAACGTGTAGGCGAGCACGCCGTAGCGCTGCGGGAGCTGCTCCTGCCTCGCCGTCACGCTGACGTTCCGGAGGGCCATCGGCCGGCCGGTCAGGGACGCCGCGTCGACGACGGTCGACGACATCCGACTCGAGAACCGGTCGACGTAGGTGGACCGGTTGGCTCGGATGTCGGCCTGCAGGGCCTCGAACGCCCGCGTCGCGTTGTCGTCGTCGAGCCGCGTACGGTACTCGACCCGCCAGCGGGCCGCGCCGTCGGGCTGGATGGCGACCGAGAGCAGGACGCTGTCGGCCTGCACCGGCTGGGACGCGAGCGCGGCCGGCTGGCTCCCAGCCGCCGTCGAGGTCCCGCCGAGCGTTCCGACGGCCAGGACGACGATGAGCGCGGCGACGAGGTAGATGGGGCCCCCTCGGCGCGCAGTCGTGCGGTCCGGCGGGGGCATCGTCACCCGCCACGCCGAGCCGGGCGTAAAAGGCTTCGGCCGCGTCAGGCGCCGGGGACGTCGATGGCACTGATGGTATGGACGCCGACCAGCTCGAGGGCGGCCAGGACGACCACGGCGACGACCCACGCGGCGACGCCGACGCCACCGGCGCGCAGCCAGCCGACCGGGTACCGCCACCGCAGGATGGCGATCCAGGCCGCCAGGGCGATGACCGGGCCCAGCAGCGGGATGGGCGACAGCAGCGACCAGGCCAGGGCACCGATGAGCGCCGTGAACACGGCGTGGTCGTACCCCGTGGCCTCGGTCACGAAGCGGCTGCCGACGAACAGGGCGAGGCCGCCGACGAGGAGTCCGGCCGCGAGGCCGAGCAGGCGCTCGCTCCTCGGCCGGCCGACGCCGAGCTGGAGGAGCGCGACCGGCGTCATGCGTGTCGCCTCCGGCGTCGAGCTGTCGTCCGTTCCACTCTCCCGCGCGTCGGTCGGTCAGGTGGTGCGTACATGCGTCTCACCGTATCCCGGCGGCTGGCGGGCGCCGCCATCAAACCGCTCGACCGTCGCACGCCGTTCAGTCCGTTCATCCGGGTTCAGCGCCGTTCACACCCCGCCGGAAGGCCGTCCGCGGTCACTTGTCGACGGCCAGGAGGGCCACTCGCTCGACGACGAGGGCCTCGAGCGACGCGTCGGTCGCCGCCAGCTCCGCGTCGCCGACGGCGAAGTAGTCCCGGATGGCGGCCTCGTCGCGCGCGGCGCCCAGGGTCTCGGCGGGCTCGAGGTGCGCCGCGACGGCGGCCGCGGCCGCCGCCTCGTCAGCTCCGGCGCCATCGACGACGACCACGACGGGCCCCTCGCCGGGCGAGACGCCGATGGCGAGCGCCCGGTCGATCTGGCGGCGGCCGGCCGCGTAGAGGAGCACCTCCACGCCGGGGTCGTCGGCGATCGTATCGTCGTGCTCGCGGGCCCGGCGGGCGGCCCGGACGGCGGCCGCGAGGTGGGCCTCGCCGGCCACGTACCGGGCGTCGAAGGCCTGGACGACGACGTCGTGCTCGCGTCCGATGGCCGCCAGCCCGTCGACGAACGGGGCGACGTCGTCCACGGCCGCGACGCCCTCGACGAGCCTCACGCGAAGTCACCGAGCCCGGTCTGCTCGCCGCCGTCGTCCGGTTCTCCCTCGGTCGAGCCGCCGCCGTCGCCAGCGGCCTCGGTCACGACCTCGACGTCCAGGTCGTCCAGCGAGGGGTCCGGCCGGCCGGCGTTCCGGAGGATGGTCTCGGCGGTCTTGCGCCGGCCGCGGAGCGCCCGGAGGACGGCCGCCTTCGGCGCCTCGCGGAGGTCGGCGCGGGTCTCGATGCCGGCGTCGAACAGCTGTCGAGCGCGGACTCGGCCGACCCCGGTGACGCCGACGAGGTCCAGGAGCTCCGCCTCGACCCCGTGCTCGACCCGGCGTCGGGTCCGGCGGACCGCGCCCACGGCCGGGAGGCCGAGCTCGCTCGCGAGCCGTTCAGCGGCCTGGAGGAGCCACCGGGCCGTGTCGACCTTGCCGTGGACGTCCCCGGGGCCGATGGCGTACCGGGTGGTGATGGCGTCCTCGTCCCGCTCGGAGACCCAGTCCTCGAGCAGCGTCGCGGTCTTCAGCGCCGACAGCCAGTCCTCGAAGGCCGGGTCGAACTCCGAGGGCGTCGGGCCGAGGAGCTCGGCCTCCCGCTCGTAGGCCAGCCCCGTGAAGTGCTCGCGGTCGCCCGAGCGCAGGTAGAGCTGGTACATGTCCGGCGTCCGGGAGACGAGGTGGAACAGCCCGAGGACCGACGGCTCGTCGGCCCCGCGGAGCCCGTCGACGATCTCCGCGGCGCTCATGGGGTCCAGGTAGAGCTGGGACGTGGCGTGGCCCAGCCGGGTCGCCGTCAGGTCGTCGCCCGCGCGGTCGATGAAGCCGTTGACCTCGAGGTACTCGAGGACCCGGTCGGTCACCGTCTCGAGCCGGCCGTACTCGGTCGTCTGGACCGCGTAGAGCGTCCGGTCGAGGAACTCGAGCAGGCCGGCACGGGTCGTCGCGAAGCCCGTCGCCACCGTGGCCAGCAGGTGGGTCCGCAGGGCCGGCTCGGTCGCCAGCTTCGAGCGCACGGGCTCCGGGTCGGCGTAGATGTAGCGGTCGAACAGCTCCTCGTACTCGTCGTGGCTGCTCGCCAGCAGCACTGCCTGGCCGTCGGGGTCGTAGGCGGGCCGGCCCGCGCGGCCGAACATCTGGTGGACCTCGAGCGTCGAGAGGGGCGCCATCCCACCCATCGACGCGTCGTAGCGCCGCCAGTCGCGGACGACGACCCGCCGGCTCGGGGTGTTGACGCCGGCGGCCAGCGTCGGCGTCGCGCAGACGACCTTCAGCAGCCGGTCCCGGAACGCCGCCTCGACGAGCGAGCGGTGCTCGCTCGTCAGCCCCGCGTGGTGGAAGGCCGCCCCGGCGGCCACCGAGGCGGCGAGGTCACGGCTGGTCTCGGTCTCGCTCACGTCGCGGACCTCGTCGGCCAGCTCGGCCAGCCGCCCGCGCTCGACGCCGTCCAGGAACGGCTCGACGACGTCGGCGAGCCGGCGGGCGGCGGCCTCGGCGTTCCGGCGCGAGTTGACGAAGACGAGCGCCGAGCCGTCGTCGGCCACGGTGTCCGCGACCAGCGCCGCCGTCGGGCGGTCGCGGTCGGCGTCGACCTCGTACTGCGAGCCGTCGTCGAAGCTGATGGCGTTCCCGTAGTAGACCCCCGTCAGGAGCTCGATGGGCCGCCAGTCGGACTCGACCAGCTCGGCGTCGAGCCAGTGCGCGACCGTCTCGGCGTTGCCGATGGTCGCCGAGAGCGCCACCGTCTGGAGCTCTGGCAGCTGCTGGCGGAGCTTCGCGAGGGTGACCTCGAGCGTGGGCCCGCGGTGGGCGTCGTCCACGAGGTGCACCTCGTCGGCGACCACGCAGGCGAGGTCGGCGATCCACGAGGCGCCGTTGCGGATGAGCGAGTCGACCTTCTCGCTCGTCGCCACCACGACGTCCTTCGCCGCCAGCCAGTCGCCGGTGCTCTCGTAGTTGCCGGTGGAGAGCCCGACCTCGACGCCGAGGGCCTCGAACGCCGCGAACTCGTCGCGCTTCTCGGCGGCGAGCGCCCGCAGCGGGACGATGTAGAGGGCCATCCCGCCGCGCTCGATGGCCGAGAGCATCGCCATCGCCGCGACGAGCGTCTTCCCGCTGGCCGTCGGCACGGCGGCGACGAGGTTCCGCCCCGTCGTGACGCCCGCCTCGACGGCGGCGGCCTGCGGCGGGTAGAGCTCCTCGACGCCCGACTCGGCGAGCAGCTCGGCGGTGCCCGCCGGGAGCCCCGGGACCTCGTCGACGCGCATCAGCGAGCCCTCCCACCCCGTCGGTCGGGGTGGTCGCCGTCGCGTCTCGTCGGCGGGTCCGCGGTCATGCACCACGGGTTGCTGCGCGCCGGCGTTTAAGCTGTCGCTCCGCGACATCCTGGCGGAGAACGCGGGCCGGCGGCAGCTATTTACCGCCCACCGTCGTATGTCACCCGTCTGATGGGTGTCGAGCGGCCGGAAACCCGGACGGTCTACCAGGTCTACTGCCGGGAGTGCGACTGGTCGGTCCCGGAGCCGGTGGCGCTGAAGGGCGAGGCGAACGTGCGCGCCGGGCGGCACATCAGCCAGACCGGGCACGTGGTCACCCTGAAGTCGGTCGAGACGCCGGTCGAGGAGGGCGACGACTTCCGCCGCGGGGGCCGTCGCGTCGAGTTCGAGGCCCTCGGGCCCGACGCCGGGTTGCTGGTCGACCACCTCCCGGCCTGACCGGGCCGCGTCGCCAACGATTTATCCGGGCCGTCGGAAACGCGGGCATGCGCATCGAGTACGACCGGGACACCTGCACGGGGATGTTCCAGTGCGTCGACGAGTGGGCCGCCTTCACGAAGGACCTCGACGCCGGGAAGGCGGTCCTCGAGGGCAGCGAGGAGGTCGAACCGGGGCGGTTCGTCCGCGAGGTGGCCGAGGACGAGGCGTTCGACGCGAAGATGGCCGCCCGGGTCTGCCCGGTCGAGGCCATCACCCTCTACGACGACGACGGCGAGCAGCTGGTGCCGTAGGCCCGTCGTCGAGGTCGACGACCGCCGTCGATCTCCGTGGACCGCTTTCGACCCTGTTCCGGCTGCGCCGCACCCAGGTGACCTCGCTCCACCCTGGTAACTGATATACGGCGTCTGCGAGGGGCCCGTATGCGCCGGTTGACCTACGTCGAGGGGTTCCGGTCGACGGTCCGTCGCTCCCCGTCGAGGGTCGCGGTCGTCGACCCCGACGGCCGGGCCGTCACCTACCGCGAGCTCGACGACCGGACCGACGCGCTGGCGGCCGCCCTCGACGACCGACTGGGGGCTGGCCGCTGCGCCGGGCTCGCCGAGAACCGTCTCGAGACCGTGGAGCTCATGCTGGCGTCGATGAAGCGCGGTCGGGCCTGCGTCCAGCTGCCGACGCGGGGCTCGGTCGGGGGCCTCGCCGGGATGACCGAGACCGCCGAGGCCCGTGGTCTCCTCTTCGACGCGGCGACCGCCGAGCCCGCGGCCGAGCTCGTCGACCGGGTCGGGTTCGACGCCCTCGTCGGGGTCGGCGACGCGGCCGACGCGGTCGAGGGGGCCGAGCGGTACGGGGCCGTCCTCGCCGCGGGGGACCCCGGGACGCTCCCGGCGTCGCCACCGACCGACCCGCCCGAGTACGCCGTGCACTTCACCAGCGGGACGACCGGCGCGCCGAAGGCGGTCCTCATCGACCAGGAGCAGACGTGGTTGGCGGCCACCCAGCCGGCCCTGGAGATGAGCCTGACGGCCGCGGACCGGGCCCTCGTCTGCACGCCGTGGTACCACGGCGTCACCTGCTTCACGTGGGTCCTCGCGCACCTGCTGGTGGGCGCGACCCTCGTCCTCCAGCGGTCGTTCGACCCTCCCGAGAGCCTCCGGCTCATGGCGGACCACGCCATCACCGGACTCCTCGCCGTCCCGACCCAGCTCGAGACCCTGCTGCGCGCCCAGGACGACGTGGGAGCCGACCTCGAGGCCCTCTCGTACGTCCGGACGGGCGGGGCGGTCGTGCCCGACACCCTCATCGAGTCGGTGCGGGAGCGGTTCACGGAGGGCGTCTTCAACACCTACGGCCAGACGGAGGCCGTCGTCAACCTGAGCTTCGCCTACCCCGACGAGCAGGCCGACCACCCCGGCACCATCGGCAAGGGAACGTTCGCCTGGGCGCTGCGCGTCGTGGAGACGGCCGACCCGCCGGATTCGCCGGACCCCGAGGCCGTCGTGGCCCCCGGCGAGGCGGGCGAGATCATCGCCCAGGGCCCCCTGATGATCGACGGCTACCTCGGCGAGCCCGACGCCGCCGACGACCTGTTCGTGACGGGGTCGGGGGGGCCGACGGACCGGTGGCTCCGGACGGGCGACGTCGCGCGCGTCGACGACGACGGCTACCTCGTCGTCATCGACCGGGTGGACAACATGCTCGTCTCGGGCGGCGAGAACGTCTACCCGGAGGAGGTCCAACGGGCGCTGAAGGACCACCCGGCCGTGCTCGACGCCGGCGTCGTGGGGCTCCCCGACGAGGTCTGGGGGCAGGTCGTCGCGGCCGCCGTCGTGGCCCGACCCGACGTCTCCGAGGAGACGCTCGACCAGCACTGCCGGGACCACGACACGTTGGCCGACTTCAAGCGGCCCCGACGGTACGTCTTCGTCGAGGCCATCCCCCGGACCGCGACGGGGTCCCTCGTCCGGAACGAGATCGCGGCGCTCTTCGAGTCCTGACTGGGAGCGGGGCGACGCCCCCGCCGACGGCCCGTCGCGGGTCCTCGGGCTACGCCGACCCGTCGCTTCCCTCGTCGACCAGCTGGAACCGTCGGCCGTCCGGGTCGCGGAAGTTGCAGATGGTCCGCCCGGTCTTCTCGACGTAGTACGGCTCGACGAAGTCGTCGACGCCGGCGGCCTCGAGCTCGGCCGCGACCGCCTCGACGTCGTCGACCTTGAAGGCGATGTGGTTGATGCCCGGGACCTCCTCGCCGCTCGCCGTGTGGAGCTCGAAGAGTGGCCCGGCGCCGTCGGCGGGTCGCATCTCCACCGACTGCCCGTGGTGCTCCGTCCGGCGGTGCTCCTCGTACCCGAGGGTCCGGAAGAAGTCGGCCATCTCCTCGGCGTCGCTCGCCTCGATCTCGACGTGGTCGATCTCGCCGATCATGCCCGTGCCACGGACCGGTCGAGGTAAGCGTTTTCGAAGCCGGAACGGTCGATCCGGCCCGGTGGCGTCGCCGCGGGGATGCCGTCCCGCTCGCCCAACCGGTCTCAGAGGCCCGCGATCTCGGGCAGCACCTCGTCCGCGAACAGCTCGAGGTTCTTCCGCGTGAGGTCGTCGGGGAGGGTCCCGAACTGGAGGGACGCGATGAGGTCGCGGAAGCCCCCCGTCGCCTCGTACTGCGCCTCGAGCTCCTCGACGACCGTCTCCGGCCCCCCGGCGATGATCTCGCCGCGCTCGCGGAACTCGTCGTAGTCGAAGTTCATCGCCTGCTGGCCCTTCTCCGGGGCCGCCTCCTCGTAGGCGAACGCGTTCTCCTCGCGGTACTCGGAGTCGCCGACCAGCTGGACCGCGCCGGCCTTGAACACCGCGCCGAGCAGGTCCTCGTAGAAGTACCGGAACGCCTCCTCGGACTCCGCGCGGGCCGTCTCGTCGTCCTCGGCGACGTAGACCAGCCGGGCCGCGGCGAACTGCTCCGGGCCGGGCGTCCAGCCGGCGTCCTCGGCGAGCTCGCGGTAGCGGCTGAAGGTGCTGGCCAGGCCGTCCGTCCCGACGAAGACGCGGCCGATGGGCGCCCGCTTCCCGACGGCGAACTGGATGGACTTCTCGCTCTCGGCCGGCATCCGGAGGGGCGGGTGGGGGTCCTGGTACGGCCGCGGCCAGATGTAGACGTCCTCGTACTGGAAGAACTCGCCGTCGAAGTCGAACGGCTCCGGCTCGGTCCACGCCCGGACGATGAGGTCCCAGGCCTCGGCGAACCGCCCCCGCGACTCGCTCGGGTCCACGCCGTACGCGGCGTACTCGCTCGGGATGCCGCGGACGAAGCCGCTGACCAGTCGGCCCTCGCAGAGGTTGTCGAGCATCGCGAGCTCCTCGGCGACCCGGATCGGGTGGCCGCGGATGGGGAGCACGTTCCCGTAGATGGTGATGGCCACGTCGTCGGTTCGGGAGGCGAGGTTGGCGGCCACCAGGTTGGGGCTCGGCATCAGCCCGAAGGCGGAGAAGTGGTGCTCGTTGAGCCCCACCGCGTCGTACCCCAGCTCGTCGCAGTAGACCAGCTGGTCGAGGTAGGTCCGGTAGAGCTCGCTCCCGGATGCCGGGTCGAAGCGGTCGTTCGAGAACGGCCAGCCGATGTCGTCCTGGACGTGGGGCCAGGGCATGAGGTGGAACACCGTGACGTCCATGGGCCCGCGTGACAGGCGGCGGAGTTAAGTGGTGGCGTCGTCGGGCCGGGGATGACGACCACCGCCGGGCGGGACCGGCCCCGCCGTGAGCGTCCGGTGTACGCGACGGTGCTCGGGGTGCCGCCGGACCCAACCGACCGACGGCGTTGCTGCCATCCGAGCACCCACGTTCGGAGCCTTTATACCATGTCGTAGGGTGTCACTGGTCATGGCCCGTCCACTGACGAATCGACGAACGTTCATCCGCTCGCTCGGCGCCGCCTCCGCGATCGGGCTCGCTGGCTGCACCGGCGGCGGGAACGGGGGCAACGGCGGCTCGAGCGGGACCACCGCCACCCCCACCGGGAAGCCGACGAGCACCTCGGCGAAGCCGTCCGGCGACATCGTCATCGGCGACGCCGCCCCGCTCTCGGGGCCCATCGCCCCCTGGGGCCAGCTCCACAAGGCCGGGCTCGAGTTCGCCGCCAAGGAGATCAACGACAACGGCGGCGTCCTCGGCCAGCACGTCAAGATCGTCAGTCAGGACACCCAGGCCGACCCCACGACCGCCGCGACGGCCGTCCAGCGGCTGGTGAGCGAGGAGGGGGCCATCGCGGTCTCGGGCCCCGTGCTGTCGAACGTCGGCATCCGCATCCGCCAGGTCGCGGAGCAGGCGAAGGTCCCGCACATCCCGAACCTCGCCGCCTCGGCCAACCTGCTCACGAAGGACACCCGGTACACGTTCCGGCTCGCCGGCGCCGCGACGCCCTGGCTGGCCCGGGCCATCGCCGGGTACATCAAGCAGAACGGCTGGACCGTCTACGGCGCCATCATCGCGGACTACGCCTACGGCCACTCCTACGAGGAGGCCATGAAGCGGTACATCACGTCGATGTCCGGGCTCCAGTCGACGGTGGAGCTGGGGCCGCCGAAGCCCGGCGACTTCACCTCCCAGCTCCGCAAGATGCCGAGCGACCTCCAGTTCCTCGACGTCGCGGGGCACCCCATCGCGATCTTCGACATCGTCCAGCAGGCGCTCCAGATCGGGCTCCACCCGGCCGTCATGACGGGTGCCACCCTGCCCTCGGGCCAGTTCTACGGGGCCCTCGGCGACACCGTCTCGAAGGGGGTCACCACCTTCCCGCCGGTCGACGTGACGGCGTCGGACTACCTGAGCGTCGCCAACCGGTACTACAAGGCGACGAACAAGTTCTTCGACCCCTTCGTCGGGTTCGGCTGGGACACGGTCACCCTCATCGAGCAGGCCCTGGAGAGCGCCGGGAAGGCGGACCCCCAGGCCCTCCGGGACGCCATCTCCGCCATCGACTACGACACCATCCTCTCGTATCCGTCGGTGTCCTACACCGACTGGGGCGAGCTGAAGCAGACCAAGCTGATCGGCCAGCAGTTCGTCCTCGACGCCCCGTCGTACTACCCGAAGGGGAAGTACTCCTTCAAGAACGTCTACGAGACCGACGTCTACGGCCCGGTCGATCCGACGAACTGGGGCTAGGGGCCCCGGAGCCGATACCATGTCCGAGACCACCCCCGCCCAGCCACGATGACCGACGCCTCGACGCTGGCCGCCGTGGCCATCGACGGCGTGGGTACCGGCCTCCTGCTGGCGCTCCTGGGGGTCGGCATCACCCTCGTGTTCGGCCTCGGCGAGATCCTGAACCTCGCCCAGGGCGTCTTCGCCGTGCTCGCCGCCCTCTTCACGCTCGAGGCCATCGACGCGGGCGCCCCGGTCCCCCTGGCCATCGCGGTCGGGCTGGTCGGCCTCGGCGTCGTCGCGGTGCTGGTCGACGGCCTCCTCCTCGGGCGCATCTACGACGCCGAGCCCGACGAGCGCATCCTGGTCGGCATCTTCGTGACGCTGGGGTTGACGCTCGCCATCCAGGGCCTGCTCTACAACGTCCAGAGCTACCGGTTCTCCCTCCCGATGAAGGTGCAATCGGTCCGGGCCCTCGGCATCGTCATCCGGGGCCCGAGCCTGCTCAACATCGTCGTCTCGGGGCTCGTCATCGGCGCGCTGTTCCTCTTCCTGCGACGGACCTTCCTGGGCAAGGCGGCGCGGACCATCACCCAGGACGAGTTCGGCGCCCACCTCTGCGGGGTCGACACGCGACGGGTCCGGCTGCTCATCTTCGTGACGAGCGCGGTCATCGCCGGCGTCGCCGGCCTCCTCCAGGGGGTCGGGGGCAGCCTCTCGGCGGCGAGCGGGTTCGAGCTCACGGTCCAGGCTCTCATCGTCGCCATCGTCGGCGGGGTGCGGAACGTGCCCGGGACCGTCGTCGCCGGCGTCGGACTCGGGCTGGTGCTGGCCTTCGCGAACTTCTACATCGGCTCCTACCTGGCCCTCATCGCGATGTTCGGCGCCGCCATGCTGGCCATCGCCGCCCGACGGGGGGCGTTCGCGTGACGACCCGCCGTGGACGGCTGCTCGAGATCGGCGTCGTCACGGCCGTCTTCGCCCTCCTCCCGGCGGTCGCCGTGACCAGCTATCGGCTCCGCGTGTTCACCCTGATGGTCGGCTTCGCGCTCTTCGCCATCGCCCTCAACGTCGTGTTCGGCCACACCGACCAGCTGTTCCTCTTCGTCGGCGGCCTCGCCGGCGTGAGCGCGTACGCCGCCGTCTTCGCGGCGACGACGCTCGGCGTGACTCCCTGGCTCACGCTCCCCCTCGGGGTCGTCCTGGCCGGCCTCCTCGGGGCCGGCGTGAGCTACGTCGCGGCCAGGCAGCAGTTCTCGGTCATCCTCATCGCCGTCTTCACGCTCGCCCTCGGGCTGGCGCTCGACCAGTTCTTCATCGGCGCCCGGTCCATCACCGGCGGGAGCGACGGCGTGGTCGTCCGGGACCTGCTCGTCCACGACCGCCTGGCCTTCTACTACCTGTTCGTCGTCGTCCTGCTCGGGTTCATGCTCGGCTACGACCGGCTCGTCGCCTCCCGGTACGGGCTGGCGTTCGAAGCCATCCGGGAGGACGAGCTCGCGGCCGCCTCCGTCGGTCTGGACGTCGTGCGGTACAAGACGCTCGCCGGGCTGCTCGCGGCGATGATGATCGGCCTCGCGGGGGCCATCTTCGGCTTCTCGGAGGGCTACGTCGCCCCGGCGGTGTTCTCGTTCTCGAGCGTCGACGTGCTCGTCCTCATCATGCTCACCCTCGGCGGGATGCGGACGCTGCTCGGCCCCGTCGTGGGCGCCGTGCTGATCTACGCCATCGACGTGGCGCTCGCGGGCACCGGCGGCTGGCGGACGTTCGTCTTCGGCGTCCTGCTCATCGTGCTCTTCCTGTACTTCCGTGCGGGCATCGTCCCGAAGGTCCGGGCCCTGCTCGCGAAGCGGGGCGTCGACGTGGCCGGTCGGCTCCACCTCGACTGAGCGCGCCGGCCGGTGAGCCCGCCGCCCCGCCGACCCATCGCCCGGCCTACGCGATCTTCGCGTACTGGTCCGACAGCTTCTCGGCCGCGGCCTCGAGCCCGGCCAGCTCCTCGTCGGTCAGCTCCCACTCCACGACCTCCTCGACGCCGTTCGCGCCGAGCTTGACGGGGACGCCGAGGCCGACGTCCGAGAGCCCGAACTCGCCGTCGAGCGCGATGGAGCCGGGCAGCACCGCGCGGGTGTCGCGGAGGATGGCCTCGACCATGTGGGCGACCCCGGTCGCGGGGCCCCACTGGGTGGCGCCCTTGCGCTCGATGACGTTCATCGCCGACTCCTTCAGGTCCGCGAGGATGGCCTCGCGCTCGTCCGCCGTGAAGTCGGGGTCGGTGCCGTCGACCCGGACCTTCGAGAAGACCGGGACTTGGGCGTCGCCGTGCTCGCCCAGGATGGTCGCCTCGACGTTCTTAACCGCCGTCCCGAACCGCTCGGCGAGGACGTACCGGAAGCGGGCGCTGTCGAGCCGGCCGCCGAAGCCGATGACGTGCTCGCGGGGACGGTCGCCGACCTCGTAGAGGTGGCGGTTCAGCAGGTCGACCGGGTTCGAGGTCATCACCGAGACGAAGTCGTCGGTGTGCTCGGCGAGGGAGTCGTGGATGGCCTCGACGATGGGGGCGTTGTCGCCGGCGAGGTCGATGCGGGTCTGCCCCGGCTTTCGCGGGATGCCCGCCGTGATGACGACGACGTCGGAACCGGCCGTGGCCGAGTAGTCGCCCTGGACGACCCGGGTGTTCGAGTCGTAGGCGACGCCGTGGTTGGCGTCCGCAGCCTGCCCGACGGCGACGTCCTCCTGCGCGGGGATGTCCACGAAGACGAGCTCGTCCACGACGTCGCGGAGCGCGAGGCTGTAGCCGGCCGCCGCGCCGACCGTTCCGGCGGCCCCGATGATGCTGACCTTTGCCATGCCTGAACGTCCTCCCGGGCGACTGTTAACCGCTTCGACACGGTCGAGCCGCTCCCGTGACGCTTTTCCACCGACGGCCCGTTGGACGCCGTATGAGCGAGGAGTTCGACAAGGAGGCGGAGAAGGAGAAGCTCCGCGCCCAGCTGGCCGCCGAGGAGTCGGACCGCCAGTCGACCCAGCACATGAGCGAGCTGCTCCTGAAGGGGGCGACGATGACCAACCGGGGCTGCGGCCAGTGTGGCGACCCGCTGTTCCGCCACGAGGGCCGCACCTTCTGCCCGACCTGCGGCTGGGAGCCCGGGACGGCGGTCGCCGAGGGCGGCGACGCCGCCGAGGCGGCGGGCATCCAGGCGGTGGCCACCGATGGCGAGCCGGCCAGCAACGCCTCGCCTGCCGGAACCCCGCCGTCCCCGGGAGCCGGCGGCCCGTCGGCCGCTGCGGCGTCCGAGCCCGTTTCCGGGCCCGGCCAGCCGACGGCCGTCGGCGATGGCGACATCCCGGCGGCTCGGGCGGCCCTGGTCCGAACGGTGACGGCCCTGGCCCGGGAGGCCGAGGCCACGTCGGACGTGGGGCGGGCCCGCGAGCTGCTCGCCGCGGTCCGCGAGGGCGCCGAGGCCATCCGGGCCCTCGACGCGACCGGCCGGTAGCGGAGGTCGACCGATGGTCGAGCGCATCCTCGTCCCCATCGACGGCTCCGAGAACGCCGAGCGGGCGCTGCGCTTCGGCGCCGACCTCGCCAGCCGCTACGGGGCGTCGCTCGACGTGGTCCACGTCACCGACGTCGAGACCGAGTCCACACGGGCCCTGCTCGACCGGGCCCGCGCCGTCCTCGACGAACTCGGCCTCGAGGCCGAGCCGCGGGTCGCCTTCGACCTCCGAATGACGTTCGGGTCGAGCGACCGGGTCGGGGCCACCATCCTCGACCTCGTCGAGACCGAGGGCTACGACCACGTGGTGATGGGCCACCACGGCGACGGCGCCGTCGAGCGGCTCCTCCTGGGCAGCGCGACGCGGACGGTCATCCGCGCCGACTCGGTCGCGGTGACCGTCGTCCCCTGACGCCCCTCGTCGACGGACGGCCGTGTGGCCCGCCTACGGCTCGTACTCGCTCCCCGCGACCTCGCGGATGCGCTCGGCGGTGACCTCGCCGACGCCGGGCACCGTCCGGAGCGTCTCCTCGTCCGCGGCCATCACCGCCTCGACGCTCCCCAGCGTCTCGAGCAGCGCCCGGGCCGTCACCGGGCCCACCTCGGCGATGGCGGAGACCACGTACTCCTGCTGCTCGGAGAGGGTCCGGGCGCCCTTCTCGCCGTGGACCGAGGCCTTGCGACCGTCTCGCTGCTGCTCGCGCTTCGCGATGACGGCCAGCAGGTCGGCCGTGTCGGCCTCGTCACGGGTGCGGAGCACGCTGGCCCCGAAGTCGACGGCCAGCGAGGCGAGGGCGCCACGGATGGCGTTCGGGTGGACGTTGCGCTCGGCGTAGAGGTCGGCCTCGCCCTCGATGAGCACCACCGGCCGGGCGTAGTGGCGGGCCATGTCCCGGACCTGGCCGAACAGCGAGCGGTCCTCGCCGGTGAGCGTCGCCAGGAAGTCGGCGACGGTCTTTCGCTCGACGACGACGCGGTCCGACAGCACGTAGTCGCCGACGGCGAGCGTCTCGAGCCGGACCCGGTGCCCCTCGCGCGTCGAGAGGTCGCGGGCGATGGCCGCGTCGAGCTCGCGCTGGTCGACGACGATCTCGACGGTCTCGTCGTCGCCCGTCGCCTTCGCGAGGGTCGCCGGCGCGTCGTCGTCGTCGGGCGACTCGAAGTCCGAGAGTCCGGCTTGCCCGGACTCACGGGTCGGGGTCGGCTGGGCGTGGTCAGATCCGGTCGCCCCCGAACCCGCCGCCGTGGTCCCCGAATCGCTGCTCGTCGTCCCCGAACCGCCGCTCATCGCCTCGGTCCCGGCGTGGCCGGCCGTCCCGCCGTCCACCTCGCCGCCGTTCGTCTCCGCCCCGTCCGCGTGGATCCCGGCCCGGAGCTCCTGCTCGACCTCGGGGACCAGGCGCTTGAGCGAGCGGAGCTCGTCGCGCATGCGGTCCTCCTCGTGCCTCGACTTCCAGAAGAAGGCCTCGTCCCGGGTGTCCTTGGCGATGAGGACGACGACCCGACCCTCGGTCTGCCGGCCGGTCCGGCCCTTGCGCTGGATGGACCGGATGGCGGTCGGCACGGGCTCGTAGAACAGCACGAGGTCGACCTCGGGGACGTCCAGGCCCTCCTCGGCGACCGAGGTGGAGACGAGCACCTCGAACTCGCCGGCGCGGAACGCGTCGAGCACCGCCTGCTGGGTCTTCTGGGTCATGCCCTTCGACTCGCCGGCGTCGGCCTGGCCGACGAAGCGTCGGGTCTCGAAGTGGTTGCCGAGGAAGGCGGTGAGCGCCTCGGCCGTGTCGCGCGACTCCGTGAAGACGATGACCCGGTCGCCGCCGTCGATGCCGAGCGTCTCGGCGACGAGCATCCGCGTCCGCCGGAACTTCGGGTGGAGGTCGTCGAAGTCCTCGGCGAGCTGCATCGCGCGTTTGACCCGCGGGTCGGAGACGAACCGCTGGGACGCCTTGGACGCGCCCGACGAGCGGGCGGCGTTGCGCTGGCGCTCGAAGTAGCGCCGGAGCGACTCCACGCTCTGGGTCTCGACGAGCTCGACGGCCCGGCGGAGCTTCATCACCTCGGCGTGGGCGCTCATGCCCTCGTAGCCCGCGCTGTCGCCGCCGTCGATGAGCCCCTGGAGCCGCCCGCGGACCTGGTTCAGCTCGCCCTGGCTGATGCTCGTGTCCGTCCGGTCGAGCACGCCGAGCGACTTGAGGTTCCCCAGCCGCTCGGTCACCACCTCGTTCAGCGCGTCGCGGATCGCGAGGACCGCGTCCGGCAGGGTCACGTGCAGCCAGTCGACCTCGGTGCCGTGGGCGAACGCGGCCACGTCGGCGTCGTCCTCGGTCATCACCTCGACCTCGGCGAGGCCGAGGTTCTCGCAGACCTCGAGGATGGCCTCGGTGTCGCCCCCGGGCGAGGCCGAGAGCCCGGTCACGAGCGGCTGCTCGGCGTCGGCGTGGTAGCGCTCGGCGATGTAGGTGTAGGCGTAGGCGCCGGTGGCGCGGTGACACTCGTCGAACGTGCAGTGGACGACGTCGGCCAGCGAGACCCGGTCGCCGATGAGGTCGTTCTCGACCACCTGCGGCGTCGCGACGACGACCGTCGCCCGCTCCCACATCTCCGCGCGGTCGGCTGGCCGGACCTCGCCGGTGAAGACGACCACCTCCTCGTCGGGGATGGTCAGCCAGTCGCGGTAGTCCTCGGCGTGCTGGGTCACCAGCGGCTTCGTCGGCGCGAGGAGCAGCGACTTGCCGCCGAGCCGGTGCAGCCGCTCGGCGGTCACCAGCAGGCTGACCGCCGTCTTCCCGAGGCCCGTCGGGAGGCAGACCAGGGTGTGGTCGGCGGCCGCGCGCTCGGCCAGCTGGAGCTGGTAGCCCCGGCGCTGGACGGCCCCGGGGACGACCAGGGGGTGCTCGACGTGCTGCGGCTCGTCGCCCGTCGCCGCCATCGATTCCGGGGTTGGCCTCGATGCCGGTTAAGGCTTCGCGTGGCGGGGCGGAGGTGAACGCTCGCGTCCGGAATCGCGGCCAAGACTGAAAACGCCCCGACCGTCTAGCCGCCCGTGAACCGGTCATCACCCGTCGAGTGGGCGTTCCTCGGGGTGTGGCTCGTCGTGCTGGCGGTCCTGGCGTTCGGCCTGGCGACCGGTGATGACCTCGTGGCCCGCCTCGCCGTGCCCGTCGTCCTCCTCTTGGCGGCTGGCTCGGTCGCCGTCGAGTGGCGCCTGAGGGGTCGTCGGGATCCGGAAGGCTAGCCCACGACCTGCCGTCCGACCCGGAGATCAGGTGACAGTCGAGACGGGGGACTAATCTCGACGCCGGACGTGCCAATTCGATCGATCGTCCGGACGACACCAAACTCGTTCTATCACTGGACGGTCGTTAAGCCGCTCCCTGGTGCTGGCATGGGTGGGCAACCCGGAATGGCGTACGGGGCGAGGACGCTGGCGTTGGACGCGCGGTAGAAGGTGGTCGAACAGCCGTCCGCGCTGGTCACCTTCCAGAGGTACGTTGGCCGCTGACGCTCGGATACGTGGAACTGCTCGGGACGTCCCGAGCTGTCGAAGACGTGCGGAACGATGCTCCCATTCGGCGCCGGCCCACCAATCGAACCGTTCGGGGACGCCTGGAACCAAGACCCGTTCGCGTCGACGTAGTACAGGGAGGCCGAGACGTGCTCGTCGGTCCGGTCGACCGTCTGCAACAACTCGGGTTCCGTCAGCAGCGGTGCGGACGAGACCTCGATGGAGAACCCCCACCTGAAGCCCGGGGACGAGCCGGTCGTCGTCGTGGACGTGGCGTCCTCGATGCGGATGGGGGCCGATCGGAAACGGTACGTTCCGGGCTCGAGGTAGGCCTGCACCTGATAGTCGCTCCACACGCCGTACGTGGTCGTCCGGGATTCGCCGGCCGGGAACGCGCCGGAGCCACAGCCGTACGCGGCATAGCCGCGCGCCTCGCCTGCCGGCCTCGTCGACTCCCATCGGTCACGGCGGTGTTGGGGTGCGTCGCCTCCGGTCAGATCGAGCCAGAGGCCCTTCGGCGAGCTGCCGCCGTACTGCCGATTGAACGGCCCGCAGCGCCCCGTCCCAACGTCGATCTGGCGGGTCGACCCGGTGTTGGTAGCCGTGATGTCGATGGTGGCTGGATGCCTGGTCGTCGAGTTGCGGTGAACCACCGTCGCCTCGATCGTCAGGTCGTACGCCTCCGGGACGGGGTCCTGTCCCACGATTTGGATACGTCGATTCAGCCCTCGGGTCGAGGTGCGACTCCCCGCACTCGACGTGCGGGTCCCCCTACCCGGAGAACGCGTGATACAGCCCGCGAAGCCCCCGATCACCGTGCTTCCGAGGGCCTTCAGCAGGCTGCGCCGGTCCATGCCAACGTATCGTCGATGCGCCATAAAAAACGCCGCCAGACTGCAATGACGATTTGAGCGTTTCCACGATGCCAATCGCCCCCACGACCCGACCCGACAGTCACCGCTTTCTTAACCCATCGCGGCGCGTGACGCCGCCGATGACCGTCTACGAGAGCGAGATCCCCGGGGTCGGGCACAAGTTCGAGCTCGAGCTCGTCGGCGGCGAGCGCCTGGTCGTGGTGGTCCACCACGACGGGCGCCGCGAGCTGTTCCGCCGGCCGGGCCCCGAGGCCGACTCGGAGAAGCTCGTCGACCTGCCGGCCGCGGCCGCCCGCGAGCTCGGCACCATCCTCCAGGGGGCGGCCTTCCAGACGGTCGACGTCGCCGACCTCGAGGTGCCGCTCGGCGAGGCCATCATCGAGTGGGTCGAGGTGCCTGACGGCTCGCCGCTGGCCGGCCGGACGCTCGGGGAGGCGGGCGTCCGGCGAGCGACCGGCGCCGCCATCCTCGCCGTCCAGCGGGGCGACGAGACCCTCCCGAACCCGGACCCGGCCGAACGCCTCGCCCCCGGCGACGTCCTCGTCGCCCTCGGGACCCGGGCGGCCCAGGCGGCGCTCGAGGCCCTCGTCGAGGATGGCTGAGCCGCTCCTCGTCCAGGCCGGCGTCGTCTTCACCGTCCTGGCCGTGGCCGGGGCGCTCGCCTGGCGGGTCCGGCAGTCGGTCATCCCAGCCTACCTCCTCGCCGGACTGCTGGTCGGCCCGTACGGGCCGCGCGTGGCCGGCGTCTCGCTGGCCGTCGTCGCGCCCTCGGAGTTCGTCCGGCTGTTCGCCGCGCTCGGCGTCGTCTTCCTGCTGTTCTTCATCGGCGTCGAGTTCAGCGTCCCGACGCTGCTCGCCGAGCCTCGGCGCATCCTCCGGGCCGGCGGCGCCGACCTGGCCGTGAACGCCGGGCTCGGCCTCGCGCTCGGCCTGGCGGCCGGGTTCACGCCGCTCGAGGCGGTCCTCCTCGCGCTCGTGGTCTACCCCTCGTCGTCGGCCGTCATCACGAAGTCCCTGGTCGACCTGGGCTGGGTCGCGGACCGGGAGAGCGAGGCCATCATCGGCGTGCTCGTGGCCGAGGACGTGGTGATGGCGGTCGCCCTGGCCGTCTTGGCCGCGGCCACCCTGGGCGGCTCGTCCGCCTCGGTGCTCCGGGCGCTGGCCGAGTCGTTGGCCCTCCTGGTGGGGTTCGTGCTGCTCGCCACGGTCGGCCGGCGGCTGGTCGAGGCGGCCTTCGACACGCGCTCCGACGAGCTGTTCCTGCTCCGGGTGGTGGGCCTCGTCGCGCTCCTCGCGGGGCTCGCGGCCGCGACCGGGGTCAGCGAGGCCGTGGCGGCGTTCTTCGTCGGGGCGGCCATCAGCGAGTCCGACCTCGCGCCCCGGCTCGAGTCGGTCCTCCACCCGGTCCGCGACCTGTTCGCCGCCGTCTTCTTCTTCGCCATCGGGCTCGAGACGGACCCGGTGGCCATCGCGGGGGTCGGCGGCCTGCTCGTCGTCGGCGTCGTGGTCACGACCCTCGGGAAGCTCGCGAGCGGCACCCTCGGCGGCCGGGCCTACCGGCTGCACCCGCG
>Ga0102944_1000198_pt1 | contig 49649 bp, 47 predicted proteins | sample SalPonD_shore_MG_FD_78172 | JGI IMG/M metagenome (GOLD analysis project Ga0102944, IMG submission 78172) | Salt pond soil microbial communities from South San Francisco under conditions of wetland restoration - Salt Pond MetaG... | ecosystem: Environmental > Aquatic > Marine > Intertidal zone >... | reverse complement strand
CGCCCACCACCAGGCTGTCGAGGCTGCCCGCCACCCGGAACAGGTGGGTGATGGCCTCGCGGTCGCTGTAGGCGTAGACGTGCGGGCGCAGCTCCTCGGCCGTCAGGCCGTGGGACTCCGCCAGCCAGGCGATGACCGCCTCCGGGCCGCCCTCCGGGGTCACCGCGCAGTAGCATTCGGTGCGGTTGCAGGTGGACAGGATGGCGCCTTCTCGCACCGCCGGCTGCTGGGTGAGATCCAGCAGGGCGTCGGGCAGGGTCTCGGGCCCGAAGGAAACCCGCTCCCGGATGGCAACCGGTGCCGTCTTGTGATTTACGCCGATGGCGAGGATATGCATGGGAATCGCGGTCTTGCGGCGGCTGCCGTCGATGCTCCGTGTCGCCGGGGATGGGCCCGGGCCCGGCCGGCATCCTGACGGGGGGGCGAGGCCGCCCCTGATGCGGGCAGCGGTCCCCGGCGGATATCGGGGCTCGGTAACCGGCAAATAGTGCGCCATTGCCCCGCCGAGTTCAAGCGCCGGGCCCGGGCCGCCGGGGTGGCGCTTTGGACACCCCTTCCGGGCTATGGGACAATCTGCAAGCGGATTGGATCCCTCAGCCCGTCGCCTCCCGCCCGAGGGCGGTCCGCACTGCCCGATGGCTTCGTTTCAAGCGGCCTGGCTGCGCACCGGAGGCCCCGCCGGTCCGGCTGCGCATCCGTCAATGGACACTACCCCGTGAGTCTGCGCTTGCCCAGAGCCCGAACCAGCCTCCTCGGCCTGGCGGCCGTCCTGCTCGCCGCCTGCCAGACCCCGGCCCCCGGTCCGGAGCAGCCGCCGGCTCCCGCCCCGGACGACGCCCGCTCGGGGTCGGTCGATCCCTATCGCTACGGCATGTTCGCCTACCTCGCCGCCCAGCTGGCGCGCCACAACGGCCAGCTGGCCGAGGCCGCCACGTGGTTCGCGCGCACCGCGAAGGTCACCGGCCGCGCCGACCTCTACGGGGAGGCGGTCAATGCCTCGCTCCAGGCGCGGGACGCCGACGCGGGCGAGCGCTACGCCGAGCGCTGGCGCCAGGCCGCGCCGGGGGCGGTGGCGCCCCTGCTGGCCCTGGCCCGCACGCGCGCCCAGAAGGAGGATGTGGCCGGTGCGGCGCAGGCCATGGGGCATGTCGTGGTCGATCACCCGGATGCCGCCCCGGTGCTGCGCAGCGCCGGCGAGCGCCTGGCGGAGGTGGGCGGCGTGAGCGTGGCGGTGCGCACCCTGCGCAAGACGGCGGAGGCCCATGCCGACAGCGCCGCCGCCCATCTCGCCTACGGCCACCTGCTGGGGCGGCTGGGCCAGAGTGAGTCGGCCGCCGGCGAGCTGCGGCGCGCCCTGGAGCTGCGTCCGGACTGGGAGGCGGCGGTGGTGGAGCTGGCCCAGGTGCGCCCGGTGGACGAGGGGCTGGACATCCTGCACACCTACCTGGCCGACCATCCGAATGCCCTGGAGGCCCGCCTGCGCTACGCCCAGGGGCTGCTGGCCGGCGACCGGCCGGGCGACTCCGAGCGGGTCTACGCCGGCCTGGCCGAGGATCGCCCGGATTCGGCCGAGGTCTTCATGGGGCTGGGCCTGGCCCGCTTCCACCAGCAGGAATGGGATGCCGCGCAGGAGGCCTTCCAGCGGGTGCTGGAGATCGATCCCGGCAAAAGCGCCGCCCTCTTCCATCTGGGCCGGGTGGCCGAAGAGCAGGGCCGCTATGAGGAGGCCGGCGGCTTCTACAGCCGGGTCCATGCCGGACGCTTCCTGCAGCAGGCGCGCCTGCGGGAGGCGGTGACTGCGGTGCGCGGCGGGGATCTGCAGCGGGCCCTGCAGCTGATCCGGCAGATGCGCGCCGGCAATCCCGGCGAGCCCGAATATTACCGGCTGGAGGCCCGGATCCTCACCGAGCTGGGCCAGCTCCAGGCCGCCGAGCAGGTGGCCGATCAGGGGCTGGAGCGGGCCCCGGGTCATGTGGAGCTCCTCTACACCCGCGCCCTCATCCGCGACCAGCGGGGTGAGGAAGCCGGCATGGAAGCCGACATCCGCCGGATCATCAAGCAGCGCCCCGATGAGGCACGGGCCTACAATTTCCTCGGCTTCAGCCTCGCCGACCGCGGCGTGCGCCTGGATGAGGCCCTCGATCTGGTGCAGCGGGCCAACGAGCTGGAGCCCGACCAGGGCTACATCATCGACAGCCTGGGCTGGGTGCACTACCGCATGGGCCACCTGGCCCGGGCCGAGCGCTACCTGCGCCGGGCCCTGGAGCTGACTCCTGACGACCCGGAGATCCTGTCCCATCTGGGGGAAGTCCTGAAGGCCCGCGGCCGGAGTGACGAGGCGCGCGCCGCCTGGCGCCGGGCCCTGGCCAACGCCGAGGCCGGCAGCGCCCTGGCGGACAGGCTGAAGGGCCGTCTGGAGGCGGTGGAGGCAAAGTGAGGTCCCCGCCGAAGCCGCTATTCGCCGCATCCCTGGCGCTCCTGCTGGCCGCCTGCGCCGTTCCTCAGCTCCCCGGCCCCGCCGCTGACCGGGAGGCGGCAGCGGCCGCGTACCGCCAGCGGGCCGAGCGCCTCGCCGGGCTCGCCGGCTGGCGCCTGGATGGCCGGGTGGTGGCCAAGGGGCCGGGCGAGAGCGGTCAGGCCCGCATCCGCTGGAGCCGCAGCGACGGCGAGGGCCGCCTGGCGGTGCGCAACCCCTTCGGCCAGACCATGCTCGAGGTGCGCAGCGGCAACGGCGGCCTGCGCATGCGGGATGCCCGGGGCAACCTGTACCGCGGCGACCAGGTGGCGGCGGAGCTGCGCCGGCGGCTGGGCTGGCGGGTCCCCGTGGGGCGCCTGGCCGACTGGGCCCTGGGCCTGCGCCCCGGCGGGCGTGTGCCCGAGGACCTGGACGGCCGCGGCCGGCCCCGGCACCTCACTGCCGGGGCGTGGACGGTGACCTTCGCCGAGTACACCCGGGTGGACGGCCTGTGGCTGCCTCAGGCCATGCATGTGAGCCGCGACGACATGGCGCTGCGCATCCGGGTGGACCGGTGGCGGCTGCAGTGGCCGGAGGACGCGGGGAGGGGCGGATGAGCGACGCCTCCCCGTGCGCGGCCGAGCCCGCCCTGGCCGCCCCGGAGTGGGACGGCGAGGGCTGGCTCAGCGCCCCGGCGCCCGCCAAGCTCAACCTGTTCCTGCACGTGACCGGCCGTCGCCCCGACGGCATGCACGAACTGCAGACCCTGTTCCAGTTCCTGGCCTGGGGCGACCGTCTGCGCTTCCGGCCACTGGAGGCCCCCCGTATCGAGCGGGTGGGCGAGGTGGCCGGCATCCCCGAGGCCGACGACCTCGTGGTGCGCGCCGCCCGCCTGCTGGCGGAGCGGGCGGGCTTCCGCGGCGGCGTACGCATCCGGGCGGACAAGATGCTGCCGGTGGGGGGCGGCCTGGGCGGCGGCAGCAGCGATGCGGCCACCACCCTGCTGGTGCTGAACCGCCTGTGGCGGACCGGGCTCGGGCGCGCCGAGCTGGAGGCCCTGGGCGCCCGCCTCGGCGCCGACGTGCCGGTGTTCATCGGCGGCTCCGCCGCCTGGGCGGAGGGGGTCGGCGAGCGCTTGACCGCGGTGGCCGACCTGGACGAGCCGTGGTATCTCCTGGTCTGGCCCCGGGGGATCCGGGTCAGCACCGGGGAGGCCTTTGCCGACCCTAACTTGACACGAAATCACCCCCTGGTGACAATAACGGACTTTTCTCGCGGGCTCTGCGGCAACGATTTCTCGGCGGTGATCGAGCGGCGCTTCCCGGAGATCGCCCGCGCGCGGGAGTGGCTGGACCGCCATGCCCCCACCCCGGGCCGGCTCACCGGGTCGGGGGCTTGTTTGTTCGCCGCCTGCACCGGCCGCGAGGAGGCCCTCGACCTGTGCGGGCAGGTCCCGGACGGCTGGGGTGCGGGGGTCGCCCGCGGGTGCAACCGGCACCCGCTGACCGACTGGGCGTTCCGCCCCGGGCCCGCCTGATCGGCCCGCCGCGGGGCGGCCGCCGGGTTTCCCGCGGCGCTGCCACCTTGATGGGGCGTGGCCAAGCGGTAAGGCACCGGATTTTGATTCCGGCATTCGCAGGTTCGAATCCTGCCGCCCCAGCCATTTTCAGCCCGGGCCGTTGACCGAATCGGATGGCCGTCCCGCCCTTGAACCGCTAAACGGGTGCAGGCAGCGCGCCCCACCGGCTTCAAGGGCGGGACGGCCATCGTTCCGTTCCCCCTTTCCGATCGGCTCGAGGCCCGGCCCTGGAGCGAAACCCGGAGCACTGATGGCGAACAGCGATCTGGCCCTGTTTTCGGGAAATGCCAACCGGCCGCTGGCCGAGAGCGTGGCCCACCACCTGGGGGTACCGCTGGGCGAGGCCGAGGTCGGGGTGTTTAGCGACGGCGAGGTGCACGTGGAGTTCCTGGAGAACGTCCGGGGACGCGATGTCTTCGTCGTGCAGCCCACCTGCTCGCCGGCCAACGACCACCTGATGGAGCTGCTGGCCATGCTCGACGCCCTCAAGCGGGCGTCGGCGGCGCGCATTACCGCGGTGGTGCCCTACTACGGCTACGCCCGCCAGGACCGGCGGGCCAACGGCCGCACCCCGATCACGGCCAAGCTGGTGGCGGACCTGATCACCACCGCCGGGGCCGACCGGGTGCTGACCATGGATCTGCACGCCGACCAGATCCAGGGCTTCTTCGACATGCCGGTGGACAACATCTACGCCTCGCCGGTGCTGCTGGGCGAGCTCACCCGCATGGAGCTGGAGAACCTGGTGGTGGTGTCGCCGGACGTGGGCGGCGTGGTGCGGGCGCGCGCCCTGGCCAAGCGCATGGGGGCGGAGCTGGCCATCATCGACAAGCGCCGGCCCAAGCCCAACGAGGCGCAGGTGATGCACATCATCGGCGCGGTGGAGGGCCGCCACTGCGTCATCGTCGACGACATGGTGGATACCGCCAACACCCTGTGCCGCGCGGCGACCGCCCTCAAGGACAAGGGCGCGCGCTCGGTGATGGCGGCGGTCAGCCATCCGGTGCTTTCCGGCGAGGCCATGGAAAACATCGAGGACTCGGGCCTCGACACCATGCTGGTCACCGACACCATCCCGCTCAGCCACAAGGCGGCGTCGAGCGACAAGATCCGGGTTCTGTCCATCGCCGAGCTGTTGGCGGAGGCCATCCGGCGGGTCAACAACGAGGACTCGGTCAGCTCCCTGTTCCCCGAGTGAGGGAGCGGCCGGGCCGCATCAGCGAAACCAGAGTTCACGAGCACGAGGCGATTCACCCATGGCGGACTATTCCCTCAACGCAGTCGAGCGTAACGACAAGGGCACTCCGGCCAGCCGCCGCCTGCGGCGCCAGGGCTGGGTCCCCGCCAACGTCTACGGGGCCGGCAAGGACCCGCACACGGTGGCCATCGGCGAGAACGAGCTGCTCCACCTGATGGAGGAGGAGGGCTTCTTCTCCAGCCTGATCAGCATCGAGGGCCTCAACGAGCGCCAGGACGTGCTGGTGCGGGGCGTGCAGATGCACCCCTACAAGCCCAAGGCCATGCACGTGGACTTCCAGCGGGTGAAGGCGGACCAGAAGCTGAGCCTCAACGTGCCCCTGCACATCAGCGGCGAGGACGGCGCCCCGGGTGTGCTCCAGGGCGGCACGGTGTCCCACCTGATCCACGAGGTGGAGGTCACCTGCCTGCCCAAGAACATCCCGGACTACCTGGAGGTGGACGTGGGCTCCCTGGAGATCGGTGACACCCTGAACCTGTCCGACATCCCCGCCCCCTCCGGCGTGGAGATCACCTTCGACGAGGAGACCGACCAGCCGGTGGTGACGGTGGTCGGCATGCAGGCCGAGCCCGAGGAGGCCATCGCCGAGGAGGCCGAGGAAGAGGCGGCCGAGGCCGAAGCCGAGGGCGAGGAGGCCGCCGAGGGCGGCGCGGCCGAGGAAGGCGCCGGCGAGGAAGAGGAAGAGTAGAGGCGCGCCGTGCTGCGCCTGGTGGTCGGCCTCGGCAACCCCGGCGCGCGCTACCGGGGGACCCGTCACAACATCGGCTTCGACTGGGTCGACCGCCTGGCGGACTCGCTCGGCGCCCGGTGGGCGGCTCAGCGCCGCTACCAGGCGGAGCTGTCGGAGTGGACCGTGGGCGGCGTCACGCTGTGGGCCATGAAGCCGCAGGGCTACATGAACCACAGCGGCCGCTCGGTGGCCCCGTTCGCCCGCGCCAAGGGTATCGCGGCCGACGAGATCCTGGTGGTCCACGACGAGCTCGACCTGCCGCCGGGGGCAGCCCGGCTCAAGGCCGGCGGCGGCCACGGCGGCCACAACGGCCTGCGCGACCTGGTGGAGCAGCTCGGCGCCAAGGACTTCCTGCGCCTGCGTCTGGGCATCGGCCATCCCGGCGACCGCGACCAGGTGACGCCCTACGTGCTCGGCCGCCCGACCCCGGAAGAGCGCCGCGCCATGCAGGGCGCCATGGACCGCGCCACCGAGGTGCTGCCCGAGCTGGCGGCGGGCGAGTGGCAGCGCGCAGTGAATCGCCTGCACGCCCCGGCGCCCTCCTGAACCCCGATCACACACGCTAGCGGACCGGACCTCCCATGGGATTCCAGTGCGGCATCGTGGGCCTGCCCAACGTCGGCAAGTCCACCCTGTTCAACGCCCTCACGCAGGCGGGCATCCAGGCCGAGAACTACCCCTTCTGCACCATCGAGCCCAACGTCGGCGTGGTGCCGGTGCCCGACGACCGCCTCGACCAGCTGGCCCGCCTGGTCCAGCCGCAGGAGGTGACCCCCACCGCCATCCACTTCGTGGACATCGCCGGACTGGTGGCCGGGGCCTCGGAGGGCGAGGGGCTGGGCAACCAGTTCCTCGCCCACATCCGCGAGGTGGACGCCATCGCCCACGTGGTGCGCTGCTTCGAGGACGACAACATCGCCCATGTGGGCGGCTCGGTGGATCCCATCCGGGACATCGAGACCATCGAGAACGAGCTGGTGCTGGCCGATCTGGATAGCGCCGAGAAGGCCCTGGCCAAGGCGCAGAAGAATGCCAAGAGCGGCGACAAGGACGCCAAGGCCGAGGCCGAGCTGCTGGAGCGGATCCAGGCTCACCTGTCGGAGGGCGGCCTGCTGCGCACCCTGGCCCTGTCCGAGGACGACTGGGCGCGGCTCAAGGGCTTCCACCTGCTCACCGCCAAGCCCGTGCTCTACGTGGCCAACGTCGAGGAGGGCGGCGAGAGCGCCAACGCGCAGGTGGCTGCGGTGCGGGACTACGCCGAGCGCAGCGGGAGCGAGGTGGTGGTGGTCAGCGCCGCCACCGAGGCCGAGCTCATGGAGCTGGCCGACGACGAGCGCGCCGAGTTCCTGGCCGAGCTGGGCATGGCCGAGCCGGGGCTGAACCGCGTCATCCGCGCCGGCTACCAGCTGCTCGGCCTGATTACCTTCTTCACCGCCGGCCCCAAGGAGGTGCGCGCCTGGACCGTGCCCGAGGGCTCGGCGGCGCCGCGCGCCGCCCGCGAGATCCACAGCGACATGGAGCGCGGTTTCATCCGCGCCGAGGTCATCGCCTTCGACGACTACGTCGCCCACGGCGGCGAGCAGGGCGCCAAGGAGGCCGGCCGCATGCGCTCCGAGGGCAAGGACTACGTGGTCGCCGACGGCGACGTCATCCTGTTCCGGTTCAACGTCTGAAGCCGGTCCGGAATCCGACCGCAGGGCGATTGACAGGCGCCGATGGATTCCTAAAATAAGTGCCCTTTCTGGCGGATTAGCTCAGTGGTTAGAGCAACGGAATCATAATCCGTGTGTCCGGGGTTCAAATCCCTGATCCGCCACCAATCCCTCAACCGCCCGCCCGGGCGGTTTTTTTGTGCCCCGGGCTGCCGGCCGCCCGGTGCGGGCCCCTATCCGCAGCCGGGAAGATTTCTTATAGTGCTGGGGAATCCTATTGGGGCCGCGCGGGACCCGATGGCCAGGGGGGGTGCCGATTGCCCCGGAATTGCCGGCGCGAAAGGCAGGCCGCGATATGCCGAATGTGGTGATCGTGGATGATCAGTCCACCGATCGACAGATCCTTGCCCAGCTGATCCAGAGCATTGGCGAGGACATCCAGGTGGAGGCCTTCGGGGAGCCGGCCAAGGCCCTCGAGTGGCTCCGTTCCAACCAGCCCGATCTGATCCTGGTTGACTACCGCATGCCGGGGATGGACGGCCTCGCCTTCCTTGAGGCCTGCGAGGAGTTCCCCTCTTGCTCGGGCATCCCGGTGATCATCATCACCGTCATCCAGAGCTCCGAGCTTCGCTACCAGGCCCTCGAGGCGGGGGCCACGGATTTCCTGACCAAGCCCCTGGACGTGCAGGAGTGCCGGGCCCGCTGCCGCAACCTGCTGACCCTCCGCCGCCAGCAGCTGACCATCGCCCGTCACGCCCAGCGCCTGGCCGTCGCCCGGCAGCGCATGGGCCGGGCGTTGCGCACCCTGAGCCTGGGCAACGAGCTGCTGGTCCGCACCCACGACGAGCATGCCCTGGTGGAGGGGATCTGCACCCTGGTGGTGGAGCAGGGCGGCTACCCGTTTGCCTGGGTGGGCTTCCTGGCCGGGGCGGGAGAGACGGCCATCCAGGGGGTGGCCTCCGCCCGGGCCGGCTCGGAGAGCCTGGTGGCCGAGGCCGAACCGCTGCCGGAGGAGCAGCTAAAGGAGGTGGCCGAGACCGGGATTCCGTTGGTCATCAACGACCTCGCGGCCGATGCCTCCTACCAGGCGTGGGCGACTTCGCTGGCGCGCCAGGGGGTGGGGGGCGTGCTGGTACTGCCGGTGCGCATGGAGGGCTATGCCCCCGGCGTTCTGGTGGTCTACACCGCCAAGGCCGGCCAGTTCGACGAGGACGAGGTGGAGCTGCTGGCGCGCACGGCGGACAACATGGGCTACGGGGTAGCCTCCCGGCGAGCGGAGGCGGAACGGGAGCGGGCCGAGAAGGATGCCGACTTCCTGGCCAACTTCGATCCCCTGACCGGCCTTCCCAACCGGGCGGGCCTGCTCAAGCGCCTGCAGGGGCTGAATGAAATCCCGGGCCGCCCGCCGGCGGCCATGCTGGTGATCAACCTGGACCGCTTCAAGCTGGTCAACGACACCGGGGGCCACCAGACCGGGGACCAGGTCCTGCTGCAGGTGGTGAGCCGCCTCAAGCGGGTGATCCGCCAGGGGGACGTGCTCACCCGCACCACCGGCGACGAGTTCGCCCTGCTGGTGCAGGGGGACGGCCGCGGGGCCGGCGAGGCCGGGCTCGCCGAGGACACCGCCAAGGTCGCCGAGCGCATCATCGGGGCCCTGCGCGAGCCCTTCCAGGTGGGCGATTACGAGTACTACATCGGGGCCAGCATCGGCATCAGCAGCATGGAGGGCAGCGGCGAGGAGCCCCAGACCGTCCTGCAGCAGGGGGACACCGCCCTGCGGCAGGCCAAGGAGGCCGGCGGCAACACCTACTCCGTCTACTCCGGGGAGCTCACCGAGCGCCATACCCGCCGCCTGTCCTTGGAGGGACGCCTCCACCGCGCGGTGGAGGCGGGCGACTTCGTGCTCTACTTCCAGCCCATCGTCAGCCTTCGGGACGGCCGGGCGGTGGGCGCCGAGGCCCTGCTGCGCTGGCCCCAGGAGGACGGCACCCTGCTCGGGCCGGCGCAGTTCATCCCGCTTGCCGAGGAGACCGGCCTCATGGTGCCGCTGGGCGGCTGGGTGTTCGACGCCGCCTGCCGGCAGGCCCGGGCCTGGCAGGACGCGGGGCTGGACCTCTACATCTCGGTCAACCTCTCCACCCATCAGCTGCTCAGCCCGTCCCTGACCAGCGACCTGGAGGCGGCCATGGAGGCCCACGGCACCCCCGCCCAGCGCCTGGAGCTGGAGGTGACCGAGGGCGCCATGATGACCGATCCGCCCCTCACCGAGCGCATCCTCCGCGCCCTCCACGAGCAGGGGCTGCACATCGCGGTGGACGATTTCGGCACCGGCTATTCTTCCCTCAGCCGCCTCAAGAACCTGCCCATCAACACCCTCAAGATCGACAAGGACTTCGTCCTGGGGCTGCCCACCGACGCCAACGACCGCACCATCACGCAGAGCATCATCCAGCTGGCGTCCAACCTGGAAATGCGCGCGGTGGCCGAGGGCGTGGAGACCGAGGAGCACAAGCAGCTCCTGATCGAGATGGGCTGCCCCTACGGCCAGGGCTTCCTGTTCAGCGAGCCTGCGCCGCCCGAACGCCTCCTGGAAGGCCTCGGCGGAGGAAATCCCGGCTAGGGATCGTACAGCGGGTGCGGGTTCCGGTTAGAATGAGCAAGGGGAGCCACGGGACCCTTTTATGCGCGTGCTGGACCGTCTCAAGCAGTCTCCGGATACGGAGCCGGAACAGGCCATCGTCCGCGTTGCGGTGGTCGCGGTCCTGCTCGTCTATCTGGAGGCCTACTCGTTCTGGAGCTTCGGCTCGTTCCAGCCCCTGTTCGGCGCCATCGCCTCCATGGCCGCCTACCTGGGGTTCTCCGGATTCCTTTTCCTGTGGATCCTGTACGAGCCCCGCGCCCTGGACAGCCGCCGGGTCCTGGCCCACGTGGGCGACCTGGGGATCATCTCCGGCCTGATGCTCCTGTACGGGGCGCACACCACCCCGCTCTACATCATCTACCTGTGGGTCACCATCGGCAGCGGCCTGCGCTACGGCCAGCGCTTCCTGCTGCTGTGCATGGCCCTGTCGGTGCTCGGCTTCCTCGTCGTCCTCCACTTCAACGACTACTGGCAGGCCAACCAGACCCTCGGCTACGGGCTCCTGGTCGGCCTGGTGGTGCTGCCGCTGTATTTCATGGCCCTGCTGCGCAAGCTGGAGCGGGCGCGCGCCGAGGCGGAGGCGGCCAACCGCGCCAAGAGCCAGTTCCTGGCCAACATGAGCCACGAGATCCGGACGCCCATGAACGGCGTCATCGGCATGATCGACCTGCTCAAGGACACCTCGCTGTCCCCCATGCAGCGCCACTTCACCGAGACCATCCACCGCTCGGCCAAGGCCCTGCTGGAGCTCCTTGAGAATGTACTCGACCTGTCCAAGATCGAGGCCGGCAAGATCGCCCCGCAGCCCGCCGATTTCGACCTGTACGCCACCGTCAAGGGCACGGTGGACATGCTGGCCCACCAGGCCGAGAACAAGGGGCTGCGCCTGGAGCTGCACATCGACCCGCACACCCCTTACCGCGTCCACGGCGACGAGGTCCGTCTGCGTCAGGTCCTGATCAACCTCATCAACAATGCCATCAAGTTCACCGACCAGGGCCGGGTGGCGCTCCGCGTGGAGCCGATCGGCGAGACCCCGGGCCGGGCCGATGTGCGCATGGAGGTGGTGGACACCGGCATCGGCATGCCCGACGAGGTGCAGGAGCGCATCTTCGAGGTGTTCACCCAGGCCGACGGCTCCATCACCCGGCGTTACGGGGGGACCGGCCTGGGCACCGCCATCTCCCGCCAGCTGGTGGACCTGCTGGGTGGCTCCATCGAGGTGGAGAGCGTGCCGGAGGTGGGCACCGTGTTCAGCTTCACCCTGCCCTTCGGCCTCCCGGGCAGCGAGGCCGACGAGGGCACCCTGGCCCCCGGCGGCCGGGTTCTGCTGGTGAGCCGGGACCGGGCCCTGGTGGGCACCCTCCAGGCCTGGCTGGAGGTCTGGGGGCTACAGACCGAGGTGGCGCCGGGGCCCGACGCCGCCCTGGAGCGGATCCAGGGCGGCGAGGACGCATTCCGCGCGGTGCTCGTGGACGAGGGCGAGCTCCTGGAGCCCCTGCGCTTCCTGGGCTGCTTCCGCTCCCCGGACTCCGGCAAGGCCCCGGGACTGGTCCTGCTGCGACGGGATCCGGACAGCCATCGACTGCGCGGCCTGGAAGGGCAGTTCTCGGTGGTGCTCGACCTGCCCCCCGAGAAGCCGCTGGTGTTCAACGCCCTGTATGCCCTTCAGGGCGGGCTCCCGGACGACGAGCGGGTGGTGGATCTGGCCAAGCATCGCCAGGCCCAGTCCCGGTCGGGTCCGGCCAAACGCATCCTGGTGGCGGAGGACAACGCCACCAACCAGGAGGTGATCCGCCTGATCCTGGAGAAGGGCGGCTACCAGACCACCATCGCGGACGACGGCGAGGCGGCGCTCGATGCCCTGGAGGCCGAGGACTTTGATCTCGCCCTGGTGGACATGCACATGCCCGAGCGCAGCGGCATCGAGGTCATGAAGATGCACCAGTTCATGAGCCCCGACGGCGCAGCGCTGCCCTTCGTCCTGCTGACCGCCAACGTCACCAGCGACGCCGTGCAGCAGGCGGAAGAGGCCGGTGCCGCCGCCTACCTCACCAAGCCGGTGGAGGCGAACAAGCTGCTGGAAACCATGGAGCGGGTCCTGGGGGGTGGGGGCAAGCCGGGGGGCAGCGGCCGTGAGGGTGCGGCGGTCGCCGCGGAGAGCCCGGAGGTCCCCGCCGAGGGCCCGGAGGAGGAGGCTGGCTCCACCGCCACCCCCGACGGCCAGCTGGTCTCCGACCGGACCCTGCGGGAGCTGGCCTGCCTGACCTCGGATCCGGCCTTCATGGCCAATCTCATCCAGGGCTTCCTGCGCGACGCCGACAGCCTCGTCGGCCGCATGGAAGAGGCGGCCGGCGGCGACCAGCTGGAGGTCCTGCACGGCCAGGCGCATGCCCTGAAGGGCAGCGCCTCCAACCTCGGTATCGAGGCCGTGGCCAATGTCTGCGAACGCCTGCAGCACGCCGACCCGGTGGATCTGTCCAGCGGCACCGTCCGCTACGAGCTGGACTGGCTGAGGGAACTGCTCAAGCGGGCCCGGCCGGCGCTTCTGGTGCACGCCAGCGGCCAGCTTCAGCAGTGACCGGCAGCCGATTGGGAATGCCGGGCCCCGGAGCGGGTACCATCACCCGCTCCCCGCCCGGGCCCAGGCCTCCTAGTTGGCCTGGCGCTCTTCCTGGCTGATGCGGCGGTTCTGGGCCCGCACCAGTCGCTCCATGGTCCGCAGCTCCTTGTCGGAGAGCCGCAGGGCCGATTCCACCCACAGCTCGGTGATGTCCTTGAGCTCGGCGAAGGGCACGCGGTTGTGGGTGCTGTGCACCCGGTGAATCAGACGGTGGGCGGAGTTGCGCTTGTCCGATTCCTCCAGGAAGGCGTTGAGCCGCTCACGGCCCTCCCCGGCCTCGGCCAGCACGTCCACCACGCCCATGTCGTAGAGCTCCTCGGCCTCGTACAGACGGCCGGACAGGATCATGCGCTCGGCCAGCGACGAACCGATCTTGCGGGACAGGAAGCTGTAGGCCCCCATGCCCGGGAACAGGTTGAACAGGACCTCGGGCAGGCCCAGCTGGGTTCCCTTTTCCGCGATCAGGATGTTGCAGGACAGCGCCGACTCCAGGCCGCCTCCCTGGGCCCGGCCCTCCACCAGCGCGATGGTGGTCACGGGCAGGTCGTAGCCGACGCTGTAGGCGTGGACGATCTCCACGCAGTCCATGGCGTACTTCAGAAGCCCTTCCCCGTCGCCGGCGCGGATCAGCTCCACGAAGCGGTTGAGGTCGCCGCCGAAGTTGAAGATGCCGTCCATGTCGGAGGCCAGGACGGTGTAGCGGATCTCGGGCGCGCGGTCCTCGTCGAGGGCCAGCCGCACGCGGCGCGCCACCTCGTCCTGGAAGGCCTTCATATCGCCCAAAAGCTCCGGAGTGAAGCTGGGGCGGGGATGGGGGTCCATGGACAGGATGGCGGCCCCCCGGTCCTTGTCGAGCTGGACGTTGGAGTGGGTGTAGACGTGGCTGGTCTCGGGGAACTGGATCAGGTTGCTCATGGTACGTCTCCTTGGAGGATGCGGGGCCGTGTCGGGCACGGCGGGGAACGGACTGGGTTGGAACGAAACGGCATGACGACGGCATGCCCCGCCCGCCGGTGGCGGGCGGGGCATGATCGGGGCAGGCGGGCCCCGTGGCCGGGGTCCAGAGCTTGCACAGGGAGCGCCCGGGGTGCCGGGCGTTTGGGACGACCGCGACGGGGTCGCCGTGCGGCGAGCGGTCACAGAGCCCCCCTTTTTGGCTCGGTGCCGGAATCGGGTCCCCGCGGGGTTGCGGGCAGGCACTGACCGGTTGCGGAACGCTCTTTTCAGCCTAACGCCATTAATGGCAAAGTGAAGGGGCCGCCAACGGTTACCCGCAGGAATGCAAACTCCCTGCCGGATCCCGCCCCCGCCCCTCCTTGGCCGGGGGCGGGAGGCGGCCTATAATGCCCTTCCGTTGAAAGGCGTGGTCCCCAAAGTGGCGAAGAAGCTGTACATCCGGACATTCGGCTGCCAGATGAACGAGCACGACTCCACCCGCATGGTGGACCTGCTCGACCAGGCCGTGGGCGTCACCCTTACCGACGACCCGGAACAGGCCGATATCCTCCTGCTCAACACCTGCTCGGTGCGCGAGAAGCCCCAGGAGAAGGTGTTCTCCGAGCTGGGCCGGTGGCGCCCCCTCAAGGAGGCGCGCCCCGAGGTGGTGATCGGGGTGGGCGGCTGCGTCGCCCAGCAGGAGGGGGCCCGGATCCGTCAGCGCGCGCCGTATGTGGACCTCGTGTTCGGGCCCCAGACCATCCACCGTCTGCCGCAGATGATCGACGAGGCCGGGCGCCAGGGCTCAGGCCTCGTGGATGTGGATTTCCCCGAGATCGAGAAGTTCGATCACCTGCCGGCGCCGAGGGTGGAGCGGGCGCGCGCCTTCATTACCGTCATGGAAGGGTGCGACAAGTTCTGCACCTTCTGCGTGGTGCCCTACACCCGCGGCCGGGAGCTCTCCCGGCCGTTCGACGACGTCCTCGCCGAGGGCTTCGAGCTGGCCCAGCAGGGCGTGCGCGAGCTGACCCTCCTGGGCCAGAACGTCAACGGCTATCGCGGCGCCATGGAGGACGGCACCGAGGCCGATCTCGGCCTCCTCCTGCACTATCTGGCCGGCATCAGCGGCATCGACCGCCTGCGTTTCACCACCAGCCATCCCAACGAGTTCGGCGAGGGCTTGATCGAGGCCTTCCGCGAGATCCCCGAGCTGGTGTCGCACCTGCACCTGCCGGTGCAGTCGGGATCCGACCGTCTGCTGGCGCGCATGCACCGCAACCATAGCCGCGCCGAGTTCCTGGACAAGGTGGCCCGCCTGCGTGAGGCCCGGCCCGACATCGCCATCGGCTCCGACTTCATCGTCGGCTTCCCCGGCGAGACCGACGAGGACTTTGCCGACACCCTGGCGCTGGTGGCGGAGGCCGATCTGGACGCCAGCTTCTCCTTCAAGTACAGCCCCCGGCCGGGGACGCTGGCCGCCGAGATCCCCGACGACGTGCCGGAATCGGTCAAGGCCGAGCGCCTGAGCGTCCTGCAGGCCCGCCTCAACCAGCAGGCCATGGACAAGAGCCGCGCCCTGGTGGGCCAGCGGCGCACCGTGCTGGTGGAGGGGCCGAGCCGCAAGGATCCGGCGGAGCTCATGGGCCGCACCCCCTGCAACCGCATCGTCAATTTCCCGGCCCCGGCCGAGCGCATCGGCGAGCTGGTGGACGTAACCATCACCGAGGCCCGGCCCAATTCCCTGCGCGGAAACCTGACCGAGCCCCGGCTCGCCGCCACCCCCTGAACGCCCGCCCGGGACTGTCTCCCTGACCATGACCGCGAACAACCCGGAGCCTGTGTCCCCGTTGCCGCTACCGGCGCCGCCGCGTTGCGGTGTGCGATCCGGCCGGGCCATGATGGGGGCCGGCGGCCCGGCGCGGCGGGGGGAACGCCGTGGCTGACCCCCCTCCCGAGCGAGGCCCCGTGGCGGAGGGCCCCCACCCGGTGGTAATCCAGTTTCCGGACGGGGCCGCCGGTCTCCCCGCGCCGCAACGAGTGACCGCATGGGTCCACGCCGCGCTGGCGGGGGTGCCGGGGGGCGCCCCGCCGGGCGAGGTGGTGGTGCGCGCCGAGGACGCGGCGGGGATGGCCCGGTTGAATGCCGATTTCCGCGGCAAGGAAGGCCCCACCAACGTCCTCTCGTTCCCGGCGGACCTGCCCGCAGGGCCGTGGGAGCCGGCCCTGGGCGATCTGGTGGTCTGCCCGGAGGTGGTGGCGCGCGAGGCCGCCGAGCAGGGCAAGGCGGAGGAAGCGCACTGGGCCCATATGGTGGTCCACGGCAGCCTCCACCTCCTCGGCTACGACCACCAGGAGGCGGCCGAGGCCGAGATCATGGAAGACCTGGAGCGGCGGATCCTGGCAGAACTGGGGTACGGCGATCCCTACCACCCGGAAGGTTAGCTTTGCGGAGGAGTAGCGCGGTGGCCGAGGAAGGCCCGAGACGACGAAGCTGGATCGAGCGCCTGGCGCGCGGCCTGGGGGCGGCCCCCGAGTCGCGCGAGGAGCTGCTGGAGATGCTGCGGGAGGCCGGCGACCAGGGCCTGCTGGACGTCGAGGACCTGCACATGATCGAGGGCATCTTCAAGGTCTCGGAGACCCGGGTGCGGGACGTCATGGTTCCCCGGGGCCAGATGGAGGTGGTCCGGACCGACGAGGATCCGGCCGATTTCATCCCCCGCATCGTGGAGGTGGGCTACTCGCGCCTGCCGGTGGTGGGCGAGGACCGCGACGACGTCCGCGGCATCCTGTACGCCAAGGACCTGCTGCGCTACTGGGCGGCCGCCGAGCGCGAGCAGTTCGACCTGCTGTCGGTGATCCGGCCGCCGGTATTCGTGCCCGAGAGCAAGCACCTGGACAGCCTGCTGCACGAATTCCGCGCCAGCCGCAACCACATGGCCATCGTGGTCAACGAGTTCGGCGGCACCGCCGGGCTGGTGACCATCGAGGACGTGCTCGAGGAGATCGTCGGCGAGATCGAGGACGAGTTCGACATCGAGGCGGTCATGGTCGAGCAGCGCGGCCGCGGCCGCTTCCAGGTGGATGCCCAGATCCCGCTGGAGACCTTCGCCGCCCGTTTCGGCTGCCACCTGGAGGGCGACGGCGTGGACACCCTCGGCGGCTGGATGGTCCGCCGCATGGGCCACCTGCCGGCGGTGGGCGAGTCGGTCCGGGTGGACCGCCTGCTGCTGGAGGTGATCCGGGCCGACCGCCGTCGCATCCGGTCCATCCGGGTGGTGGAGAGCGGCGAGCCCACCCCGGAGGCCGGCGGCGAATCCGGCGAGCCGGCGTGAGCCCGGCGTGAGCAGGCTTCGTCCCCTGGGGCCGGACCTCCTGAACCTGGCCGCCGGCCTGGCCCTGCCCCTGGCCTTCGCCCCTGCCAAGCTCTACTTCCTGGCCTGGCTGGCCCTCATCCCGCTGCTGCTGGCCACCGATGAGCCCCGGCCGGGCCGCCGCTTCCGCCGCGGCCTGGCCTTCGGGCTGGGCCTGTTCGGGGCCGGTTTGCATTGGCTCCTGCCCACCATCCACACCTTCGGCCACATGCCGCTGGCCCTGGCGCTGCCCACCTGGGCCCTGCTGGTGCTCTACTGCGCCCTCTACCCCGCCGCCTTCGCCCTGCTGGGCGGCTGGCTGGGCGGCTCGGCCGCCCTGCGCTATGCGCTCGCCCTGCCGGTGCTGTGGGCCGGCCTCGAGCTGCTGCGCGGCTGGGCCTTCACCGGCTTCCCCTGGCTCGCCCTGGGCGTCAGCCAGGTGCCCGGGCCCCTGGGCGGCTGGCTGCCCGTCCTGGGCAGCCCGGGAGCGGGGCTGGTGGTAGCGGCCGTCAACGGCCTCGTGCTGCTGGCGGGAAGGGCCCTGCTGCGCTCGCAAGCGGCCCCGGCCGGCGCCTTCGGGCTGGCGGCGGCGGGCCTGGTGGCGGCGGGGGCCGGACTGGGGACGGTGGGCTGGACCCGCGCCGACGGTCCCGCGGTGGACGCGGCCCTGGTCCAGGGCAACGTCCCGCAGGAGGCCAAGTGGGACCGGGGCCGGCGGGCCACCATCCTGGCCCGCTACGCCCGGCTCACGCGCGAGCACCTGGGCGCGGACCTGGTGGTCTGGCCCGAGACCGCGGTGCCCCTGTTCGCCGACCGCATCCGGGGCTACCTGGACCGGCTCGGCGGCGAGGCCCGGGCCCGCGGCACCACCCTGCTGCTGGGCGTTCCCGAGCGCGAGTGGGTGGACGGCCGCAAGCAGTTCTACAACACCGTCCTCGCCCTGGGGGCGCACCACGGCCGCTACCGCAAGCGCCACCTGGTGCCCTTCGGCGAGTATGTGCCCCTGCGCAGCATCCTGTTCTTCGCCGAGAAGTTCGTGCCCGGCGACGGTACCTTCGTGCCCGGGAGGAACGCCGCCCCGCTGCGGCTGGACGGCTACAGCGCCGGCCTGTCCATCTGCTACGAGGACGCCTTCCCGCGGGAGGTCGCCGCCACCGTCCATGCCGGCGCCACGGTGCTGGTCAATGTCACCAACGACGCCTGGTTCGGTCGCTCCTCCGGCCCCGACCAGCACGCCCAGATCGCCCGCGCCCGCGCGCGCGAGATGGGCCGGCCCATGCTGCGCGTGGCCAACACCGGCCTGACCTTCGCCGCCGACCGCTTCGGCCGCGTCCTTGCCGCCATCCCGCCGGACCGGCCCGGCGTGGCCCGGGTGCGGGTGCGTCCGCGCCAGGGGGTCACGCCCTACCAGGTGCTGGCCCACGGCTGGCTGGCCGGGCTGGTGGCGGCGCTCCTGGCCCTCTTGGCCTGGCGCTTGTGGCGGGGTCCCCTTCCCGCCCGATTGCGGCGCTGAGCGCCGCCCCCCCTCAGTCCAGACCCAGCTGCGGCCACAGGGCGTCGATGCGCGCGCGGGTGTCGGCGTCCATGCGCACCGGCCGCCCCCATTCGCGATCGCTCTCTCCCGGCCACTTGTTGGTGGCGTCGATGCCCATCTTGGAGCCCAGCCCCGACACCGGGGAGGCGAAGTCGAGGTAGTCGATGGGGCTGTTGTCCACCAGGGTGGTGTCGCGGCTGGGGTCGACGCGGGTGGTGAGCGCCCACACCACGTCGTCCCAGCTGCGGATGTCGATGTCGTCGTCCACCACGATGACGAACTTGGTGTACATGAACTGGCGAAGGAACGACCACACCCCCATCATCACCCGCTTGGCGTGGCCCGGGTACTGCTTGGTCATGCTCACCACCGCCATGCGGTAGGAGCAGCCCTCCATGGGCAGGTGGAAATCGGTGATCTCCGGGAACTGCTTCTGCAGCAGCGGCACGAACAGCTCGTTCATGGCCAGCCCGAGCACCGCCGGCTCGTCGGGGGGGCGGCCGGTGTAGGTGGTGTGGTAGATGGGATCGCGGCGGTGGGTGATGCGCTCCACGGTGAGCACCGGGAAGGTCTCGGTCTCGTTGTAGTAGCCGGTGTGGTCGCCGAAGGGGCCCTCCACCGCGGTGTCGCCCGGGTGGATGTGGCCCTCCAGGACGATCTCGGTGTGCGCCGGGATCTGCAGGTCCACCCCGATCCCCTGCGCCAGCTCGGTGCGGGCGTCGCGCAGCAGGCCGGCGAACTGGTGCTCGGATAGCGTATCCGGCACCGGCGTGACCGCCGCCAGGATGGTGGCCGGGTCCGGGCCGAGCGCCACCGCGATGGGGAACGGCGCATCGCCGTGGACCTCGCGCCAGCGCCGGTAGTCCAGGGCGCCGCCGCGGTGGGCCAGCCAGCGCATGATGACGCGGTTGCGGCCGATCACCTGCTGGCGGTAGATGCCCATGTTCTGGCGCGCCTGGTCGGGGCCGCGGGTGACGGTGATGCCCCAGGTGATCAGCGGCCCGGCGTCCTCCGGCCAGCAGGTCTGCACCGGCAGGCTTGAGAGGTCGACGTCGTCGCCCTCCACCACCACCTCCTGGCAGGGCGGGTTCTTGCGCTCCTTCGGCCGCATGTTCAGGGCCTTGCGCAGGATGGGCACGGTCTCCCACAGCTCGCGGAAGCCGCCGGGGGGCTCGGGCTCCTTGAGGTAGGCCAGCAGCCGGCCCACCTCGCGCAGCTCGGCGGTGGACTCGCGGCCCATGGCCCAGGCGATGCGCTCGGCGGTGCCGAACAGGTTGGTCAGGGCCGGGAAGGCGCCGGTCCTGGGCCGCTCGAACAGCAGGGCCGGGCCGCCGGCGCGCAGCACCCGGTCGCTGATCTCGGTCATCTCCAGGTGCGGGTCCACCTCGGCGTCGATGCGCTTGAGGGCGCCCTTGGCCTCCAGCAGGTCGAGGAAGTCACGCAGGTCTTTCATTTACGGGGCCTTTCTGGAAAGTCAAAGGCGTTGGGAACGCCAAGGCGCCAAGACACCAACAACGGCGGATGCTTGCTGGGGCTCAGCCTTCCCTCGTCACTTGCTCGTGGCAGCGATCCGGGTGCTTGGCCCGTAACGGCCACCCCCCCCTCGAGCCATGGGTCGGGCAAGGGGCCTCGGCCAGCTCCAAACCCAGGATCAATGGGGTGTCCTTGGCGTCTTGGCGCCTTGGCGTCCCCTAGGCCGTAGCGTATTCCAGCAGGATGCCGGCGAACACCGCGCCGCCCAGCCACTGGTTGTTGAGGAAGGCGCGCAGGCAGGGACCGCGCTCGCGGCGGCGGATGAGCCACTGCTGGTAGGCGCCGAAGGCGACCGCTCCCAGCAGGCCGAGGGCGTACCAGCCGCCGAAGCCGGCCTGGGCGCCGACCACGGCGAGCAGGGCCAGGGTGGCCAGCTGGAAGGCGGCCACCGCGACCCGGTCCCAGTCGCCGAGCAGGACGGCGGTGGAGCGCACGCCGATGGCGAGGTCGTCGGGGCGGTCCTCCATGGCGTACATGGTGTCGTAGGCCAGGGTCCAGCAGATGTTGGCGGCGAACAGGGTCCAGGCGATGGCCGGGACCTCCCCCGCCACCGCCGCGAAGCCCATGGGAATGCCCCAGCCGAAGGCCATGCCCAGGTACGCCTGCGGCAGGTGGGTGAAGCGCTTCATGAACGGGTAGGTGGCGGCCAGCACCACCCCCACCAGGGCCAGGTAGACGGTCAGCCGGTTGAGCAGGAGCACCAGGGCGAAGGCGACCAGGCCCAGCGCGGCGAACAGCGCCAGTGCCTCGCGCGGGCCCACCTCGCCGGCCGCCAGCGGGCGGTCGCGGGTGCGCGCCACGTGGGGATCGAGGTCGCGGTCGGCGTAGTCGTTGATGACGCAGCCGGCGGAGCGCATGAGGAAGGTGCCGACCACGAACACCGCCACGATCCAGGCCGGGGGCGCACCGTCCCCGGCGATCCACAGCGCCCACAGCGTCGGCCACAGCAGCAGCAGGGTGCCGATGGGCCGGTGCCAGCGCATGAGGCGGGCGTAGGCGCCGAGCCGGGTGGCGGGGGTGGCCGCGCTCACAGCGTGTCCATCCCCGGCAGGAACACCTCCCCCACCAGCAGCCGGCCGCCGCCGGCCCGGTGCAGCGAGCGCCGGGCCCACAGCGTCTCGCCGCCGGCGCCCGCCACCGGCGCCGCCTCCAGGCGCAGGCGCGCCACGTCCGCCGAGGGCTCGAACAGGCGGTCGCCGAGGGGGTACTCCCCCGGGTCCGGCAGCACCCCTTGCGGGATCCAGCTGCGCGCGAACACCAGGTCGGTGCCGCCGCAGCGCAGATAGACCTCGCGCTGATGGACGGCCTCGCCGGCCGGCCGCTGCAGCAGCTCGGCGCCGGCGGCGGGCAGGGGCACCGTGAGCCGGCGATGGATGTGCAGGGAGAAGGCCTCGGGGCAGGCGGCCCGCAGGGCTTCGGTGAGGGAGCCGGCCAGCGCCAGCCAGTCGGCCAGCTGGGCGCGCCCTGCCAGCTCGCCGGCCCAGGATGCCGGCGGGCGCCAGGGGCCCAGGGTGGGGAACAGGTCGGTGTCCGCGGCGAAAGGCTCGGTCATGGTCCCGGCGGCTGGTGGGGCCCGCCTCCGCCTCCGGGGGAGGGGAACGGCCGGCCAGGAGTGGGAGGCAATTCTAGCGCAGCCCGCCGCGGACGTCAGGGAGGTGGCGAATCAGGCCCGGCGCATGGCCTCCAGGCGTCGCCGCGGCCCGGCGGGCAGGCGGCGCTGCATGCCCTGGATCAGGTCCTGCTCGTGGCGCTGCCAAAGCAGCCCCAGCCAGACGATCAGCAGCCCCGCGGCGGTGAGGGCGAAGGGAAAGAGCAGGCTGTCGGCGAACAGGTCGTGGGCCAGGTGCCCCAGGTACAGGGCCACGCCCAGGCCGCCGAAGACGGCGAGCACCCGGCGCACGAGCAGTATCCCCAGGCCCAGGAGGGCGAGATTGATGGCCAGGAAGCCCAGGCGGTCCCATTCGCTGTCGGCGTGCTGCATCATCAGCCCGCCCCAGAAGGACAGCACCCCGAACAGGTAGAGCCAGAAGCCGAAGTCGGGACGCCGCCCGCCGCGGAGATCCAGCCACAGGGCGATGCCGGCCAGGGCGATGCCCATCCAGATGGCCACCAGCCCGCGCAGCTCCAGCTGCGCGGACCATGGAGCGGCGGCCGGCTCGGGGCCGAACAGGAAAGGGGCCAGGTCCATGCCCAGGTACCAGCCGGTCACCGCCACCGGGAGGGTGAGAACCGGCAGGCGGAAGCGGTACAGGGTCGCGGCCCCGGCGGCCAGGGTGCCCAGCTCCATGAACAGCCAGCGCCAGTCCACGTAGCGGTGGAAGGCCCGATAGGCGGACTCGTGGCCGGGGGTCAACCACCCCAGGCCCACCTGCAGGCCGTAGATGCCCAGCGGCACCACCGCCACCGCGAGCGCTGCGAGCAGCCCGGCGGCCAGCGCGTGGCCCCGGCGCTCGAGGGCGCCGGCGGCCACGACCGAGGCGGCGGCATAGGCGGCCGCGATGGCCAGCAGTCCCCAGCCGCCGAAGCGCTCCCAGCCCAGGTTCATGAACAGGGTCAGGGCGCCGATGGCGATCAGCCCGCCCAGGTACTGCAGCAGGTGGGCCATGCGGAAGCCGGGGCGGCCGCGCTGGCGCTCTTCAAGGAACGCGGCCAGACGCGCGGTCTGCTCGGGGCCCAGAAGGCCCGCCCGGTTGGCCGCCTCCAGGTCGGTGGTGTCGAAGCGCATGAGGGACACCTAGCCCGGCTCGCCGCCGTCGCGGTCCAGGCGGCGGTAGTGGATGGCCTCGGCCACGTGGGATTGGCCGATCACCTCGGCGCCGTCCAGGTCGGCCACAGTCCGGGCCAGCTTGAGCACCCGGTGGAAGGCGCGGGCCGAAAGCCCCAGGCGGTTGCTGGCGGTCTCCAGGAAGGCCAGGGCATCGTCGTTCGGGCGGCAGTGGGCGCTCACCCCGCCACCGTCCAGCTCGCCGGCGGCGACGCCCATGCGCGCCAGCTGGCGCTGGCGTACCGCCTCCACGCGCTCCCGAACCGTCGCCGAGGCCTCGCCGTCGCCGGTCAAGCCCGGGCGCAGCTCCTCCACCGGCAGCGCCGGCACCTCCAGCTGCAGATCGATGCGGTCCAGCAGGGGGCCGGACAGGCGGCCGCGGTAGCGCCGCACCTGGGCCGGCGTGCAGCGGCAGGCATGGCGCGGGTCGCCCAGATAGCCGCAGGGGCAGGGATTCATGGCGGCCAGCAGCTGGAATCGGGCGGGGAAGCGCAGGGTGGCGCGCGCCCGTGCCACGCTCACCTCCCCGGTCTCCAGGGGCTCGCGCAGGGCCTCGAGCACCGAGCGCTGGAACTCGGGCAGCTCATCCAGGAACAGCACCCCCCGGTGGGCGCGCGTGATCTCGCCCGGCCGCGGCGGGCTGCCGCCGCCCACCAGGGCGGGCATGGAGGCCGAGTGGTGCGGGGCGCGGAAGGGCGGTACCGGGTCCAGGGCGGTGACCGTCTCGCCCTGGACCGAGCGGATGCGCGCCGCCTCGATCTGGTGGCTCGGGTCCAGCCGCGGCAGGATGCCGGGCAGGCAGCGCGCCAGCAGGGTCTTGCCGGCCCCGGGCGGCCCGCTCATCAGCAGGCCGTGGCCGCCGGCGGCGGCCACCTCCAGGGCGCGCTTGGCGGGGGCCTGGCCGCGCACGTCGGCCAGGTCCGGCGGATCGTGGGCGGGGGCCGGGCCGGGCGCGGCGGCGGCAAGCGGGGCGTCGCCGCGCAGGTGGGCGGTGACCGCATTGAGGGAAGCGGCGCCGAAGGCGGGCACGGTGCCGGCCACCGCCGCCTCGGCGGCATTGTCCGCGGGCACCACCAGGGCGGCGCCGCTGCCGGCCAGCTCCAGGGCCGCCGCCAGCGCGCCGGTGACCGGGCGCAGGCGTCCGTCCAGGGTCAGCTCGCCCAGGAGCTCGAAACCGTCGGTGGCCGCGCGCGGCAGCTGGCCGGAGGCGGCCAGGATGCCGAGGGCGATGGCGAGGTCGAAGCGGCCGCCGTCCTTGGGCAGGTCGGCGGGGGCGAGGTTGACCGTGACGCGGGCGGTGGGGAAGTCGTAGCCGCTATTCACCAGGGCCGCGCGCACGCGGTCCTTGGCCTCCTTCACCGCCGCCTCGGGCAGGCCGACGATGGCCAGCGCCGGCAGCCCCCCGGCCAGGTCCACCTCCACCTCTACCGGCGGCGACGCGACACCGGCCAGCGCGCGGCTGGCGATCACCGCATGCGCCACGGCTCCCCCCTTTTCCGGATTGTGGCGTCCGGTCTACTTGCGCGGCTCGTTGGCGTCGTAGCCGGAGGAGGGATCGCCCGGATCGGGCTCCAGCGGCTCGCTGCCGAAGCCCTGGGCGCTGGAGCCCGGCTCCACGCCCAGCTTGGCCTCGAGCGCCTCGATGCGCCGGCGCGCTTGGTCCAGGCTGCGCTGCTGCTGCTCGAGCTCCTCGCGGGTGACCAGGTCCATGCGCTCCAGGACCGGTCGCACCGCGTCCCGGACCGCCTGCTCCATGCGCTCGGGCGGGAGCCCCAGCCGTCCGAGGGCCTGCCCGATCTCGCGGGCCAGGCTGTCCAGCATGCCGGAAGACGACGATTGGCTCATGGCGGTGCCTCCAGGACGCGTCGCCGAAAAATGGGATATCCACTCCGGCATCCTAGCAGAACCCGGGCACTCCCTGGCCAGGGGGCCGCAAGGGGAGCGGGGGGCGGGCAAAAATGGGTTGTGTCCGGCTGGTCTGCTAGGCTAGAGGCCGGATCCGCAAGCCACGGGGTGAGGCCCCGCCATGTCGTCCGACCAGCCCGAATTCGTGCGCTCCTTCCGCGCCGCCGCACCCTACGTCCACGCCTTCCGCGGCCGGACGTTCGTGGTGGTGTTCGGCGGCGAGGTGGTCAGCGACGGCCAGTTCACCGCCCTGGCCCACGATCTGGCCCTGCTCAACAGCCTGGGCGTGCGCCTGGTGCTGGTGCACGGGGCCCGGCCCCAGATCGAGCAGCGCCTGGCCGCGCGCGAGCTCAGGCCGCGCTACGAGCAGGGCTGGCGGGTCACCGACGCCGCCGCCCTGGGCGCGGTCAAGGAGGCCGTGGGGCGGCTGCGCCTGGAGGTCGAGGCGGGCCTGTCCATGGGCCTGGCCAACACGCCCATGGCCGGCGCCGGCCTGGTGGTGGGCTCCGGCAACTTCCTGCGCGCCCGGCCGCTGGGCGTACGCGGCGGGGTGGACTACGAGTACACCGGCGAGGTGCGCAGCGTGGACGCTAGCGGCATCCGCGGCCGCCTGGACGCCGGCGAGGTGGTGCTGCTGTCGCCCGCCGGCTATTCGCCCACCGGCGAGCTGTTCAATCTGCGCGCCGAGGAGGTGGCGGCCGCCGCCGCCGGCGCCCTGCGCGCCGACAAGCTGCTGTTTTTGGTGGACAACCAGGGGCTGACCGACATCCACGGCGACCTGCAGCAGCAGGTGGGCCTGGACGAGGTTCGCCAGGCCCTGGCCAAGCGCGCCGACCTGCCGGAGGAGATCGCCCTGCACCTGCGCACGGCCCTGACCGCCTGCGAGGCGGGAGTGCCCCGCGTCCATCTGGTGAGCCGCCACCGCGACGGCGCCATCCTGCAGGAGCTGTTCACCCGCGACGGTGTGGGCACCCTGATCGCCGCTGACCGCTACGAGGAGACCCGGCCGGCCACCGCCGACGACATCGGCGGCATCCTGGAGCTGATCGAGCCGCTGGAGGCCGATGGCACCCTGGTGCGGCGCGGGCGGGAGCGGCTGGAGGCGGAGGTGGATCGCTTCCTGGTCATGGAGCGCGACCGCACCGTGGTGGCCACGGCCGCCCTCTACCCCTTCCCGGATGCCGGGGGGGCGGAGCTGGCCTGTTTGGCCGTGCACCCCGACTACCGCGGCCAGGGCCGCGGCGATGCCCTGCTGGCCGAGGCCGAGGCGCGCGCCCGGGACTGGGGCCTGTCCGCCCTGTTCGTGCTCACCACCCGGGCCGAGCACTGGTTCCGCGAGCGCGGCTTCGCCGAGGCGGGGCTGGACGCCCTGCCCGTTGATCGCCAGGGGCTGTATAACCTGGACCGCAATTCCAAGGTCTTCTGGAAAGACCTCTCTGTCTGAGGCGGGAACCCTGGGTGCCTCCGGCACTCGAAAACGAAGAATGCTTGGAACGCCAAGGCACCAAGACGCCAAGTACGGCGCATGATGCCGGAGACTCCGCCCTTCTCGGTCATGGCCCCCTGGCAAACCGCCTAGGCTATTGATGCTCACCGGCCTAAACCGGGTCGACCCCCGGGGTCGGTGAATCTCCTTGGCCGCCCCCAACCTAGTATCTCCAGGGTGTGCTTGGCGTCTTGGCGTTCCCCTGCCGTTTCCTGAGTGAGGAGGCCCCGGTGGCCGGCGACGACTCCCTGTTCTTCATCCCCGCCTCCGACGAGCACGTGGCCCGCGAGAAGGCCAAGGCGCGCGAGCTCAAGCGCAGCCAGTGGTGGAAGCGCAAGCGCGCCCGGGGCGTATGCCACTATTGCGGCGGCTCCTTCCCGGCGAAGGAGCTGACCATGGACCATGTGGTGCCGCTCATCCGCGGCGGCGAGACCACCAAGGGCAATGTCGTCCCCTGCTGCCCCGACTGCAATGCCGCCAAGAAGCATCAATTGCCGCTGGAATGGCAGGGCCTGCTCGACGACTGAGCCCGCCCTCCCCGCCCCGATCGCTGCTCCCCGCAACCGGCCCGCGTGGTCGGTTTTTTCATGGCCGCCGCAGGATCCGGGCTGTTCAGATTGACTTAAGCCTGCCTCCCTATCCTTGGGTCGTCCGATTCACCGGTCCAGGGAGTATCCCCCATGGCCCCAGGCCTAATCCGTCATAGATCGAGGGGTCCCCGCGCCCTCGCGGCCGCCGCGGCGGCTGCGCTGACGCTGCCCGCGGCCGCCGGCGCGGCCGACCCCCATGCGTCGCTGACCTCCGACCCCGGGCTCAAGCTGGGGCAGGTGGTGCGCGCCGCCGCCGAGCGCTTCCCGGAGCGTGCCCGCCCGGCCGCCCGCCGGGCCGAGGCAGGCGCCCTCGACCGCCGCGCCTCGGCCTGGCTGCCGGGCAACCCGGCGGTGGAGCTGACCCACTACAACGACGCCGTGGGCACCGGCGCCGGCAACCGCGAATGGGAGGCCGGTCTCGACCTGCCGCTGTGGCGCCCCGGCCAGAAGGCCGCGCGCGCCGCCGTGGCCGAGGGCGCCGCCGCCCAGGCCGAGGCCGGCCGCCGCGCGCTGCGGCTGAAGGCCGCCGGCGCCGTGCGCGAGGCGCTGTGGGCGCTGGCCCTGCAGCGCAACCGCGTGGCCCTGGCCCGCACCGAGCTGGAGACGGCCCGCTCCCTGCGCGACAAGGTCAAGCGCCGCCTGGAGCTGGGCGACCTGGCCCGCACCGACCTGCTGATGGCGCGCGAGCGCGTCGGGGAGAAGCGCACCGCCCTCACCGAGGCCCGCTCCCGCCTGCGGGTGCTGCGCAGCCGCTACCGCCGTCTCACCGGCCTGGAGCGGGTCCCGGACGGCTGGCGCGAGGAGCGCGCCGACGCCGCCCCGGCGCTTGCCGACCACCCGGCGGTGGCGCGGGCGGCCCGCGCTGTCCAGCGCCTGCGTGCCCAGCGCGACCTGGCCGGCAAGGAGTCGGCGGCCAATCCCTCGCTCCTGCTGGGCAGCCGCCGCGAGCGCGCCGCCGACGGCACCACCGTCAACAGCCTGCTGGCCTCGGTGCGCGTGCCCTTCGGGCTGTCCACCCAGCGCCGGGCCGCGGAGGCGGCCGCGGGTGTGGACCTGGCGGCCGCCCGCGCGCGCCTCGACCGCGTCCGGCGCCAGACCCGTCAGGCCCTGGACCGGGCCCGCGAGAGCATCGCCGCCGCCCGCCAGACCCTGGACCAGGCCCGTGAGCGCGAGCGCATGGCGCGCGATTCCCGCGACCTCGCGCGCAAGGCCTTCGACGCCGGCGAGTACGACCTCATCGACCTGATCAAGGTGCAGGAGAAGTACGCCGGCGCCCGCCGCGACCGCGCCCGGCGCGAGCTCACCCTGCAGCGCGCCGTCGCCCGCTACAACCAAGCAGCCGGAGACATCCCGTGGCCCCATTCCGCTTCCTCGCACTAGCCGTGCTCGCGGCCTGGACGGTGACCGCCCAGGCCTCGCACGAGATCGTCATCACCGACGCCCAGATGCAGCGCCTGGGCATCGCCACCGCCGAGGTGGCCGCCGCCGAGGGCGTCCAGACCGACGCCCTGCCCGCGCGGGTGGTCATCCCGCCCGACCAGGAGCAGGTGGTGAGCGCCCCGCAGGGCGGACTGGTGGCGGCCCTGGACGCCGCCGTCGAGCAGGACGTGGCCGCCGGCGACCCGCTGGCGGAGATCCGCAGCCCCGAGCTGGTGACCATGCAGCAGGACTTCCTGCAGGCCCGCTCCGAGCGCGGGGTGGCCAAGGCCGCCCTGGAACGGGATCGCCAGCTGGTGGACGAGGGCATCATCCCCAAGCGCCGCTTCCAGGAGACCCGCAGCCGCTACCACCAGGCCCAGGCGCGTCTGGAAGCGCGGCGCCACGCACTGAGTCTGGCCGGGATGTCCGACCCGGCCATCAAGCGCCTGGCGGAGACCCGCAAGCTGTCCAGCCGCCTCACTGTCACCGCCCCCATCGACGGCGTGGTGGTGGAGAAGATGGCCAGCGTCGGCAAGCGGGTCCAGCAGGCCGAGCCGCTCTACCGGGTGGCCCGCCTCAACCCGCTATGGCTGGAGATCCGGCTGCCGCTGGACCGCCTCCAGGGGGTGAAGGAAGGCGCGCCGGTGAGCGTGCCGTGCGCCGGCATGAAGGCCGAAGTCACGCTGGTGGGTCGCACCGCCGAGGCCGAGAGCCAGACGGTGCTGGTGCGTGCCCGCGTGGCCGGCGGCGAGGACTGCCTGCGGCCGGGCCAGTTCGTGGAGACCCGCCTGGAGGTGGGCGCCGGCGAGGCCCGCTTCCGCGTGTCCGGCGACGCCGTGGTCCGCCACCAGGGCCAGGACTGGGTGTTCGTGCGGGTGGCCAAGGGCTTCCGCCCGGTGCCCGTGGACGTCCACGGCCATCGCCAGGGTGATGCGGTGATCAGCGGCCCGCTCCAGGCCGGCCAGTCTGTGGCCGTGAGCGGCCTGGCCGCCATCAAGGGCGCCTGGTCCGGCTACGGGGGAGGTGACTGATGCTCGGCCGTGTGATCCAGTTCGCGCTGACCCAGCGCATGTTCCTGCTGCTCGCCGTGGCGGTGCTGGTGGGGGCGGGCGCGGTGGCCTTCCGCGGTCTGCCCATCGACGCCTTCCCGGACGTCTCCACCACCCAGGTGAAGGTCATCATCAAGGCCCCGGGCATGACCCCCAAGCAGGTGGACGAGCGCATCACCGCGCCGGTGAGCGTGGAGATGCGCGGCATCCCCCACCAGGAGACCCTGCGCTCGGTGGCCAAGTACGGCGTCACGGTGATCACCGTGGACTTCGCCGAGGGCACCGATCTCTACTGGGCCCGCCAGCAGGTCTCGGAGCGCCTGTCGGGCATCTGGGGCTCGCTGCCGGATGACATCAGCGGCGGCATGGCGCCGCCCACCACGCCGCTGGGCGAGATGTTCATGTTCACCATCAAGGGGGGCGACCTGTCGCTGACCGAGCGCCGCACCCTGCTGGACTGGACCATCCGCCCCGCCCTGCGCTCGGTGAACGGAGTGGCCGACGTCAACGCCCTCGGCGGCAAGGTGGCCACCTACGCGGTGGATCCCGACAACGCCCGCCTCAATGCCCGCGGCATCTCCCTGACCGAGCTGCGCCAAGCGCTGACGGCCAACAACCGCAACGACGGCGCCGGCCGCCTGGTCAAGGGTGAGGAGACCCTGATGGTGCGGACCCAGGGCCAGGTCACCAGCCTCGACGACCTGCGCAATATCGTGGTCAGCCGCAGCAACGGCGTCCCGGTGCGGGTCAAGGACGTGGCCGACGTGCACATCGGCAGCCTGACCCGCTACGGGGCGGTCTCCGCCGACGGCCACGGCGAGGCCGTGGAGGGCCTGGTCCTCGGCCTGCGCGGCGCCAACGCGCGCAAGGTGGTGGCGGGGGTCAAGGCCAAGCTGGACGAGATCCGGCCCCAGCTGCCCGAGGGCGTGCACGTGGACGTGTTCTACGACCGCGGCAACCTGGTGGACCGCGCCGTGGAGACCGTCTCCGACGCCCTCATGGAGGCGGTGATCCTGGTGCTGGTGATGCTGGTGCTCATGCTCGGCAACCTGCGCGCCGCCCTCACCGTGGCCCTGATCCTGCCGCTGGCGGCGCTGTCCACCTTCCTGCTCATGAGCTGGTTCGGCCTGTCGGCCAACCTCATGAGCCTGGGCGGGCTGGCCATCGCCATCGGCATGCTGGTGGACGCGGCGGTGGTGGTGGTGGAGAACGTGGTGGCCCACCTCGAGGAGGCGGGCGCCGGCCGCCGGCGCCTGCCGCGCATGCACCTGATCTACCGGGCGGTGCGCGAGGTGGCGGTGCCGGTGACCTCCGGCATCCTGATCATCGTCATCGTGTTCCTGCCGCTGCTCACCCTGCAGGGGCTGGAGGGCAAGCTGTTCGTGCCGGTGGCGTTGACCATCGTGTTCGCCCTGGTCAGCTCGCTGCTGCTGTCGCTGACCGTGATCCCGGTGCTGGCCAGCTACCTGGTGCGCAAGGTCAGCCACCAGGATCCGTGGCTGGTGCGCCAGATGCACCGGGCCTATGCCCCGGCCCTGCGCTGGAGCCTGCGCCGCGGGGTGTGGGTGGCCGGCGGCGCGGTGGTCCTGCTGGTGGGGGCGGCGGCGGTGTTCCCTCTCGTCGGCAAGACCTTCATGCCCACCATGCAGGAAGGCACCACCGTGGTGCAGCTGGCCAAGCTGCCCTCCATCTCCCTGGACGAATCCCTGGCCATCGACCGCCGGGTGCAGAAGGCCCTGATCCGGGAGGTCCCCGAGGTCACCGGGGCGGTGGCGCGCACCGGCTCCGACGAGCTGCGCATGGACCCCATGGGGCTCAACGAGACCGACATGTTCCTGCAGACCAAACCGCGCTCGCAGTGGACGGTGGCCAGCAAGGCGGCCTTCCTGGACGAGCTGCGCGATGTCCTGAAGGAATTCCCGGGCGTGGCCTACTCCTTCACCCAGCCCATCGAGATGCGGGTGTCGGAGATGCTCACCGGCGTGCGCGGCGACGTCGCCGTCAAGGTGTTCGGCCCGGACCTGGAAACCCTCAACGACAAGGCCTCGGCCATCGCCGATGTGATGAAGGGCATCGACGGCAGCCAGGACGTCTACTACACCGACAACCGCGGCCTGCAGTACATGGAGGTGGACGTGGACCGCATGGCCGCCGGCCGCTTCGGCATCTCGGTGGCGGAGCTCTCCGGCCTGCTCAAGGCCCAGCTCGAGGGCGTGCGCGTGGGTACGGTCTACAAGGGCCGGCGCCGCATCCCGCTGCAGATCCGCGGCGGGCAGGGTCTGCGCCATTCGCCCGAGGACTTCGCCAGCCTGCGCATCACCCTACCCAGCGGCAAGCTGATCCCGCTGTCCGCGGTGGCCACGGTCAAGCGCACCGAGGGCCCGGTGAAGGTCAACCGGGAGGAGGGCAGCCGCATGGCGGTGGTGCGCTCCAACGTCTCCGGCCGCGACCTGGTGGGCTTCGTCCAGGAGGCCCGCAAGGCGGTGGCCCAGCAGGTGGAGCTGCCGCGCGGCTACCGCGTGGCCTGGGGCGGCGAGTTCGAGAACCAGCAGCGCGCCGCCAGGCGCCTGTCCATCGTGGTGCCGGTGGCCATCGGCCTGATCTTCGTGCTGCTGTTCACCACCTTCCGCTCGGTGCGTCAGGCGATCCTGGTGCTGCTCAACGTGCCGTTCGCCATGATCGGCGGGGTGTTCTCCCTGTGGGGAACGGGCGCCTACCTGTCGGTGCCGGCGTCGGTGGGCTTCATCGCGCTGCTCGGCATCGCCGTGCTCAACGGCGTGGTCATGGTCACCTACTTCAACCAGCTGCACGCCCTCGGCCTGCCCATGGCGCGGGTGGTGGAGGAAGGCGCGCGGCGGCGCCTGCGCCCGGTGATGATGACCGCCAGCATCGCCGCCCTCGGCCTGGTGCCGCTGCTGTTCGCCACCGGCCCCGGCTCCTCGGTGCAGAAGCCGCTGGCCATCGTGGTCATCGGCGGCCTGGCGACCTCCACCCTGCTGACCCTGTTCCTGCTGCCGGTGCTCTACCGCCGCTTCGGCCAACCCCGGGAGGCCCGCGATCATGACGGATGAATGCCTGCTGTCCCTGCTGGCGCCGCCGGAGGTGACCGATGAGCTCACCGACTGGCTGCTCGCCTTCCACAGCGAGCTCACCTTCACCAGCCAGGCGGTGGACCGCCACGGCGGCGAGCCCGAGCTCATGGGCCAGGCGGAGCGGGTTAGCGGGCGGGAGCGCCGGCTGCTGGTGCGGGTACGCACGGACATCGACGGCGCCCGCCGGCTGGTGGCCGAGCTCGGCGAGGACTTCGGCGGGGCGGGGCTGACGTACTGGATCCTGCCCCTGCTGGGCCACGGCCGCATCGGGGGCCCCGAGGAGCCGTAAAAAGGGGCGCCCTGTGGGGCACCCCGGTGGCTGCGGCAGCGAGTCTGCGCCTAGAAGGCGGCGTCCAGGCCCATCAGCAGGTAGTGCTCCGGCTCGCGGTGGGCGTAGCTGTCGGTGGGCTGGAGGTCGCCGTTGACCTCGATCACGCCGCGCACGTTGGTGGCGAAGTAGTAGCCGGCGGTGACCGTCAGCGTGCTCAGGTTGATGCCGTCGAAGCGGTAGTTGGACAGCGGGTCGGACACCGGGGAGCCGGAGAGCTCCTGGTTGAGGCCGAGCTTGTCCAGGTCGCCGGCGTCGGCGTAGTTGTACAGCAGCGAGAAGGCCCACTCCCGGCTGTAGATCCAGTCGACCCCGGCGAAGCCGCCCCACCAGGCGTAGTGCTCGCCCTCGGCCAGGAAGTCGTCCCAGCGGTTGTACAGGCCCTGGGCGTACCAGTAGACGCTGCCGCCGAACCGGCCGGACAGGTCGATGCCGGCGATGGTCTTGCCCGCGGTGTGGTCGGGGGCATTGCCCACCCCCTCCTGCTGGAAGCCATTGGCCTGGGCGCCGTGGTAGCCGAAGACGCCCACGTCGAGCGGACCGGCATCGACGCCGATGCGGCCGAACACCGACTTGCGGTCGTTGTTGTCGAAGCTGTGGTCCGGGCGCTGGTAGCCGCTGGCGGTCAGGGTCCGGCTCTCGTCGATGCCGTTGCCGTTGGTCACGCCGATATCGATGCTCACCGGCCCGAACCCGCGCGACAGCAGGATGCCCCGGTCGTAGGTGATGCCGGCCATGCGGTAGGGGATGTAGTCCTGGAAGGGCAGGCGCACCTCGCGCGGGAACATCAGGTCGGAGACCTGGAACTGGCCGAGCTGGAGCTCGACGCCGGTGCCGAAGACGTCGTCGTGGCGGATCCAGGCGTCCTCGATGAGCACGCCGCCGTTCTCGCCCTTCTCGGCGTAGATGCCGTAGAAATAGGCGTTGATGTGGTCGGTCAGCGGCGCCCCGCCCAGGAGCTTGATGAAGTAGGGGCTCTGCAGGTCCGCATTGGCCGCCTCCTCATTGGTATTGGCCCGGTCCGCCTTGCGCAGCTGGCCGAAGCCCTGGATGCGCACCGCCAGGGGCACCGAAGACGGCAGGGCCAGGCGGTCGTCGCCGTAGCTCTCGCGCTTCTCCTTCCAGTTGGGCAGGCGGTAGCCGTTGGCCAAAAACGACTCGCCGAAGCTGTTGAGCTTGGGCACCGCCGCGTGGCAGGTGCTGCAGCTCATCTGCGTCTGCCGCGCGAAGGCCGGGATGGCCAGGGCGGCCTGCGGCAGGGCGAGGAGAACGGCAGCGGTCAGGCCGATGGCGGTCAGGCTCAGGGGGAAACGGGACGGCATGGCGCTTTCCTCAGCGATGGGGCTCCCGCGGGGAGCGGGGGTTCTCCCGGGAAAGCGTAGAACAGGGCAGGTGCGCCGACTTTGATGCGGATCATCCGGTGAGACGAAAAGGGGCCGGGCGCGGCCCGGCCCCGCTGCGGAGGTCCGCCGGAAGGGCCCTTATTCGGCCTGGAACTGCCGCGAAACCTCGAAGACGTGGACGTCCTTGCTGCCCTTGGGCTGCACATGCAGCTCGATGCGTACCGTCTCCGGCGGGTCGATGCGGAAATCGGCCAGGTAGTAGATGGCTTCGCCCTCGTCCACCTCGTGCATGGTGAGCTGGCGGCGCTGGGCGGAGAGGTTCACCGCCACCGCCCGGACATCGGCGCGCACCGGCTTGCTGGGGCCGTCTTTGACGTTCTTGCGCACGGCCACGGTGATCAGGCCGCGGTGGTTGCTGCGCTGGATGTTGTACTGCCGGGCCACCTCCGGGTGCAGGTTGGCGGTCAGCATGGTGCCGTGGTAGATGACATAGTCGCCGAAGGGCTGTTGCTGGGCAGCCGCCGACAGGGGCAGGAAGAGGAGGGCGGCCAGGGTGGTCAGGGCAAGGCTCAGGTGGCGCATAGGACACTCCTGTCGAAGGGAACGGCCGAACATGGGTCCAGTGTAGGCCGAGCTTGTCCGGGAGGCCAGAGGAGCGCGCGCGGGGTGCCGGACACTAGCCGCCCATGCCCGGGCCGCGCTGGATGCGGTACATGGCGGTGGCGCCGAACAGATTGGGCAGCTCGCGGGCGAGCAGGCCGGAGCGGCCGTGGCGATCGAGCACCCGCCGCTCGAGGATCTCGATCTCCTCCTTGCGGCACAGGGACTCGAAGTCGCGCAGGGTGTGCAGGTGGATGTTGGGGGTGTTGTACCAGTTGTAGGGCAGGCTCGGGGTGCGCGGCATGCGGCCGCCCAGGCCCAGCTGGAGGCGCGCCAGCCAGTGGCCGATGTTGGGGAAGGAGACGATGGCCTCGCGGCCCACGCGCAGCATCTCGCGCAGCAGGTAGTGGGGATGGCGGATGGCCTGCAGGGTCTGGGACAGCACCACGAAGTCCGTCGAGTCCGCCTCGAAGTCCTCCAGACCGGTGTCCAGGTCGGCCTGGATCACCGGCACCCCCTTATCGATGCAGGCGATGATGTTGTTGACGCTGATCTCCACGCCGTAGCCGGAGACCCGCTTGCCGTCGCGCAGGCGGGCGAGCAGGGTGCCGTCGCCGCAGCCCAGGTCGAGGATGCGTGCCTCCGGGGCCACCCAGGCCTCGATGACGTCGAAGTCGACGCGGAACCGCTTGGCTCCCGGTTTCATACTGCCCTCCCCGCGCTCACAGGCCGTGCTCCCGGGCCGTTCGGCCCATGAAGGTGGCTACCATGTCGTGGTAGGCGCCGATCCGCAGCAGAAAGGCGTCGTGGCCCTGCGGCGCCTCGATCTCGGCGAAGGTGACATCCAGGCTGTTGGCGTACAGGGCGCGGGTGATCTCGCGCGAGCGCTCCGCCGAGAAACGCCAGTCGCTGGAGAAGGCGACCACCAGGAAGCGGTTGTCCGAGCGGGCGAAGGCCCGGGACAGGTCGCCGTCGAACTCGGCGGCGGGGTCGAAGTAGTCCAGCACCTTGGTCAGGTAGAGGTAGCTGTTGGCGTCGAAGCGGTCGACGAAGCGCCGGCCCTGATAGCGCAGGTAGCTTTCCACCTCGAAGTCCACGTCGAAGCCGTAGGACAGCGGCTGGCCCTTGCGCAGGTCGCGGCCGAACTTGTCGCGCATGGCGTCCTCGGACAGGTAGGTGATGTGTCCGATCATGCGCGCCAGGGCCAGGCCCCGGCGCGGCTTGTCGCGCCCGTAGTAGCGGCCGCCGTGGAACTCGGGGTCGGTCATGATGGCCTGCCGGGCCACCTCGTTGAAGGCGATGTTCTGGGCGGAGAGCTTGGGCGCGGCGGCGATCATGACGCAGGCGTCGAGACGCTGCGGATAATCGATGGCCCACTGCATGGCGGTCATGCCGCCCAGGGACCCGCCCACCACCGCCCGCCACTGGGCGATGCCCAGCCGGTCCTGCAGGCGCACCTGGCTGGCCACCCAGTCCTTGACCGTGACGATGGGGAAATCCAGGCCGTAGGGCTCGCCGGTGGCCGGGTTGATGCTGGAGGGGCCGGTAGAGCCCTTGCAGCTGCCCAGGACGTTGACGCAGACCACGAAGAAGCGCTCGGTATCCAGCGGCTTGCCCGGGCCGATCAGGTTGTCCCACCAGCCCGCCTTGCGGTCCTCCATGGACTGGTAGCCGGCGGCGTGCTGGTCCCCGGACAGCGCGTGGCAGACGAGCACGGCGTTGGTCGCCTCGGCGTTGAGGGTGCCGTAGGTCTCGTAGGCGAGGTCGAAGGCCTCCAGGCGCTCGCCGCTCTCCAGCTCCAGGGGTTCGGCGAAATGCTCGCTGGCACCCTCGACGATGCCCACGGAATGTTCCGGGATGCGGTCCGGCATTGGGCCTCTCAGGCTGCCTGCCCGACGGGGGCGGGCGGGTGGATTCAGTTGCCGTCGTCGGGGGCCGGGGCGATCAGCTCGCCGTCCGGCTCGGCGTGGGCGGACACGGTAACGCGGTTGTCCCGGGTTTGCAGACGGCCGGTCGCGAACCAGCGTACCACCTGCGGCAGGAGCCGGTGCTCGAGGGCCTGGACGCGCTCCCGCAGGCTGCTCTCGCTGTCCGTGCTGTGCACCCGCAGGGCGGCCTGGGCGATGATGGGGCCGGCGTCCAGGTCCTCGGTGACGAAGTGGATGGTGGTGCCGTGCACCTGGCAGCCGGCCTCGAGGGCCTTGCGGTGGGTGTGCAGCCCGCGGAAGACCGGCAGCAGGCTGGGGTGGACGTTGATCAGGCGGCCTTCGAGGCGGGCCACGAAATCGGGGGTGAGCACCCGCATGAACCCGGCCAGCACCACCAGGTCCGGCTCCAGCCGCGCAACCGCCTCCTCCAGGGCGGCGTCGAAGGCGCCGCGGTCGGCGAAGGCGGTGTGGTCCACCACGTGCGCCGGCACCCCGGCCGCCCGCGCCCGCTCCAGGGCGTAGGCGTCCGGGCGGTTGCTGACCACGCCGGCCACCTCGGCGCCCAGGCTGCCGTCGGCCGAGCGGTCGAGGAGGGCCTGCAGGTTGGTCCCGGAGCCCGAGACCAGGACCACGCAGCGGCAGGCCTCAGTCATCCACCCGCACCCCCTGCTCCGGATCGGCCTCGAGGCGACCCACCCGGTAGCCGGTCTCGCCGGCGTCGCGCAGGGCGGCCAGGGCGGCGTCGGCCTCGGCCTCCGGCACCGCCGCGACCATGCCCAGGCCCTCGTTGAAGGTGCGCAGCATCTCCTCGTCGGCCACGTTGCCCCGCTCCTGCAGCCAGCCGAAGATGGCCGGGCGCGGCCAGCTGCCGCGGCTCAGGCGGGCGCCCACGCCGTCGGGCAGCGCACGCGGCAGGTTACCGGGCAGGCCGCCACCGGTGATGTGGGCCAGCGCGCGCACGTCCACTGCCTCGGTCAGTGCCCGCACGGCGGCCACGTAGACGCGGGTGGGCTCGATCAGGGCGTCGCCCACGGTGGCGTCGCCCAGCGGTTCCTCCAGCCCGGCGCCGCTGTGCTCCAGGATGCGGCGCACCAGCGAGAAGCCGTTGCTGTGCACCCCCGATGACGGCAGCCCGATGAGCACGTCGCCGGGTGCGGCGCGGCTGCCGTCGATGAGCCGGTCGCGCTCCACCACGCCCACGGCGAAGCCGGCCAGGTCATAGTCCTCGCCGGCGTACATGCCCGGCATCTCGGCCGTCTCGCCGCCGAGCAGGGCGCAGCCGGCGGCCTCGCAGCCGCGCACGATGCCCTCCACCACGGCGGCGCCGCGCTCGGGTTCGAGGCGGCCGGTGGCGAAGTAGTCGAGGAAGAACAGGGGCTCGGCGCCGCACACGATGAGGTCGTTGACGCACATGGCCACCAGGTCCACGCCGACGCCGCCGTGGCGCTCCAGGTCCAGGGCCAGGCGCAGCTTGGTGCCGACGCCGTCGGTGCCGGCCACCAGCACGGGATCGCGGTAGCGCTCCGGGGCCAGCCGGAACAGGCCGCCGAAGCCGCCCAGGCCGCCCAGCACCTCGGGCCGCATGGTGCGGGCCACCAGCGGCTTGATGCGGTCGACGAAGGCGTCGCCGGCGTCGACGTCGACGCCGGCATCCTTGTAGGTCAGGGATGGATCGTGATCTCGGGCCAATGGCTGCTCGCAGGGAGGGCGGCGAGGGAGGGAAATGGTAAAGGAAAAGGCCACCGGCCAAAAGCGGCCCGACCACCCGCCTCCGCCGGGGGCGGTGCCCGATCGCCGGCTACCGCCGGGGCGGGTGGTCGGGTTGACGGGCGTCGGGGGGTGGCATAGGTTTCCGCGCATGCAAGCGCTCCTTCCCCGAACCGTTGTGGCCATCGCGGCGGCCCTCCTGCTCGCCGCCGCAAGCGCCCATGCCGCCCGCGTGGACCAGCTCTACAGCGCGGTGGTGGACCGCAGCGACCTCAGTCTGCTCGGGGACGGCGCCGACGAAGCGGGGCGCAGCCGGGAAGCACTGCGCCGCCAGCTCATGAAGGCGGCCCTGGGGCGGGTCCTGGTGCGCCTGGCCGGCACCTCGCAGGTGACCAGCGACCCCATGGTGCGCGACCGCCTGATCGAGCGGGCGCCGTCCCTGGCCGCCCGCTTCCAGTACCTCGACCGCGGCGGTCCGGACGGGCCCCGGATCCGCGTGCGCTTCAATCCCGAGCCGGTGCGCACGGGCCTCTGGGAGACCGGCTGGCCGGTCTGGGGGGGCTACCGGCCGGGGGTGCTGGTGTGGGTGGCCCAGCGCAGCGGCGGCGGCCTGCAGCTGGTGTCCCCCGACTCCCGGCCGAAGGTGTTCAAGGCCCTGAACCGGGCCGCCGAGCGCGAGGCCCTGCCGCTGCTGGTGCCCCTCATGGACAGCGCCGATCGCCACCGTCTATCGGCGCGCAACCTGCTGTTCGAGGACTGGCAGCCCATCGAGAAGGCCTCGGCGCGCTACGATGCCGACGCTATCCTGATCCTGCGCCTGAGCGGGGGCTCCGGCGGCGCCCGCGCCGAGTGGGTGCTGCACGACGCCGAGGGCAACCGCTCCTTCACCACCCGCGGCGACGGCGTGGCCGAGGCGGTGGGCGCCGGCCTGCGCGGCGTGCTGGTGCGCCTGGCCTGCTACTACGCCGTCTTCCCCGGCGAGCCGGTGACCATGCAGGCGGTGGTGGACGGCATCCCCGGCCTGGACGGATACGCGCGGGTGGAGCAGGGGCTGGGTCAGCTGGCGGCCATCGAGGATGTGACCCCGATGCGGGTGAGCGGCAAGGAGGCCCGCTTCCGGTTCGCCTTCCAGGGCCGGCCCACCGAGGCCGTCCACCTCCTCAGCCTGCTGGACCTGCTGGAGCCCGGCGGGCGCATCGTGGCCGAATCCGGAGACGGGGACGCCGACGCCGGCGCCGGCGATGAGCCCCGCCTGCAGTTCACCTACCGGCCGTGATCCGCGGCGGTTGCCACCGGATCCCCGCTAACGGGGAGGCTGCGCGGTGAATCTGGCCAATGCCCTCACCCTCCTGCGCCTGGTCATGGTGCCCTTCCTGGTGCTCCTGCTGCACGAGGGCCGCTACGGCGCCGCCCTGATGCTGTTCGTCTTCGCCGGCCTCTCCGACGCCGCCGACGGCTTCGTGGCCAAGCGCTTCGGCCAGGAGACCGATCTCGGCAAGGTGCTCGACCCCATCGCCGACAAGGCCCTGGCCGTCGCCCTCTACGTGACCCTGGCCTGGCTCGGCTGGGTGCCGTTCTGGCTGGTGCTGGCGGTGGTGGCCCGCGACGCCCTGATCGTCAGCGGCGCCCTGGCCTTCCACTACCTCACCGGGGCCCTGGAGATGGCCCCCACCTACCTGTCCAAGGCCAACACCGCGATGCAGCTGGTGTACCTGGGAGTGATCCTGGTGGACGCCGCCCTGGCCGTCGATCTGGCCGCCTGGCGTAGCGGCCTGGCGCTGGTGGTGCTGGCCACCACCGTGGCCTCCGGTCTGCAGTACGTGGTGCTGTGGCTGCGCAAGGCCATGCGCCACGAGCAGGGGCGGGGATAGCCGCCGTGGCCGGTCAGCTGCCGCTCGTCCTCGACCGCCCGGACCGCCATCGGCTGGAGCTGTTCCAGCCCGGGACGGAGGGGCGCGAGGCGTGGCAGCGGGTGCAGGCGGTGGTGCGCGGGGAGGTTCGCTTCGCCTTCCTGTGGGGGGCGTCGGGCAGCGGCAAGACCCATCTGCTGGAGGGGGCGGCGCGCGCCGGCGGCGGCACCTACTGGGAGCTTTCGGCTTTGCGGCGGGAGGCGGCGGCCGCCGGGGTGTCGCCCGAGGCCCTGCTGGCGTCCGGACCCGGGGATGGCCTGACCGCCCTCGACGGGCTGGAGGCGGTGGCCGGCGACGCCGACTGGGAGGCGGCGGTGTTCCACCTGTACAACCGCATCAACGAGGAGGGCGGGCGGCTGCTGGCGGCGGCCGCGGTCAATCCCAACTCGCTGGGCCTGGTCCGGGAGGAGCTGCGCTCGCGCCTGCACTGGGGGGGGAGCTTCCCGCTCGGACGCCTGAGCGATGACGAGCGCCTGGCGGCCCTGCGCGGCCACGCCGAGGCCCGCGGCCTGGACCTCCGCGACGAGGTGGGCCGCTTCCTGCTGCGCTACTACAGCCGCAGCATGCACCAGCTAATGGCCGCGCTGGAGCGCCTGGACGCCGCCGCCCTGGCCGAGCGGCGGCGCCTCACCGTGCCCTTCGTCAAGGCCCGGCTGGGGTTGTAGGCCCGGCCGGGCCGGGCATCACTGGTCGGGGTGGTTGATCTTGTACATCCAGATGAAGAACCACCCGACGACGACCGCGAGGGCCCCCACCACGGTGATGATGGACAGGATCCCGATGGGGCTCTGGAAGAGGACCTCGACCACGGGCTGCTCCTCTGTCTTGCGGGGTGGGCCGGTGTGAAAAACCCTTATTTCTAAGTGGGAATGTAGCCCCGGCCCCGAGGGGTGTCAATGGCCTGGGGCGGCCATGGAGGATGGGCGATGCAGGAGCTGGTGAGCGGCAAGGGGCGGTCGGTGTTCCACGTCGCCGGCGGCGACGTGGACGCCGCGGTCTACCTCATCCGGGACCGGGAGGCGGGCGGAATCCTGGTCAATACGCCCGCCTTCGACGCGGCCCTGGCGTCGGAGCTGGCCGCTGGCGCCGGCGTCGACTTCCTGTTCCTGCCCAGCGCGCTCGGCGCCCGCGACCTGGACCGCTGGCGCGAGGCGCTGGGGGCCGAGGCCCTGGCCGGCCAGGACGAGGTCCCGCGCATCGCCGGCGAGGTGGACCGGCCGCTGGACGGCACCATCCGGCTGTCGCGCATCATCCGCTTCTACACCATGTCGGGGCGCACGTCGGGGGCCACGGCGCTGTACTGCAAGCACTGGCCGAGCATGCTGTTCCTGGGTCCGGTGCTGGAGCCGGGCGAGGACGGCTGGCCCACCCTGGTCCCGCACGACGACGACTGGTCGTGGGAGAACCGGGTCATGGGGGCGCTGGGGCTGCAGGATCTGCGCTTCGAGTACGTCTTCACCGACCGCTTCGGTCCCGGCACCCGATACGGCCCGGGCGCCGACGAGGCCGTCAAGGCGGCGCTGGCGCGCTTCTACGCCTAGCGGTCAGGCGGTCGGCGATGGCTCACGGGCTGGGCGCCGGGGGGTGGTCGCGCAGGTGGTCGATGAAGGTGTCGGCCGCCGGCAGGTTGCGCGCCTGGGGCGCACGCACCGCCCAGAACGAGCGCTTGAGGTTGAGCCCGCGCACCGGGAGCAGCACCAGGTAGCCGCTGTGCTGGGCGTCGTTGAGGGTCAGCGAGGACAGCACCGTGAGGTGCTCGCCCGAGCCCAGCATGCGCAGGATGGCGTGGTTCGAGCCCACCTCCAGCTCCGGCTCCAGCGGCGGCAGGTTGGACTCCTCCAGGTAGTGGTCGAGGGTGTCGCGCGCCCCGGAGCCCTGCTCGCGCAGGATGTAGCGGCCCTGGGTGAACTCCTCCAGGGACAGGCTGCCCTTGCCGGCCCACGGGTGGTCCTGGCCGCAGGCCACCATCAGCATGTCCTCGCCCACCTTCTGGGCGGTTAGCCCGCTCTCTCCCGGATCGCCCTCCACCAGGGCGATATCGGCCATGCCCTGGGACGCCTGGCGCAGGGCCTCCCGCCCGTAGAGCACCCGCGACTCCACCGCGATCTGCGGATAGGCTTCGCCGAATTCCATGAGCACCTGGGGCAGCCAGTGGTCGCCGATGGTGAGGCTGGCCCCCACCCGCAGCCGACCCGTCTCGGCCGCCCGCAGCCGTTCCAGCTCGCGCAGCAGGGCGGCGTAGCTGTCGGTGATGGTGGTGGCGTGCTCCAGCGCCCGTTCGCCGGCCTCGGTCAGCTGGTTGCCGCTGTGCTCGCGGTGCAGCAGCTTGGTGTCGAGGGCCGTCTCCAGGGCCTGCAGGTGCTTGCTCACGTTGGGCTGGTTCCAGCCCAGGATGCGCGCCGCCCCGGTGAAGGTGCCCGCCTCCGCCACTGCGCGCAGCGCCATCAGGCCGCGGGAGGGCGGTATTCGCCGGTTCCATTCCATTTTAGAAACCTTTTATTAAAAGTCCACCTTGGACAGGATCCCGAAAAAAACCCATCATACACCGGAAGTCAGAGGGGACCAAGCCAGCGCATAACTTTATTCGGGTATTCTATAATGGATCTGTACCTGCCGATCGCCGGGATGACCATCAACGTCTTCGTCCTTATCGGGCTGGGCGGTCTGGTGGGCGTCCTGTCGGGCCTGTTCGGCGTGGGGGGCGGCTTCCTGATCACCCCGCTGCTGATGATGCTGGGCATCTCCTCGCCGGTGGCCGCGGCCACCGGCGCCAACCAGATCATCGCCGCCTCCATCTCCGGCACCATGGCCCACATGCGCCGCGGCAACGTCGATTTCAAGATGGGCGGCTACATGGTCGTCGGCGGCCTGGTCGGCAGCAAGTTCGGGGTGGGGCTGGTGAGCTGGCTCAAGGCCATGGGCAACGTGGACTTCGTGATCGTGGTCCTCTACGTGGTCCTGCTGGGGGTCATCGGCAGCCTGATGTTCGTGGAGGGGGTGCACGCCCTGCGCGGCACCGCCAACGGCAAGAAGTCGAGCGCCGGGACGGGGTCTGCGGAGGAGGCGCCGCGCCGCTTCCGGCTGCCGCTGCAGACCGATTTCCCCACCTCCGGCCTGCGCCTGTCGCTGCTGGTGCCGCTCCTTGTGGGGGTCGTGGTGGGCGTCCTGGCGGCGATCATGGGCGTGGGCGGCGGCTTCATCATGGTGCCGGCGATGATCTACCTGATCGGCATGCCGACCCAGGTGGTGGTAGGGACGTCGCTGTTCCAGATCCTGTTCACCACCGCCAACACCACCTTCTGGCAGGCGGTGCAGAACCACGCGGTGGATGTAGTGCTGGCGCTGCCCCTGATCCTGTCGGCGGTGATCAGCGCCCAGATCGGCACCCGCATGGGGGCCAAGCTCCAGGGCGAGCAGCTGCGCATCCTGCTGGCGCTGATCGTGCTGGCGACCGCCTTCAAGCTGGTCCTGGACCTGGTGCTGACCCCGGCCAATCCCTTCGCCGTCGCCCATCTCGGCCCCTGATCCGGACCTATTCCAGAGGCGATTCTGAAGTTGAATACCTTTATACTAAGACTATCTTGGACATTCCATTTGAAAATGCAGAACATGTGCCGCCCTCTCGGAGACGGTCCCAAACGGATATTGGCATGTCGAGGTATTCTGAATGAATCTCTACCTACCCGTTGCGGAGATGAGCGTCAGCATCTTCGTCCTGCTCGGGCTGGGTGGGGTTGTGGGGGTGCTGTCCGGCCTGTTCGGCGTGGGCGGCGGCTTCCTCATGACTCCCCTGCTCATGATGCTGGGCATCCCCGCGCCGGTGGCCGCGGCCACCGACGCCAACCAGATCGTGGCGGCCTCCATCTCCGGCACCATCGCCCACATGCGCCGGCGCAACGTGGATTTCAAGATGGGTGCCTACATGGTGGTGGGCGGCCTGGTCGGCTCCAAGCTGGGCGTCCAGCTGGTCGGCTACCTCAAGGCGCTGGGCCAGATCGACTTCGTGATCACCGTGCTGTTCGTGATCATGCTCGGCCTGATCGGATCCTTCATGTTCGTTGAGGGCCTGCACGCGCTGCGCGGTTCCAGCAAGGGCGAGAAGTCGTCCAAGGCGCCCAAGAAGGAGCCGCGCTTCCAGCTGCCCCTGCGCACCAACTTCGAGGCCTCCGGGCTCGAGACCTCCATCCTGGTGCCGCTGGGCGTGGGCCTGTTCGTCGGCGTCCTGGCCGCCATCCTGGGCGTGGGCGGCGGTTTTATCATGGTGCCGGCGATGATCTACCTGATCGGCATGCCGACCCAGGTGGTGGTGGGGACGTCGCTGTTCCAGATCCTGTTCACCACGGCCAACACCACCTTCTGGCAGTCGGTGCAGAACCACACCGTGGACATCGTGCTGGCCCTGCTGCTCCTGATCGGCTCGGTGATCGGCGCCCAGATCGGCACGCGCCTGGGCAGCAAGCTCCAGGGCGAGCAGCTGCGCGTCCTGCTGGCCCTGATCGTGCTGGCCACGGCCGCCAAGCTGCTGCTGGGCCTGGTGCTGGAGCCCGAGGAACTCTTCGTCATCGGCGGTGGAGGCCACTAACCATGCGCAAACTGTGGACGAGCCTGCTGCTGGCCCTGGCCGTGGCCTTCGCGCCGGCGGCCGGGGCGGCGCTGGTCACCGACCTGTCGGACACCCACATCAAGGTCTCGTACCACTACCAGGGCGAGAACCTGCTGGTGTTCGGCAGCCTGCCCGAGAAGGGCGGCCACGTGATCGTGGAGGTGCGCGGGCCCGAGAAGTCCCGCACCATCCAGCGCAAGGGCAAGGTGATGGGCTTCCTGTGGATGAACGTGGAAGACCTCACCGTCAAGGACTTCCCGGGCTACTACGCCCTGCTGTCCGATGCCCCCATCGAGAGCTTCCTCACCCCCGAGGAGCGCAACCGGCTCGACGTGGGCCACGACGCCCTGTTCAACAGCGCCGAGTACCACGGCGAGACCGCCAAGGCCGGCCCCCGCGACTATTTCGACGGCCTGCTCAAGTACATGGGCGATCACGGCCTGTATCAGGAGAAGCCCAACGCGGTTACCATCAAGAGGGGGGCGCTGTTCCGCGCCGAGCTGCGGATGCCCTCGCGCGCCCCGGTCGGGGATTATCAGGTGGTGGTCCGTCAGTGGAAGGACGGCCAGGTGATCCACCGGGATACCCAGGGCCTGAGCGTGGCCAAGACCGGCATCGAGAAGTGGCTGTACGACATGGCCTTCGAGCACCCCGCCTGGTATGGCCTGATGGCGGTGCTGGTGGCCCTTTTCGCCGGCTGGTTCGTCGGAATTATCACCCGCGGGGAGGCGGAGCACTGATGGCGGAGCAAGACACCAACCAAGGTCCCGCCGCCACCCAGGGCCGGAAGATCCTGGCCTGTGTGGACGGCTCGGAGAACAGCCGGATCGCGGCGGCCTTCGCCGCCCGTCTGGCCCGGCTCACCGGCGCCCATCTGAGCCTGCTGCACGTCCTGCACACCCCGACCTTCGCCCACTGGGCCAACATCAAGACCCAGATGAAGCGCGATATCCGGGAGCAGGCGGAGAAGATGGTGGCCGAGATCGCCCAGGGCGTGGAGGAATCCTGCGGCATCATGCCCGAGTTCTTCATCCACGAGGGCCTGCCGCGCGAGCGCATCGTGGAGACGGTGCAGGGGGACCGCGCCATCCGCCTGGTGGTGGTGGGCGCCGTGGGCGAGCAGGGGCACCGGCGCAACAACGTCACCGGTTCGCTGGCCCGCCACCTCGGTGACCGGCTGACCACGGACCTCGCCTGCCCGCTGCTGATCGTGCCGCCGGAGATGCAGTCCGAGGAGCTGTGCGCCGGGATCGAGGCCATCGCCCGCTGAGGACGGCGTCGGCCCGGCTGTCATCGGCCCCGGGGAACCCCGGGGCCGTTTGCGTTTCCAACGCCCTGTCCGGACAGGGTTGCCAAGCCCCGGACGGGGCGGCATGATTACCCGTCGTAATTGCCAGGGTGCACGCGGGAGGAGCGCAATGACCGAACAGGTCAACCTGGACGAGATCGAGCTGGAGCCCGATTACAAGCCCAGCGAGGACGAGCCTTACATGAACGACAAGCAGCTCGCCTACTACCGGCGCAAGCTGCTCGACTGGCGCAGCCAGATCGTGGAGGACACCACCCACGCGCGGGAGTCCATGAACGACAGCGAGAACCAGGCCGACGAGCTCGACCGCGCCAGCCTGGAGTCCGACCGCTACACCGAGCTGCGCACGGTGGAGCGCGAGCAGCGGCTGCTGTCCAAGATCGACGCCGCCCTGCGGCGGATCGACAACGGCGAGTTCGGTTACTGCGAGGTCACCGGCGAGCCCATCGGGGTCCGCCGCCTGGATGCCCGCCCCGTGGCCACCATGAGCATCGAGGCCAAGGAGGCCCAGGAGCGCCAGGAACGCCAGATGGCCGAAGACTAGCCGGCACTGTCCCCGGCAGCACGGGCCTTCCGCCCTTCCCGGGCGGGAGGCCTTGTTGTTTCCCGCCCCCCAACGCGGAGTCCGCCATGAGCGAGGCCCAGTTCCAGCCCCTGCGCTGCGGGGTGGTCACCGTCTCCGATTCCCGAACGCCCGACACGGACCGCTCGGGCGGCGTGATCGTCGAGCGCCTGGAGGGGGCGGGCCACGTCGTGGCCGAGCGCTGCATCGTGCCCGATGACCGCGAGCGGCTGGAGGCCCTGTTCCGCCAGTGGGCGGCCGACCCCGGGCTGGGCGTGGTGATCTCCACCGGCGGCACCGGCATCACCGGCCGGGACGTTACCCCCGAGGCGGCGGACGCCGTGCTCACCAAGGCCATCCCCGGCTTCGGCGAGCTGTTCCGCTGGCTCTCCTATCAGGAGATCGGCGCCTCCACCATCCAGTCCCGGGCCCAGGCCGGGCTGGCCGGAGGCACTCTGGTGTTCAACCTCCCGGGCAGCTCCGGGGCCTGCCGGCTGGCCCTGGACGCCCTCATCCTGCCGCAGCTGGACAGCCGCACCCGCCCCTGCAACTTCGCCGAGCTCATGCCCCGCTTCGGCGAGCGTTAGGCGGTCGGCCGCGACCGATCACGCCTGCCCCGGACGCCCCCGGATCCCGAGCACCGCAGCGAATAGCCCCGCCTGCAGCAGGACGATCAGGGCCCCCACCGGGGCCTCGACCGGGTAGGCGAGGAGCAGCCCGCCCACGGCCGTCGCCACCCCCAGGGCTACGGCCAGGAGGGTGACCCCCAGGAAGGTGCGCCCCAGCAGGCGGGCGGTGGCCGCCGGCACCACGAAGAAGCTGGCCACCAGCACCACGCCCACCAGCTTGACCGCCGCCACGATGGCCAGGGCGGCACCGGCGAAGAAGCCGTAATCCAGGGCCCGCACCGGGATCCCCGAGGCCATGGCCAGCTGCCGGTCGAAGGTGACCAGCGTCAGCCGGCCCCAGGCGGCCAGGAGGAAGGCGGCCACCGCCGCGGTGATCCCGGCCAGCAGCATCAGGTCGCGGCCGCCGATGGCCAGGATCGAGCCGAACAGGTAGGCCGACAGGCTGGCGTTCGCCCCCGACAGGGACAGCAGCAGCACACCCGCCGCCATGCCGGCGGCGAACAGGATGCCCACCACGGTGTCCTCGGGGAGGGCGCCGCTCCGGCGCAGGAAGGCGATGGCCAGGCCGATGGCCAGCGCGGCAGGGATGGCAACGGCGAAGGGCGCCAGCCCCAGGAACAGGCCCAATCCGATGCCGGCGAAGGAGCCGTGGCTGACCCCGGCGGCCAGGAAGGAAAGGCGGCGCTGGACCAGGAAGACGCCGAGCAGGCCGCCCAGGATCCCGGCCAGGGCGGCGGCGGCCAGCGCCCGCTGCATGAAGGGCATGGCCAGGAGGTCAGCCACGGGCGGCCCCCAGCTCGTGGGCGTGGCCCATGTGCCCGAAGGCCCGGCGCAGGCACTCGTCGGTGACCACCTCGGCGGAGGGCCCGAAGCCGATCACCCGGTGGTTGAGGATCAGCGAGCGGCTGGCGTGGTGGCGCGCCACTTCCCAGTCGTGGGTGATCATGGCGATGGCCACGCCGGGATGCTCCGCCTGGTAGGCCTCCAGGTACTCGTACAGGTCGTGCTCGCCGACGCGGTCCACCCCGGTGGCGGGCTCGTCGAGGAGCAGGAGCTCGGGCTCGTGGACCAGGGCGCGGGCCAGGTAGACCCGCTGCAGCTGACCGCCGGAAAGGGCCGCGAGCGGGCGGTCGGCGTACTCGGCCGCGCCCACCCGCTCCAGGGCCGCCCGCGCGCGGTCGAAATGCCGGCGGTCGCGCCATCCGGGCCAGCGCCCGGTGATGCCCGACGTCACCACCTCCACCGGCCGTCCCGGGAAGCTGCGGTCGAACGTCTTGATCTGGGGGACGAAGCCGATGCGGCGGGCGCGATTGTCGATGGTGCCGCGGTAGCCGAGGAGGCCCAGCAGGCAGTGGAACAAGGTGGTCTTGCCGGAGCCGTTGGGGCCCAGCACCGCCAGGAAGTCCCCGGGGCGGATGTGGAAGCTCACGTCCTCCAGCGCGCTGACGTCGCCGAAGCGCACGGTCAGCCCCCGTGCCGACACCATGGGCGGGGTTTCAGGGGGCGTAGGCATGGCGCACCTGCCGGGCGTTGAAGAGCAGCAAGCCGGGGTAGTCGCGGATGTCGGCGCTGAACCCCAGGGGGTCGAGCATGGCCAGCCGGATGCCGGCCTCCCCCGCCAGGGCGCGGGCCGGTCCGGCGGGCAGCTGGGGCTCGCGGAACAGGGCGGGGATGCGGTCCTCGCGGATGGTCGCCAGCAGCTCGGCGATGCGCCTGGGGCCCGGCTCGCTGCCGGCCAGGTCCAGGTAGGTCCCGGCCACCTCCAGGCCGTAGTGCCGGAAGAAATAGTCGAAGCCGGGGTGGAAGGTCACCACCCGGCGGGGGGCCAGATCCCTTAGCAGCTCGGCGCTCTGGCGGTCGGCCTCGGCAACCGCCCGGGAGAAGGCGGCGGCGCCCGCGGCGAAGCGCTGCCGCTGCCCGGGCCGAAGACGGCTCAGGCGCTCGGCCAGGGCCGGGGCGGCGCGGCGCATGATGTCCGGATCCAGCCAGATGTGGGGGTTGGTGGCGCCGTGCGCGCCGCGGATGGGCTCGAAGGCCACCTCTGCGGCCACGGTGAACAGGGACGGATCCTCCTACACGCGCCCGATGTGGCGCACCACCGGGGCCATGCCGATGCCGTTGCGGATCACCAGGT
>Ga0102944_1000197_pt1 | contig 49942 bp, 42 predicted proteins | sample SalPonD_shore_MG_FD_78172 | JGI IMG/M metagenome (GOLD analysis project Ga0102944, IMG submission 78172) | Salt pond soil microbial communities from South San Francisco under conditions of wetland restoration - Salt Pond MetaG... | ecosystem: Environmental > Aquatic > Marine > Intertidal zone >... | reverse complement strand
CCTGGGACATAAATTGCAGGGCAGTATTTACAGACGGAATAGGGAGTCAGGTTCATATTTATTGGATCAGATACCTCGTTTTGGACGGAATCAGCAACATCTGCCGTTACCCGAAATTCCATATTTATTTTTTGGTTGGCTGGGTATCCAGTTCCAAGCAACTTGCTATTCATATCACCAACGGTGATGGAATAAGATGTGCCGTTGATATTGGCCAAACTTATAGCATCAGCAAAATTATTGCCAATAGAGTCCATTTCGATGTGATATAATGGAGCAGCAGGGAACCCATAATCAGGATTCGTCCATTTCATTGTGAAGAGGGTATCCTTAGCATTACTCTCCTGCAGAGTATAGCTTTGGCCTGAGGATGGTTCTGTAATATTCGGTGTCCCCGGATTAGAACTTACCACAGGTCCTAGATTTCCTTTATCACAAGAGGCAAAGGCAAGAATACCTGCAAGTGCAATTATATATATACTTAGATTTTTCATTTTCTTTCCCATTTTTGGATTAAACATGATTAATAACCCGTGTTTTGGGTCAGGTTGGGATTTGAGTTAATGTCGGAGGATGGAATCGGGAAGACTTTATAGTGACTATCTGTAGCGGTTCCTGCCTGTACATTTCCTTTCCAAGCCCATACATAATTGCCTCCGGTGTAGTAACCGTAACGAATCAAGTCGGTACGGCGTAATCCTTCCCAGTAGAGCTCTCGAGCTCGTTCATTCAAAATAAACTCTTTGGTTAACTGGGTAGGACCGATGTCTCCGGAAGTATCTCCGTAAGCACGTTCCCGCACCTTGTTAACGTAGTCAAGCGCTTTAGCCTGTGTTCCGTTTCCGCCTCTTACATAAGCTTCGGCATACATCAAATAAACATCAGCAAGACGGAACATAGGGAAATCGGTATCCGCAAAAGCGGGTCGTGATCCGGTTTTACCTGTTGAAGTAACATTCTTCCATTTGGTTACTGCATAGCCGTCGGTAAATTCCGAAATGTTGTTTACCTGTTTATTCTGATTTTGGGTAAAGAACAGAGCCCTTGAATCGTTATTCATGTCGAATTTATCCACGAATTGGGGAGTAACGCGGTTACCGGCCCAGCCTCCGTCGATACCGAAATTGTTGGCATCCATATCACCGCCAACAGCAGCGTGTATAATGTAATTGGTGCCGCCGTAGGTTTGGGTATGCTGACCATCGAAATTGATGGCGAATATGATTCCATCAGCCGTATTGTTATCGGCGAGGAAAAGATTCTGGTAATTGGGATCTAACTGGTAGCCTCCCTGATTGATGACTTTATTGGCATAAGTAATAACTTCATCATAATGAGGGGTACCCGTATAGACTTCAGCATTTAAATAGACTCTGGCAAGCAAGGCCCAGGCAGCTGCCTGGTCAGCTCTGCCATATTCATTTTGCTGAGGGTCGGGAAGCTGTTGAGCAACGTCTTTCAGTTCACTGGTTATATAATTGAACAAAGAGTCACTGCTTATTGGCTTCGGACTGTATGCGCCAACACCATCGTTTTCTGTAACGAAAGGTACGCCGCCGCCGTAAAGGTCCAGAGCATGCCAGTAACTAAGGGCCCGGAGGAAGCGGGCTTCGGCCATATATTCCTGCACCTGAGAATTGTCATTACCTTTGGCATTACGAATGAATTCGTTTGCCATTGATATTTCATAATAAACACGGCTGTACATCCCTAACACAAAATCGTTGGATGCATTCCAGGACTGGTAGTTAAATTGGGGCAAACCGGGATCATTCCAGCCAACTACGGCTTCATCAGTGGGAATTTCCTGGGATACAAAAAGCTGACGAATATAGCTCGAAAAGCCTTCATCGATGCCTTGTATATCCGGGTTACCGGCCGGACCTTGTTGGCCGGTGGCTGCGAAGCCGGCGTATAATTTTGCTAATACCTGCTTGTAATCGTTAGGTGTCTGGTAAACTGACGCCGATGTTTTAACATTTTTACTCAACGGCGTAGTATTTAAATCTTTCACACACGAGGTCATGAAAGATACCATGATAGCAACTAATGCTATATGTAGTATTCTGTTCGTCTTAAACATAATCTTCGTATTTAAAGTATTTCAATTAAAGGTTGAGGCTGAGTCCAAGAACAAAGGTGCGCGGTCTCGGATAGATGTTACCATCAATGCCTCCGAATACTTCGGGATCAAGCCCCTTGTACTTTGTAATTACAAATACGTTCTGTACCGTTGCCGATAGCCGTAATGATTTAATCTGATTAGACAAGCCGTTAAACGTATAACCTACATTCACGTTATCCATTCTCAGGAAAGAGGCGTTTTGCACGAAATGGTCGGAATGATACTGAGCATTATTAAAGTTTGTGTCTTTAAGCTCTGTAACCGAATTGGTTAAATAGCCCTGGGTATTCCACATAAAACTATATGCCTGATTGGATTCCACGTTGTTATAAGCATAGTTTCCAATTTCTGCACGAGCAGAGAATGAGGCATCCCAGTTTTTGTATTTCGCACGGGCCGAGAGTCCCAGTGAAACATCGGGATTCGGACTTTTGTAACGGTATTTATCTTTACTGTTGATGATGCCGTCGCCATTACGATCTACGTAAAGCCCTTCAATAGGATTACCATTTTTATCATAGGCTTGTCCATAGACATAGAACGAATTACGAGGATATCCAACGCTGTTGATCTGGATTGTATTACCAACCCCGCCGGAGATTCCGCCCGTTTCAACACCGATGTAATTGGGATCATCAACATTGGTTAGCTTAGTGATCTTATTGAGGTTTCGGGTTGCGTTAAAGCTAATCTCAAGGAAGGAATCCTTGGTTGAGATTGGACGTCCCGTAATATTGAATTCAACCCCTTTAACCTCCAGCGTACCAACATTTGATAGGATTCGGTTGGTAAAGTTAGTACCGGCAGCTACCGGGATGACATTCAGCAAGTCATTGGTTTGACGATAATAGGCTTCAATAGAACCGTTGATGCGGTCATTGAAGAAACCGTAATCGACACCAACATTGTAGGTAGTTGTTTCTTCCCACTTCAGGTTAGAGTTATAACCTTCCGGACGGAGCGTTTTAACAAAGTCACTTCCAAACTGGTACTCTGCAGTAGGCTCACTATACGTATAAGTGCCAAGGTAGGGATAATCACCCTGATTAATTCGCTGCTGACCGGTAATACCATATCCCAAACGAAGTTTCAATTCACTGATAGCATCTACGTTTTGCAGGAACGGCTCTTCATTAATTTTCCAGGCCAGAGCCATGGAAGGGAAGAGGCCCCACCGATTATCTTTAGAGAAACGAGAAGTCCCGTCGTCACGCAATGTAGCAGTCAAGAGGTATTTGTCTTTAAAGGTATAATTCAAACGACCGAAGAAAGAAACAATATAGTGCTCGGTCTTGTAACTCGTGTTTTGATCCACAACCAGCGTATCTGACCGGTTATAATTGGTTTGATAGGTAGAGCCATCAGAATAGTGATGCTCCCAGGAATAACCGCCTGTAAAGTCAATACTGCTTTCAATCGAACTAAGATCTTTATTATAGTTCAGATAGAAATCCAACAGCTGGTTTTTCTTAGTCTGTTTATAATCTCTGCGAACACCGGGAGCCCCCGAGTTATTATCCTCAAATGCAGCATTGGCAGGAACTTTATACGAGCCATTACCGACATCGGAATAGTCGTAGCCCAAATTGAGTTTGGCACTAAGGTTCGAAACAAAAGGTAGATTATAATCAAACTTAACATTTCCAATAGAACGATAAACAGTGGATTTATCATGCGTTTGATTCAATAACGCCACAGGGTTGGCCGGAGCATTGATGTTTCGTGTAAAACCACTACTCGTTTGTTTACCCCAAGTGTAATATCCGCCATAGAGCGAGCGATCCCACGTAACCGGTTGTGTGGGGTCAAAAGCCAAGGCAGATCCAATGGCACCCTGATTGGCAAAACGGTTTCTCACCTGCATACCCTTCAGATTCACATTAACTTTTAGCTGATCATTTAAGAAAGTCGGATTCAAATTAACGGAACCTGTCAGTCGATCCATCTTTGAAGTCTTAAGAATACCACCATTACCATTGAAGCCGAGTGATACGCGGTAGGGGAGGTCACCGGTAGAGCCAGTGAAACTCAGGTTGTGATCAGTGCTAAAGCTGTTTCTATAAATCTGATCCTGCCAATTTGTATTGGCATTTCCTAAATAGGAAGGTGCCGAGGTGTTACCGAATCTATCATTGATAATCTTTCTGAATTGGTCAGGGGAAAACACGTCCAGTTTTTTAGGCAACGTCTGGTAAGACAGTTTTCCTGTATAATTGACCGAAAGCGATTGGCCTTGCCTTCCTTTCTTAGTAGTAATTATGATAACCCCGTTAGAAGCACGCGAACCGTAAATAGCCGTAGCCGATGCATCCTTTAATATGGATACGGATTCAATATCATTTGGATTGATCGTGTTTAAGGGGTTTCTCATGCCAGAAACATTTCCGCCACTCAGAGGTACGCCATCGACTACATAAAGCGGATCATTACTGGCGGCTAGGGAAGATCCTCCCCGGATACGAATGGTAGCGCCACTACCCGGAGCACCATCGTTAGAGGTAACATTAACACCGGCAGCTTTCCCCTGGAACAGTTCCTGGGGACTAGTAATGGAGCCTTCATTGAAATCACTGGCATTTACCGAGGTTATCGAACCCGTTTTGTCTTCTTTTCTTTCCGTCCCATAACCAATAACAACGATATCTTTTAGTTGTTTAACATTGGGGGATAGAGAAATATTGATTGTTGTTCTGTCATTTACTGGAATTTCACGTTTGATATATCCTACAAACGAAAAAATTAGTGTGTCCTGCGCGGAGGGTACAGTTAGTGAGTACTTCCCGTTTTGGTCGGTAGAGGTACCCCGCGTTGGCATTCCCTTAACAGTAACGTTGACGCCTGGCAAAGCATTATTGCTTTCCGCATCAGTTACCGTTCCCGAGACAGTCGTCTGCGCTAATCCGGGTAATGTGATCCCCAAAATTAGACAAAAAGTCGTAAGTAGCTTTTTTATCGGTATCATATAATTAAGTTTAGGATTTAAAGGTAGAGCAAGCACCCACCCGAAAATCGGATTTTATGATGCTTATGTGTGCGAAGTTATTTTTTTGAAATATTTTGAATGATTATGTAGCTGTTTTTTTAAATGGTTTTCAACGATTATGAAAATTGCGATTTTTTGTTCCTAAAACCGGCCTGCTGACTATAAACAATACCTTATGCATTAGGTTCAGAGAACAATGAAAGCGCTTTCATTGAACAAAAAAGTATCGTTTATGTAAGCGCTTACATTAGATTAATATCTAATAATTTATATCGTAATATTCAAGCTGTAGGACGAATCTTTTTCATATTTTTTTCATAGATACAAAGTCCTTCCGTTAGTTTATTAAAATTCGAGAAAATTTATTGCAAATCTTACTAAATATTTTCAGAATCGGGGTAGGATTTTTTTTTGCTTCGTTTGTGAATGATAGCTATTGCGAATAAGTTATCAAACTGAGAAGGCCAAATTTATAGTGATTTTACTTTATGAGTACAGAACTTCATAATTCTATTTGCACCCTTGGTGAATTGAAAGAATCTGAATGGGAATCTGTTTCTGTAAAAGAGGAGATTCGTCGCAATCTGATTAGAAAGATACGTGTTGGGGAAGCACTTTTTCCCGATATTAAGGGATACGACAAGTCGGTGATTCCCCAATTGCAGCATGCGCTGCTGGCAAAGCATGATATCATCTTACTGGGATTACGGGGACAAGCCAAGACAAAGATATTGCGTCAGCTGGTTAATTTTTTAGATGAATATATGCCTATTGTTGAAGGCTCTGAAATTAATGACGATCCCCTTAAGCCAGTCTCCAAACAGGCGAATGAACTTATCAAAGAAAAAGGTGACGATACGCCTATCCGCTGGATACATCGCAGTCAACGCTATGGAGAGAAGTTAGCTACTCCCGATACAGCGGTTGCTGACCTTATTGGAGATATTGATCCTATTAAGGCAGCAGCTGAAAAATTGACGCTTGCCGATGAGAATGTCATAAATTTTGGATTAGTACCCCGAACCAATCGAGGGATTTTTGCCATTAACGAGCTACCAGACCTTCAACCGCGTATCCAGGTAGCCTTGCTCAATATCATGCAGGAACGCGATATCCAGATTCGGGGCTTCAATGTACGTATTCCGCTGGATGTAGCGATGGTATTTTCAGCGAACCCTGAGGATTATACCAATCGCGGAAATATCATCACCCCTTTGAAAGATCGAATTGATTCTCAGATTCTTACCCACTATCCCCGTGAGATCGAAGTTGGTATGGAGATTACCGAGCAGGAGGCATGGATCGATCGTGATGGCGACGTAGAAGTGCATGTGCCAAAATTTATCAAAGAACTTTTAGAGCAGGTTGCTTTTGAGGCGCGGGAATCGGAATACATTGATCAGAAAAGTGGCGTTTCCACACGAATGACGATCACCGCTATGGAACAGCTTATTTCGGCCGCCGAACGACGGGCTCTTATCAATGGTGAGGATACAACGACTACTCGTATCACAGACGTTTTTCATATGGTTCCCGCCATGACCGGCAAGTTGGAGCTTGTTTATGAAGGAGAGCAGGAAGGGGCTTTGAACGTTGCTAAACACATCATAGGAAAAGCAGTTAAAAAGATGTTTGGGCGATATTTCCCAGATCCCGAAACCCAAAAGAAACTGGAAAAGGAAAGTATCTATAAACCGGTACTCGATTGGTTTGCTGATGGCAATAACCTGGAGTTGACGGATTATATGAGCCAGCAGGAATATGAGAGGAAGCTGAATCAGGTTAAGGGATTGGCGAACATTGTAGAAAATCAGATCGAAGCTAGTGAGAAGGATGTTAAGTATGTACTCATGGATTTTGTGATTGAGGCATTGCACCAAAATTCGATGCTGGGTAAGGAAGATCTCGATGACGCCCGTTCTTACTCTGATATGCTGGGAAGTATGTTGGGGTCGATGGACGATCTAGATGACTTTGAAGATTTTGATCAATGATTTCGTTGCAAAAAGCTCCTCAGAACCTTATATTTGGAATCTCAGAAAAGTAAAAAGAAATTTATAGATTCATGAAAAACGGAATTCACCCTGATTACAAGGAAATCACAGTAGTTCTTAGTGATGGCACCGAGTTTACAACGCGCAGCACGATGGATCCCAAAGATGGTGTTTATCACAGCGAAGTAGATTCTAAAAACCACCCATTTTATACGGGTAATATGAACTTCCAGAAAAAAGCTGGTCGTATTGATCGTTTCAAGAAACGTTACGGCAAAAGCTAATTTCTGGTATTTATTCAACTTATGGGATGCATTTTTTTAGGGATGCATCCCTTTTTTATTGTATCAATTGGGATATCATGCAAATCAGCTGTTATACGGTAGGGCCTTTTGCGGAAAATACCTATTTACTGACCCAGAATGAAGAGGCGCTTGTGATTGATCCCGGTTTTACCGAGGACGAGGAATATCATAAGATTAAATCAAAAATTGGTGACGAGAACCTGGAGTTAAAAGCTATTGTGCTTACTCACGCGCACGTGGATCATGTTTTAGGGCTCCATAAAATTTTGAATGATTTTGAAGTCCCTGTATTTCTGAATGATCAGGATCGTTACTTATGGGATAATTTCGCATCTCAGGCCGCTATGTTTGGATTCCAGGTGCAAGGATTGGATGTTGATCCGGAACCGCTACGAGCGCAAGAGAGTTGGCAAATAGGTGCATTTTCTTTTGATGTGCGCTATACACCCGGTCATGCCCCGGATCATGTTTCGTTGTATAGCGAAGAAGACGGAATGGTTATAGGCGGGGATGTCTTATTTAGGGAGGGGATCGGACGCACAGATCTCTATAAAGGTGATTTTAGTGTCTTGGAAACGTCAATACGAGAGAAATTATATACATTGCCTGAAGAAACAACTGTTTATCCGGGACATGGGCCAAGCACGACAATAGGACATGAGAAGAAATCCAATCCCTTTGTAAAAGAAAAGTAGAATTGGGAGGTTTAATACCTTTGGGCTAAATGGGGCCCGTCAGGTAATCATGCTTTTCTATCTTGAACTTTCCTATCTTAATAGCTATTCTTTTTCTTGCTCTTTTATTTTTTCAAGTCGATCGATTTGCTTGTCATAATAATCTTGTTTGTCCTCGTGTAATTCTTTCAGTCGTCTATAAGCTTGAATTGCTGCTTCGGTTTTGCCCTGTCTTTCGTGGATTGAAGCTAAGGTCTCGGAGACAATATCATCAACATCATCGTGGTGTGCTGATGATGCTGTTTCTTTTTGTGAAGCTTCGTCATCAGGTTTAATACGATTGGATTCAACTTCGGAAAGCCGTCGAATTAAGTCATCCAGATTGAGTACAGGACCTGGTTCTTCCGGGGTAGAAACTTTTTGGGTTTTCGAAATCTGTACAGAATCCGGAGTCCAGGCATCAAAGGCTTTGGGATGACTCAGATAATAATGCAGCTTCTGTAAAAAGGGACTGCCCGGAGCAAATATTCTGGCCTTGAGTGCCTCTTCAATAGCCTGGTCATCCATTCCTTTCAGATGATAGAACCAAGCCAATAAAAAATGTCCTACAGCATCAGGCCCGCGTTTTCTAAGCTGTTTTTTTAGCCGGGTCGTGGCTTTGATAGGATCTTCTTCAAAATGTTCGGCGTAAGAAGCAAGTGACTTCGGAATATCAAATGGTAATTGAGGCATTTATTTTAGTTAGTAATATAAAGTTCCCGGCCCAATGATAAATCTATTATACAAATTGATGGTAATAGCAGTCAAATATTGAAATTGTCAAATTGTATATTGTTGAGTTATTAATTTATCCAATCAATAATTCGACCAGTCAATAACTCATTAAATTCCTCACCAGCCACTTACTGCATCATTAAACATATTATTGGCAACTTGACTCAAGGCATCGTTCGCAGCATTCTTTTCCCCCTGAATAGGGTTGTCATTTGTATCATAGGTTTGAGAGCCGCTGAATGAGCTGTTCCATTCAGGCTTGTCTTTCTTAGTGTACTGAAAGGTAGCATGTACTTGAATAGATACCTGGTTACGGCTGGTTTGTTGTTCGCCACTTATGCTAAATGCTTTGTTGGTATAACTGGTAATAGAGCCTTCCAGAACGGCATCAGCCGCACCCCTTGAATTTGCCAATTGCAATTTTGTCTGATTGATAAAGCGGTCAACAAGTGCTTGATTCAGCCGGTCACTCAGGTTGCTAATTCCACTGTTTGACTGATCAGCAAAAAAAGGAATATAAATGGAGTTGACATCTTCAGGTATCGAAGTGCCGGTAAATCCATAGTGGAAACAACCGCCCAGGAGAAATGGGAGCAGCAACAATAAAAAATAGGGTCGAAATTTATTGCAGACCATACTGATCAAGCTTACGATATAAAGTTCGTTCACTAATACCAAGTGCTTCTGATGCTTTTCGACGATTGCCGTCGAATTTTCTAAGGGCCTGCTCAATCAAAAATTTCTCGGTTTGTTCGATAGAGGGAATACTTTCGTTGCTGAAAAAGTCATAGAACGATTCCTCGTCCTCCTCTTCTTCTGATATATCCGCTTCCGTAAAGGGCTGTACGCCTATATTTTCATCAGCCGCCTGACTTACGTCCATATCAATATCGGACATATCACGTTCCTGAAATTCATCCTGAATATTCTGAGGAAGGGCTTTGATGCTTTTTTGAGAAAATGTTGAATATAAAAAAGTGCCTATCATTTTTTTCAGATCACCGATATCATTCCGCAATTCAACAAGCGCTCGATAGATCAATTTTTGATCATCATCACTAAAGGCACCGTTAGCCCCGCTTTTTTGCTGATCAGCGAGAACAGGCAAATTATCAGCAGAGCCGGTATGCTGACGTCCCTTCAGATATTTTTGTAGTTTTTCTGTATCAATAAATTGTGATTTCTCCAGTACCACCAATTGTTCGGCCACATTGCGCAATTCCCTTACGTTTCCCGGCCAGCGGTAAGAGACCAGCAACTCTTTAGCTTCATCGGAAAATCCCTTGAAAACTGAGTCGTATTTAGCTGAAAATTCAGTGACAAATTTTCGAAAAATAGGAATTATGTCATCGGGTCGCTCTCGAAGTGGCGGGAGTTTAACCTTTACGGTGTCGAGTCGATAATACAGATCTTCGCGAAAGGATTCTTCCTGTACCAGTTGCCATAGGTCTTTATTGGTAGCGGCGATAACCCGTACATCCGTTTTACGGACTTTGCTGGATCCCACCCGGAAATATTCTCCTGTTTCGAGGACCCGCAGTAATTTAACCTGAACATTTGCAGGTGTGTCGCCAATTTCATCCAGGAAAATAGTACCGCCATTGGCTTTTTCGAAATAGCCTTCTCTAGCTTCGTGAGCACCGGTGAAAGCCCCTTTTTCGTGACCAAAAAGCTCACTTTCAATAATCCCTTCTGGTATAGCACCGCAGTTTACAATCACTAAATCATTATGCTTACGATGACTGATTTCGTGAATAGCTCTAGCTGTGACGTCTTTACCAACTCCACTTTCACCCTGTAAAAGGATAGTAATATCGGTGTCTGCTACCTGTATAACCTTGTCAATGACCTGTTTTAAAGCAGCAGATTCTCCAATAAGTCCGAATCGTTCCTGAAATGCTTCTCGGTCCATTACAGATATTGTCTGATCTTAATAAACTTGGTTAATTCTATAACGCTAAAGGTAAGAATTAGTTATTTAGATACATAAAGATCTTTTGAAGTAAAAGCACAAATAGTTCAATAGTATTCTTTTCAGAACAATAGATAATTGGAATAGGAGGAATTACGTTTCAGGATGTTTCATTTAATTTCACCAAAAAAATTGGTAACCATTTGTCTTTTGGTTCGTCTCATAAACAGCAACGGACTAAACTGGAGTTTAAAAGCTGCTGAAAATTAATATTTTAATGTCTATCATGATTAGGCAGATAAAAGTAGTCCATGGATAAGCGACAAGAAGAACGCCAGTTAATCCGTGATATTCAAAACGGCCAACGGCAGGATTATAGGATCCTGGTAGATCGTTATGCGCCCATGGTTTTTAATGTTGTAAATCGTTTTGTCGATAATGAAGACGATGCTGAAGAGTTAGCTCAAGAGATCTTTGTAAAAACGTATGAACGGCTTTCTTCCTTTAAGGGTGATTCGAAGTTTTCGTCTTGGCTGTATATGATTGCTATGAATCACTGCAGGGATTACGCCAAAAATGTACGGAGGAAAAATAGTCGGTTTAGTGAAATGGAAAGGGCCGACTTACAGCAGCACTTGGAGTACAATGATCCCCCAGATCAAGATATTGAAAGAGCCGAATGGCTGGACCTTCTCAGAGAAGGATTAGAAAATGTTACACAGGAGTATGCAGAGGCCTTTTTGTTGAAATACAAAAATGATATGAGCTACAAGGCGATGGCCAAGCGGCTTGATGCCTCAGTTAGTGCTTTGAAAGTGCGTGTATATCGCGCTAAGAAAGAATTGAAAGCATATATCGAAAAACGAAGCTGACTATTATGGATAAGGATGAACTTCTACGCAGGTATTTAGAGGGCGAACTTACAGATGATGGGGAACGGGAAGCTTTGCATGTCATTGCCGATGATCCCGAGATGCGATCTATGCTGCGTTTTGAACAAATGTTGTCTGAAACTCTGAGTCAAAATGATTTGTCTTATGGTGAAGAGAAGGTGCCGGCAGGCTTTTCTGATAAGGTGATGCACCATATCGAACAAAAGGAACAGGGCAGGGAGGAGGTAAGTTATGTTGATAAAGTTAGAAACTGGTTTCAACAATTATGGGTGCCCAAACAAATTCAATGGCGACCGGCATATGCATTCGTGTTGGCACTATTGGTACTGGTTTCCTTTTCATATCCTCTTTTCCTGACAAACAATCAAAAGGCTAGGCAGCAGATAAGCCAAGATAATAATCAACCGAAACTTGGCAGCTCGATTCAACAAATTTCCACAAGGCCCAATAAAGTGTTGCTTCGGTTTGTATATATCGATGGTGATGCAAAGTCGGTAGCGGTTGCCGGTGATTTCAGTAACTGGAATAAAATAAGCCTCTCTAAACAAACCATTCATGGTCAGCAGGTATGGACGGGCTTGGTTTCTATGAGTCGCGGCGAACACAATTATATGTTTGTTAAAAATGGAAAAGAATGGGTCACCGATCCTCTCGCTCCGGTACAACGTGATGATGGCTTTGGTAATAAAAATGCAGTGATCTATATATGAGATTCGTTTTTTTGATTATGTTGATTACTACTTCCATAACATCTATTGGGAAGGCGCAGAACTGGCAGAATTTGATTTCTGTTGATTCCCGATTCGGGTATTCTACCAATACCTATCTAAATCCTTTTATGTCTGATTGGAATACGGCTGCCGAATCTTCCTATAATCTGACTTCGGCGATTTTGAAGAGCTCTTGGTATAAAAGGAGAAACTCATTGTCGTTGACGGGAGGACTGCTTTATGAACCCTTATTGTCTGAAGGCAAGGGCTGGAAAGGGGGGCTCGGTCTTATTAATTATAATCACCGTTTTTCTAATAGTATTAGTGCAGGCATCGAGGCGGGCGGCAGTTATATGTCAAACTCGTATAGCCGGACGTTATTTTGGGCTCAGCCCAAGGTGACTGCTTTTTTATCTCCTTTTACGTTGGTGCGTCTTAAGGCTGGAAGCATCTTTAGAAATTATCGAAATTATTCGAATGTGGGAGACGAGAGTAATCGATTCGATTTATATGCCCTGGAATTCGAAACTTGGCCTAACTATCGGTGGCAATTAAAAGCTGGTCTATATGGATCTCTGGATACGCTGCCCTCTATACAAAATGGATTTAATGTAAATGGGAGCGTCGGTTATTATTTTAGAAACGGTGCATCGGTTAGCTTCACGGGAAATCTGGAGCAGTATAAAACGCAACAAATCCAGCAGATAGGAGGTGGGGGACCCCCAATGGGATTTCCACCTAATCATAATCAACAAACAGTTACTGCCGTAAACACGGATCGCATTATAAAATTTAGTTTGGATGGTACCTATCCGCTAAATGAACGATTCTCCGTTTTTGGTACTGCCGGAGCCCTCAATTTTAACTCACAGTCAACTGGAATTACTGAAAATGATTATGAGATTTCAGGAGGTATTCGTTTTAGTTTTGAGCCTCGGTTCAATAAAAACAGGGGCGTTGTTACACCTGAATGGCATCAGAAAGACCGTCAGCAACAGATAAACATCAAATATTCTGGGAAAGGGAGATTATATCTTGTTGGCGATTTTAATGATTGGAGCAGAACCGGTATTCCTCTAAGGAAACAATCGGATGATATTTATGTGGCCCAACTTAATTTAACGCCGGGTGCATACGAATATAAAGTACTCCGCATTCAAGGTGATACTCAGGAATGGCTGACATTTTCTGATGATACCTATACAGTGAGTGATAGTTACGGAAGCCAGAATGCGATGTTATTAGTTGAATAAAAATGTGAAGACTATGAAATCATATACCAAAATACTTATTACGCTGATGATTGCAGTGCTATCACTTGTATCGGCAAAAAATTTGTATGGACAAGAGACCAATATTAAGGCGTTGATGAAACAGGCCCGGGAGTCAGGTTTAGAGCAAAGTGCGTTAGTTGAGCTCCAAAATAGAGCAAAGCAGCGCGGAGCTGATAACCAGCAGCTAAGCACCATTATTAAAACGGCTATCTCGATGTCAAAGGAGAACTTGCCGGCCGAAGTTGCTGTGCAAAAATCACTGGAAGGTTTCTCAAAAGGTATTCCTGCAGATCGGATCGTAGCAGTTGTAAAACGTATGCACCAAAATTTGGGCCAGGCGGTCAAGATTATTGATCCCTGGATGCAAAAACCTACAGTTCAGGAGATGCTCAACCGAACGACTAAAGAGATGCCGCAAAAGAAGTTTAGAAATGAGCTTGCAAAAGCTGCATCTAAATCTATGATGCAAAATATCTCAGCTGAGACGGTAAAAAATGTACTTTCTCAAATCGGAAACAAAACTGTAATATCACATACGGGACCAACCGATATTGTTGCGGCTATGGGGATACTCCCAGATTTACCTGAGACGGCAGATCCCAAGAGATCCGGAGCGTTTATTGTTCGAGCCCTTAAAGGTGGTTTTAAGGCAGATGCCCTTCAACAGCTGCCATCGGCCATAAAAATGGCTCAACACCATAGTGAGCTGCCAGCAGCTAGCGTATTGGAAGGTGTGGCCAGCCAGATGAAGAAAGGAGTGCCTGCCCGACAAATCATACAGAATTTATTTAATGGGAAAATAGGTGGAGGGCCTCAGGGCCACAAACCGAAGGGGTTAGACCATAATTCTAACCACGGTAATGGAAATGGCAACAGTCATGGTAACGGTCATGGTACATAGTTTTATAGCTTTAATAATTTAGAATTATTTGTAGAGGGCTTTGCAAAACCCCTCTGTGTCATCCTGAACAGCCAGCGCGGAATCTGGAAGCTGTTCCCAAGCGTGAAGGCCTGATTCAGGATCTAATGCACGATGCGCTAAAAAGCAACAGGTCCACCAACGATTGTTGCACGTCGGAGAGGCGTTGATATAACTGACCGACTGCTGTCCAACCTATTGCCTATGAAAAGTTTCCTGCAAAAGATCCCGGTCGGGGCCCGGGATGACACGGGTGGAGGTTCTGTCATGCTAAACCCCGACGGTAGTGCGGGACAGGCTTGTTTCAGCATATACTGCTTTATCCCTTTAAAAGCTATTAACGGGCTTTTAGCAAAAGACCCTGAACTAAATTCAGGGTGACACCGGGTTTTGCAAAGCCCTTTTGCAATAAAGGTCGCTTAATTTAAGCGGCCTTTTCTTGTTTATAAGAGTCTTACCGATATCATAATAAATTTGTAACGCTGGCAGTATTCAGTCGTCATATAACTAGAAAAAGAATGGAATATGGAATCAAATATCATCTAACAAAAAATATCAATCTATGTTTAGGAAAAAGTTACTAACATTACCTTTTGCAATACTTGCTGTGTTATCGTTGCTCTTTACCGGATGCGGAACGGGATCGAATCCTGGTACAGGATCTATGGAATTGCGTATGTATGATGCTCCTATTGACAGTGCCAGTGCCGTGAATGTTAAAATCAAGCAAGTTGAGGTCAACAAAACCGGTAGCCCAGATGCCTGGCAGGTAATCAGCACTCCCAATCAAACCTACAATCTGATTGATTTAGCTAATGGGGCATATACCGTTTTGGGAGATACTACCTTAGAAGCGGGAACCTATCCACAAATTAGATTAGTTCTCAGTGAGACGGGGCATAGTGTGGTTGTAGATGGAAAAACCTATGATATGAAAGTACCGAGCGGTGCGCAGACTGGCATAAAGCTCGATGTAAATGCCAAGATAGAGAAAGATATTAATTATGTATTACTGCTCGACTTTGATGCGGCAAGATCCGTTGTAAAAGCCGGGCAAGGCAATTCCCAGGTTCAGTATCTGTTGAAACCGGTTATTAAAGCTAAAAACAAAGCAATTACCGGTAATATTGGGGGTACGGTATCACCTGCAGAGGCTAAATCCCTTGTTTATGCAATTGCAAATCAAGATACCCTTGCATCTACCGTTGCAGACACTACAGACGGCACTTTCAAGCTTGTTGGTCTTGAAGAAGGTGATTATACCGTTTCTTTCGATCCCAGAAATGATAATTACCAAAGCAAAGATAGTACTGGGGTAAGTGTTACTGTTGGCGAAACCAATGACTTGGGCACCATTAAGCTCAGTCAGAAAGGCGTCCTGTAACAACTTACATTGTACAAGTGCAAAAGGCCTGCAAATAATGCAGGCCTTTTTTAATTTAGTATTTTTAATAAGGAATCAGGCAGCGACTACATCTCGCTCAAATTTCTGAATACTGCTCTTTTGGATTACGTCTCCAAAGAGGGTAGCGGAGGTGCAGTCGGTGATTTCGACTTCAACATAGTCACCTTTTTGGATCTCCCCCCGATCAAAAATAACCATCTTGTTAGTGTCGGTCCGGCCACAAAGCTGTTCAGCCGAACGTTTGCTCGTCCCTTCAACTAATACAAGATGGCGGCGTCCGATTTCTTTTTTATTGAGCTCTTCCTGTATATTCATTTGTTGCTCAATAATCTCGGTCAGCCGGCGCTTTTTTACCTTTTCAGGTACATCATCCTCGTATTTACGCTGGGCCAGCGTACGTCCGCGCTCCGAGTAGGCAAACATATAGGCTAAATCATACTTGACTTTGGCCATCAAAGAAAGCGTATCCTGATGTTCTTCTTCGGTCTCACCGCAGAAGCCGGTAATAATATCGGTTGATAAGGTAACACCCGGGATGATATCCCGCATCTTTTCAACCAACTCCAGGTATTGTTCACGAGTATAAGGCCGGCGCATGCGTTCCAGTACATCGTTATTGCCCGACTGTGCCGGAATGTGGATATAATTACACAAATTTGGTTGTCCGGCAATTGCTTCCAGTAATTCTTCAGGGAAATCCTTGGGATGAGGAGAAGAAAACCTAATACGCATCTCTGGATCAACCTGGCTGGCCTTATACATCAGTTCGGCAAAGGTATTATCCCCATCATTATAGGAATTTACGTTTTGGCCTAATAGAGTGACTTCTTTGTAGCCTTGATCGCTTAATTGCTTCAATTCATCCAGAATACTTTCGGTAGGCCGGCTTCGCTCACGACCACGCGTAAACGGTACTACGCAGAAAGCGCACATATTATCGCAGCCCCGCATGATAGTTACAAAAGCACTAACACCGTTATCGTTTGTCCGAACCGGTTTGATATCGGCGTAAGTTTCTTCCAGAGAAAGGATAGTATTTACCGCTTTTTGTCCATTCCCGACATCCGACAATAGCTTGGGAAGGTCTCGGTAAGCATCCGGACCAACGACCAGATCGACAAGTTCTTCTTTTTCCATGATTTGTTCCCGGATGCGTTCGGCCATACATCCCAGAACACCTACGGTCATCTTTCTACCTTCTTTACGTTTCAACGCCTTAAATTCTTTCAGTCGATTCCAGACCTTTTCTTCGGCATTCTCACGTACAGAACAGGTGTTAATGAAAATGATGTCAGCTTTTTCGGGCTCCTGCACCGGTTGCATGCCTTCTTCCATAAGTATGGAATTGACGATTTCGGTGTCCGAGACATTCATCTGACAACCATAAGTCTCGATATAAAAATTGCGTTGATCCAAAGTGAAAGGTGTTTTGTTCCGGTATTATTTAGATCGGGAAATATAAGAATAGTTTATCCTTTTTTGAAAGGAAATGATATAAAAAGCTGGATAATGGGTTGCTGAGGTTAGATTCTTACTACCATAGTGTTTGAGCTAGAAAAGCTCCTGCAGGTATTCTTTTAACACAATGGCATTATTGTGTTTTCGATCTTTAGCAGCATAGATGAGAGTGAGCCTCTTATATTTTTGATAAAAATTTTTTAGCTCGTTGATTTGTTCCTGTTTGGACTCCAACTCCGCCCGGTATTTTTGCTTGAACTCCTCAAATTTATCAGGATCGTGGCCAAACCATTTACGTAGTTCATTAGAAGGGGCGATATCTTTAAGCCACTCGTCTAACTGTAGCTTCTCCTTACTTACCCCTCGCGGCCATAGGCGGTCAACAAGTACCCGAAAACCATCGCTATCTTCAATATCGTCGTATGCTCGTTTGAGTTGAATCATTCTTTTTGATCTTAGCAGGCTTCTAATAGTCCCAAAAAATAAATTATAGCTAATTTCCAGACCCTAAAGATTTGTGAGTACCCTCAAGAAACCAACAACTAATTCGGCCAGGTTTCAGGACGATTCCTCCAGTCGGATAGCGTTTCCAGATCTTTTTCATCTATGTAATTATTTTCACTGGCTACCTCAATAAGGGTAGCATAGTCGGTCAATGTGTATAAAGGGATACCAGCATCTTCAAAACGTTTAAGCGCTTTGTCGAATCCATAGGTGAAGATGCTGAGCACTGCTTCAATTTCTGCACCGATAAACAGCAAAGCCTCGACAACTGAGATCGCCGATCCGCCGGTAGATATTAAATCTTCTATCACGATAGTTGTTTCTCCTTTTTGGATACCGCCTTCTATTTGATTGCCCAAACCATAGGCTTTGGCTTTAGCACGGACATAGGAGAGAGGCTTATCCAGGTTTTCGGCGACCCAGGCTGCATGAGGAATCCCGGCTGTGGCCGTTCCGGTAATGACATCTGTGTCGGGATATTCCATAGAGATGAATTCAACGAATTTTTGTGCAATTTTTTTTCGGATATTCGGATAACGCAGTGTCAACCGATTGTCGCAGTAGATCGGTGAATTCCATCCCGACGACCAAGTGAAAGGCTCGTTTGGTTGTAATATTACTGCATTTATTTTAAGTAAATCCAGTGCAATTTCTTTTGCAAATTTATTGTCAATAATCATAGCCTGATCTGTAATTAATTCGGTTACCAGATAATTTTGATGAATGTGATGCCCGGGGATGCATTATATTATGCCGAGGATATAAATAACGACTCTTAGACAGATAAAAGCATAAAAACCTGCTAAGAGGTCATCGACCAGAATACCCCAGCCACCCGGCAATTTTTGTAACGCATCAACTCCTAAAGGTTTCTGAATATCGAAAAATCGAAAAAAGATAAAACCGCCCGTTAGGATTAATATATTATATCCCAGTGTTGCCGCAAAAGGTATGGCAATAAAAGTCATTCCTTGTCCGGCAAATTCATCCATCACTAGCGGTGATGGATCACCGCCCCAAACCCGTTCGCATTCTTCAGAAACCCAAACGGTAATAAAAGAACATAATAGCGTGAATAATATTATTCCATACCATGGACTATATAATTCGATAAAATAAATTGGAAAAAGAGCAAAGAAACTGCCCCAGGTGCCTGGTGCGTCGGGTAAAAATCCTGCATAAAAAAAGCTGCCCAGGATCGGTTTAAGTTTTTGCATTTTTTTTGATTGAAAAAATATTGTGATTAATATAAATGTATTCGAGGCCGGAATATAAGGTTAAAGCTACAATTCCCATCATTAACCATCCGAGTACCCCTGATTGCATTAACTCTCTACAATACGGTGCCAACCATACGTCTGATTCTATAAAAACGCCTACCATCAGAGTTATATACAGGAAGAACATTTGCCCTAATGTCTTAGCTTTAGCCATAAACCGAGTGTCCATCGCAATATCCCGATAATCAGCAAGAATGCGCATACCGGTGATTATGATATCCCGAAAGACAATCAGTCCAACCGCCCACCAGGGGAATTGGCTGGCATTAATAAAGGGTAAACAAATGAAACCTGCAAAGGTTAAGAATTTATCAGCTAATGGATCCAGGAAGACCCCATAATCGGTTTCTGCGCCATATAATCGGGCAATATATCCATCAAAGAAATCGGTAACTACCGCTACAGCGAAGATGCCTACACTTAAGGCCCGCCAAACTACCTCATCCTGCACGTATAGCATGAGGAAAATGGGAGCAAGTATTATTCGGATGGTACTCAATATGTTTGGTAATCGACGCACGAATCAAAGATAGTAATTGTATCTCAGAATTAAATCTTTTTTACTGCGAAATTAAGTGCTTCGAAAAGCAGTCAAAGATTTCTATTTTGATCTTTAATTTTTGAAAATACAAAGAACTTTAAAAGCATGCAGTGCCATATTATTAGTATTGGAAATGAGCTGCTTATTGGTGATACGGTAAATACCAATGCTAGCTGGTTGGGACGTGAGCTTACCGAGGCCGGCTTCGATGTAAGCCAGATCTATACCATCAGTGATGATCTGGAAGCCATGACGTCAACACTTAAATCGGCGCTCTCCAAAGCGGATTTGGTTATTACTACCGGCGGATTAGGTCCGACCCATGATGACATCACTAAAAAGGCTGTAACCGAACTCTTCGATTGTAAGTTGGTCGTCAACGAAGAGGTGCTCAATTTTATTAAGAAGATCTTTAAAAAGCGTAATATCCCGTTTAGTGAATCCAATTACCACCAGGCCGAAGTCCCTGATTGCTGTGAGATTCTATTCAACACTCAAGGTACGGCGCCGGGCCTATGGTTCGAAAGGGACAAAGCGATATTGGTGGTATTGCCTGGAGTTCCATTCGAGATGAAAAGACTGCTAAAAAATAAGGTATTGCCCAAGCTTAGTGAACGCTTCCCTCAAAAAGAATTTCGGCATTCCCATTATATCACTACGGCCGGCATTGGTGAAAGTACACTCAGTGATGAAATAATCGGAGATTTGGATCCGGTGCTTAATGATAATGTGAGCGTTGCTTATTTGCCAAGCCCGCAAGGGACTCGAATTCGTATTAGTGCCCGCGGGCATTCGGTAGAGGAAATTGAGCATCATATTCAGCCGGTTGTTGATTTTATAAAGAAAAGAGGCGGCAAATATATTATAGGCGAAGGTAAGGATTTAGGACTTGCCGAAGTGGTGGGAGATCTCCTTAGAAAATATGAGCTGAGAATCGCTACGGCAGAGAGCTGTACCGGTGGATATGTGGCGAATGCGATCACTAATGTGGCTGGTAGCAGCGATTATATGCAGGGCGGGATCGTATCTTATGCAAATGAAGTGAAGATCAGTCAACTTGGAGTAAGCCGCCAGATTCTGAATAAAGTGGGGGCCGTCAGCAAAGAGGTAGCTTTACAAATGGCCAAGGGCGTGGCAGAAAGGTTGGAAAGCAATATTGGAATATCGACTACCGGGATAGCTGGCCCGGGTGGGGGAACAAAAGAAAAGCCGGTAGGTACGGTTTGGATCGGTTTTTGGAGCAATGAGCAACACTTTGCGCTCAAAGCACACTTTACGAATGATCGTCTGATCAATAAAGAACGGACATCCGCCGTTGCATTAGAGATGGTCAGGCGATGCATCCTTAAAATTAAAGAAATGCCATACGGTCTTAAAAAACAGTCGGATTGAACATATTACGCTTTACATATCTAGCAATACTATTGACGCTGTGCTCAACGGCGGTCTTGGCCCAGGTGGATACTACCCGAACGCGAACGGATACCCTAATTACGGATACTACTGGCGTCAAACCGGCGGCTGTTTCAGGACCCCGGGATACAACATCGCAACAAGCGGAGAAGGAAAAGCCCCTTTTTAAGGTAGTACCCTGGAAGTTTCATGCTCCGATGGGTGCTCATCTCAGCGAAACGGATAGTACGATGCGCTGGCAGGGCTGGCCGGGGTGGACCTACAAGCTAAACCGGGAGCCTGGTATTATCAGTTATCGTCTGGGGACCAGTATTCGTAGCAATGCCGTCCAGCGATATGCCCATGAGCCGAGTCATCAGCAATTATACTGGGAGGATATCTCTTTAAATGATCCGGTTTCCGGAACGTTGCACTGGGCCGAGATCCCCCAGCATAAAATTGGGTATGTCTATAACCAGGATTTAGGTACCGATTATCGTACCACCTACTACCTTCGGCAATATTATTTGAATAAACCACTCTCACGGTTAATCTACAGCGAGAGCAAATTCGCCCATCGGGATCTGGAGTTTGAGGTCAGCCATAATCTTTCGCAGCGCACCAACGTAGAACTTAGTTATTGGGACCGCAGGGCGGGGGGAGAATACCAGGATTCCAAGATTTCGGGGCGTCAGCTTTACGGAAAGATAAGCTATCAGCTATCACACCGTCAGTATCTGAAGCTGAACTATATAAACAACAAATACGATATGGGGCAGCCTTTCGGTTATGCCATATCCGATATGCGTACTTTTAATTTCGACCATTATCAGACGACGGCTAATCAATCTTCGGGGCAATCGAAGAATACCTCGACCTTGTTTGCGCTACATTATTACCAGCGTAAAAAAGATTCTACCCAGGCGGTGGATAATTTTCATGCAGCAGTTTATTATCGCAGTCTTGAGCGTTCTCTAACTTATAGCATTGATTCTACTCGATATAAGGTAAAAGTAGCTGGAATTAATGCTAAAAAATGGTGGGAGATAGGTGGGTTTTCTTTGCAGGGGTCAGCCGGGTATGAGCAGTTCTTTAATCAGGCAAAAGATAAAGGATTCCCGGCATCAGATTGGGGGCAATTGAAAGCAGAAGGGCGTATTTCGCTGGATTTTATTCCTATTATAGATTTGACTGGAACGTCAGCTTTTCATTTGCGGAGTGATGGATTTCAATCATACCGAATGAATGCTATTTTAAATATTGCTATCGGGGGATTTACGCTCTCTCCAGAAGCATCTATGGGATCCACCATGCCCACTCCACAACAACTGTATTGGAATTCGGATAATTATAAGGGGAATAAATCCCTACATAATGAGGATATCCTGGAAGCCCATGCGACCTTAAGTTATCATTTTACTCCGGATACTAAGATTGGAATACGGGCACAACATAAGGACATTTCGGGTGGTATTATGATGGCGGACACGACTTTTGCCAATGTATCCACCTATGCCTCGCAGTCGGCTACTGCTTTTTTTGAGTGGAATTTGACTCATTTCGAATTTAGTGGATCGGCCACAGCCCACCGGTTTACCGACAGTTATACCAAACCCAGCGGCAGTATCCCAATGTCATCCCGAAAACGAGTATGGCTTAAGGGAGGCGCCTACTGGAAAGGCTATCTTTTCCATCGTGCTACCTATATTAAGGCGGGATTATCGGGAATGATGTCGCCATTTCGATACCGGGCCGATCACTATAATCCTGTGCTGGATACCTGGCAAGCCGCTAGCAACGATCAGGCCTTACCGGTTTTTAATCGACTGGATGTTGATATCTCGGCACGGCTCCGCTGGATCATGTTTTCACTTCGATGGGAAAATGTTCTTGATGATGTTAATCAACTGGGCTACTTTGAGACAGCTCAATATCCAATGTCAGGGCGGCGCTTTATTTTCAGTGTTCGCGCATTATTCAGAAATTAAATCGATTATAAATCATGAGCTTAAGTTATGTTGTAAAAGAAGGTTTTGCAGGATTTAAAAGGGCTCGATTGGCTTCTTTTACTTCTATTTTTTCACTTTTTATTGCCGTCCTGTTGCTGGGCGTTCTGGCCCGGATTTCTTACAACGTATATGAAGTGGCCGAGTCGCTTAAAAAGTCGATTGATGTTGAAGTCTTTTTAAAGGAGTTAGATCAACGAACGACTAATGAGCTGGAAGCCAAGTTAAAAAAGCAGGATATTGTTCAGGAGGTTAATTATATTTCCAAAGATAGTGCTGCAGCGATTTTCAAAAAAGAGTTTGGTTCCGGTAGTAGTTCATTGGCCAAATTAGATTTTTTGCCTGCTTCTTTTCGTTTGAAAATGAAGCCGCAGACGGGGATAAAGAAGGTTGATACGCTGGTAAACGAAATAAGAAGCTACCGCGGTGTGGATGAAGTAAAGTTCAATCAAGACTTGCTTCAGCTCATCGAAACCCGATTTAAGACCGTAGCGACGATTGGAGGTGGAGTGGGAATTCTTATTTTGCTAGCCTCAATGATTCTGGTATTTAATACCATACGTTTAACAATTTATGCCAAACGAAAACTCATTAAAGCGATGAAGCTGGTTGGTGCAACCAATGCATTTATCCGACGCCCGTTTGTTGTTGAGGGAGTGATCCAGGGTGTTATAGCTGGTGTTCTGTCGGTTGGAGTGATGTATCTGGCCTTTCATTTCCTACTTCCCCAGTACGTACCTCAGTTTGGTATATTAGAATGGCCATTCGGTCGCTGGTATTATCTCTGTGGGGGGATGTTGTTGCTGTCTGTTTTTATGGGATTTATGGGCAGCCAGTGGGCCGCACGCCGTTTTATAAAGAAGACATCGATATCGAATTAATATTATACTGTTCATGAATATAAACCCCGGGGGTTTTCGAAAACTCCTTGGGTTTATGTGCTGTTAATACCCGCCTAGTGCACCACTCTCTACACTAGACTGGCGAAGCGTCTGCTTGTGCCTCTGCCTCTGTTACATTATACATATGCTGACCTGTACAAAACGAATGGGCCAGGTCTTTATCTGGTTTTGTACCTCCGGTACTGAACCCAAAAGCCCCGAAACTCTGCTTCGCATGGGAAGGCACTTTCCTTGACAGCACCGGAATTCGCTTGCATTCCACGGGCCAAGCGATGGGTTCGATAGAGGCTGTCCAAAAAGTCTCAATAATATGTTGAAAACCTTAATATTTTAGGCTGTAGATAAAATAGAACTATCAATTCTCCTGACCTCCTTCTCCAAGGAGGAACTCTTGGATTACGATCTAACTCAGAATGCTATAAAAACACTTTTGAAGTCCCTCTTGGAGAAGAGGGATTTAGGGAGATTGATATTACCTTAATTATTAAGGTGCCCATTTTCCGGGTTGGACTTTTTGGACAGTCTCTGGTTTGGGGGTAGGATTTCTTTTCCAGTATTAAGCACCTTAAAGATCACTTTTTCGCCAGAATCGGTAATGGTGGCATATAGCGTAATCCGCATTTTGCCGATGCTTCATAGCTTTAGCGATGGAGCGGAGTGACCCAGGGAAGAGGCAGTGGGTTGGTCTTTACCCATAACAAATGTCGAATGAGGATGAGCATACAGCCTCAGCGTTCTCTGTGCGAACCTCTGCATAACTCTGTGGTTAAATAATATTTTGACTATAGGAGAGTTCGCAAAGGTGTGAGGAATTCCTCTTAGATGTTAGCTGTGCCTGTTCGTGGAGATATGATCGACTGCAGCAAAAATCGCTCAGTTTGACATGAATTTTTAAAGACTCCTCCCATGCGACTTTGTACTTATATTGGTATCTATTGTACGATCTGTAAGAGGACACCTGCAAGTCGTCGACTGCCAAGTTTATAAGAATCTTTGATACCATACGCCAGTCGCCGGTAAATCCCTTGTCACCCCAAGAGCGGGTTACAACAGATCCTGGATCGGGATCCGGGATGACAGGAGGGCAGCCTTACCTAATGCTGCCATAAATTACCTGACTTTTGATAATTACTTTCGTTTATCCTTTATATAAATGTCCACCGACTGGCCTTCGCCGGTTGATCGTTCTTCTATTTGAAATAGTTTAATAGCATTGACTAATTCTCCAAGTTTTCGATAGCCATAATTTCGGGGATCAAATTCTGGAGATTGTTTGGCAATATAGCTGCCCACTTGTCCCAGGTGTGCCCAGCCACTCTCATCTGATGAAGCTTCTACGGCATTGCGAAGCAGGTTGACTAGTTTCGTATCCTGCTTAAGTTCGTTGGTTTTCATACGGCGGAAAGCAGTACCGGTATCCGTCTCGCTTTCACTACGCAAGACCTCTGTAAAGATAAATTTATCGCAGGCCGCTACAAAGGGGTCGGGGGTTTTCTGTTCCCCGAATCCATAGACTACTAATCCGGCCTCCCGAATTCGTGCGGCAAGTTTAGTGAAATCACTGTCACTGGAAACGATGCAAAAACCGTCAAATTGATTGGTATAAAGCAAGTCCATGGCATCAATAATCATCGCACTGTCGGTAGCATTCTTGCCCGTGGTATATCCGAATTGCTGGATGGGTTGAATGGAATGCTGTAGAAGATGTTCCTTCCAACCCCGAAGCTTGGTGGATGTCCAGTCGCCGTAGATGCGCTTTACATTGGCAGTTCCATATTTGGCGATTTCTGCAAGTAATCCTTCTATAATGGCCGGCTGCGCATTGTCTGCATCAATCAATACCGCTAATTTATTTGTCGATTCATTATCCATAATAAATAATTTTCTATAGTCAATGCTTATATGATAGCTAAATGTAAGGTTTTAAAGTATAATACTGGATCACCTCAACGAAGAATAGCTTCTGTATGGGTCAGATTATCTCATCACTGTGATGAACTCCCACTTCGCAGTATTATAACTTGTTCATAACTTTCTAAACTGTTAAATGCTTTGGATGTAAGGTATAACAATTAAAATAAACTACAAGATGAATATAATGGATGATTTTTTAACACACAGCGACTTCTAATCAAATAAATCAAAAAATCCCCCCAAAAGAGTTTCTATCGAATTGAAAAGGATAGCAGCTTTAAAATCTTAATACTGAGTTAACAAAAGAGTCCATTTTTTCAAATACATTATGTTTCAAGAAATCAGCATACAAGCATATTACATTTTAATTAAACCATTATAGCAATGGCTCAAAAGTACTTTGTTCTTCACCTTTCGGGATATCAATTATGTTCCAGTGAATGTTTGTGAAGAACAGCGTAAATGGTGATAAGCACCTCATGTCTTTTGTCTATCCCATGCTACGATTATGGATCGATGGCTATGATTACGACAAAAATGGGGTTGCCACCATGGATGCTGATGTCGTGGTATGGATAATTTTTTATGACAAATTCTAATCGACAACGTTCAAAACAACCCCCCGAGACTCTGGGGAAAACACTTAAAAACCAACATTAATCTTATGATTACCAATAAACACAGTTTCTTTAGAATCCTGCTGTTATTTCTTCTGGCAGGGACAGTTGTAATTTCCTGTGGAAAGTCTAAAAAAGGTGGGTCACAAAGTGAACAGGCAGGCAGTAAGCTACAAGCGGCTGGGGCTACCTTTCCTTATCCGCTGTACTCCAAGATGTTCAATAAATATAATGACGAGCATAATGTTCAGGTTAATTATCAAGCCATCGGTTCCGGAGGGGGAATTCGCCAGTTGAACAATAAGACGGTGAATTTTGGCGCTTCCGATGCTCCGATGAGCGATGAGGAGATGGAGCAAGCTCCCGCACCAATTGTTCATGTCCCTACTTGTCTCGGGGCGGTAGTCATAACGTATAACTTGCCTAACAATCCGAAATTGAAGATGACTCCTGAAATCATTACGGATATGTTTTTGGGCAATATCAAAAAATGGAATGATAAACGTATCAAGGCAGTTAACCCTGATGTTGATCTTCCGGATTTGAATGTAACGGTTGTGCACCGATCTGATGGAAGTGGAACCACCTTTATTTTTTCGGACTATCTAGCCAAGGTAAGCGATTCATGGTTAAACAAGGTGGGTCGCGGCAAATCTCTGAGCTGGCCGATTGGTTTGGGTGGCAAGGGTAATCCCGGTGTTGCAGGACTAGTTAAGCAGACGCCAGGTGCCATCGGATATGTTGAGTTGATCTACGCTTTGCAAAATGACATGCCTTTCGCCGACCTGAAAAATAAGAGTGGTCATTTTATTGCCCCGAGTCTGGAATCTGTCAGTAAAGCAGCGAATGTGGACATACCGGCTGATGCACGGGTGTCGATTACTAACACCGATGCTGATCAGGGGTATCCCATCAGCAGTTTTACCTATCTATTACTTTACAAAGATCTCAAAACTTCTGTCAACTCTCAGAAAAAAGCACAAGAAGTGGTAAATTTGGTCGATTGGATGCTACATGATGGCCAACAATATGCTAAACCTCTTGATTATGCTCCCTTGCCCGACGCTGCCTTGAAAGTAGCTATGAATAACCTGAGATCGGTAACGTATGAGGGTCAGCAGTTACTAAAAAAATAAAACATTATAACATGATAACTGTTGTAATGAGCTAATAATCTAATATCAGTAGAAGATTGCCTTCCTCGTTAATAAGGGGAGGGCAACTCTTTTTACTGCACCAAAAAGTTTAAAAATTTCTTTTTCTTAACAATTTATTAACACAAATAAGACCGCATTGTCACTTTGAAACTCTTATACTAGACGTTATTGCTGAGATAGCCACAAGTTTTTTTGTACAATTTAATCAGTGTCGCATTTTCAGCATCATCTCAAATGTTTTGTTAACCAGGCAGGCTATAATTTGTTTCGTAAAAGAGTTATAAAACGATCAATCGAAAGAGTGTGAGCAGACAAACTGAAAATATTTCCAATTTTGACCAAGCTGAAGATGGCTCTGAAAAGAAGATGGAAGAGCCGTCAGGAAACAGATCTGAAGACAATCCGAAAGGTAAAGAGCTAAAAAAGGAAGCTGCGAAACGGTTAAAAAGTGCCAGTTATCCTTTTGCCCGTGAGCGACTTTTCAACGCTACCATTACGTTATCGGTTTTATTGGTCTTAGGAGTCGTTGTATTGTTATTTGTCATGTTAGTTGTTCACTCGATCCCGTCCATCAAAGCTTATGGATTTTCGTTTATTATTGACAAGGTATGGAATCCGGTTACCGATCAGTTTGGGGCGTTACCCTTCTTAACCGGTACTCTTCTCACCTCGTTCGTGGCTCTTCTCATCTCTCTGCCGTTTTCGCTGGCGATCGGGATATTCTTGGGGGAATATGCCCGGGAAAGCCGTTGGGGTGAAATATTGCGTAACATGATTGAACTCCTCGCTGGGGTACCGTCTGTCATTTACGGTTTTTGGGCTCTGATGGTATTGGTACCGTTAGTCAGGGAATTTGCTATGGCACTTAATGAACCGCCCTATGGAGTGGGTATGCTTTCAGCTTCTATAATACTCTCCATCATGATTGTCCCTTATTCTGCTTCCATCAGCCGAGAGGTAATTAGTCTGGTGCCGGATAATCTTAAAGAGGCAGCCTATTCACTTGGAGCTACCCGCTTCGAGGTTATTCGACACGTAATGCTACCTCAGAGTTTTTCTGGTATTTTCGCTGGTATTTTACTTTCATTGGGTCGGGCTTTGGGCGAAACCATGGCTGTTACTATGGTTATTGGTAATACCAACGCTCTGCCCGATAGTCTATTTAGTACCGGGAATACGATGGCTAGTGTTATTGCTAACGAATTTACGGAAGCAACAGGTACGCTACACATGTCCTCATTAATAGAAATTGGTCTTTTATTATTCTTGGTAACACTGGCCATTAATATGGTAGGTCGAACTATAATCAAGAAATTTTCAGTAAAAGTATAAATGGACGAGACGAGTCTAAATATAAGAAAGATAAAGAACCGGGTATTCACCATTGGAGTGGCAACACTGACGGTTATATCAGCTTTGCCACTGGTATTTATCATTTTTTATGTATTCAAGCGGGGAATCTCTGCCATAAGCTGGGAGTTCTTGGTTACTCTGCCAAAATCGGTAGGTGAAGTCGGAGGAGGGATTGCCAATGCCTTGGTAGGAACAATTTTGATAGTATTAGTTGCCTCGATTCTGGCTATACCGGTTGGTATTATGGCTGGAGTGTATCTCTCCGAAAATCCGGATAGCAAGTTATCTAAGGTTGCACGCCTTTGCATAGAAGTACTTAACGGGACTCCTTCTATTGTAATAGGTATTTTTGCATATCTGGTCATCGTACTTTCTACAGGCGGTTTCAGTGCTGTATCAGGGAGTTTTGCACTGGCTATCATGATGCTACCCCTTATTGTGAGGACTACCGAAGAAACACTACAGCTTATCCCCGAATCGCTTAAAGAGGCGGGTTTGGCGTTGGGCGTGCCTTATTACCGAGTTGTTTTCAAAGTTGTGATCCCCTCTGGTTTAAGTGGCATTCTTAATGGTGTGATGCTGGCCGTGGCTCGTGTGGCTGGAGAGACAGCACCCTTATTGTTTACCGCATTTGGAAATCCCTATATGAACTGGGATATTTTCAAACCCATGGATAATCTTCCTCTCTTAATTTATAACTATGCTACGAGTCCTTATCAAAGCTGGCACCAGATTGCCTGGGGAGCGTCACTGGTTTTGATTACCATGGTTTTAATTATGAATCTTTTAAGCAGATGGGCTATTAAAAAATGGAAAGTTCGGTTCTAGTTACCAAAGATCTAAATGCCTGGTACGGCGAAAATCATGTACTACACGATATTTCTATGTCGTTTCCCCATAATCATGTTATTGCGGTAATGGGGCCGTCGGGTTGCGGTAAGTCCACTTTTATCCGTTGCCTGAACCGTATCCATGAGCTAACCCCCGGCGCGCGTACCGAGGGAACTGTCCTATTGGATAATCAGAATATTTATTCAATGGCAGCTATCAAATTGCGCCGGAAGGTTGGGATGGTATTTCAGAAACCAAATCCCTTTCCCACCATGAGTATTTATGATAATGTACTGGCCGGTTACAAGCTAAATAATATAAAACTTGATAGTCAGGAGCGCGATCAAATAGTTCATGATGCTTTAATTGGGGCCGGTTTGTGGAAAGAAGTTAAGGATTCTCTACATCAGAAAGGCACTTTCCTATCTGGTGGACAACAGCAGCGACTCTGCATTGCCCGTACGATCGCAATGAGGCCCGAAGTTTTACTGCTTGATGAACCAACCTCGGCTCTCGATCCTATCTCAGCTGGAAAAATTGAAGATCTGATTGTTGAGCTTAAAAAACAATACACGATCATTGTTGTGACGCATAACATGCAGCAGGCAGCACGCGTAAGCGATAAGACGGCTTTCTTCTATTTGGGCGAACTAACTGAATATGGGAAGACCGATAAAATCTTTACGGATCCTGAGAATTCAAAAACACAGAGCTATATTACGGGACGGTTCAGTTAATGTTTTTTAACTTATTGCTTTAAATCAATTGTATATTCCGGTGTATAAAGATGTTTATAAATACTGAAAAGAACGGACACATAATTAATATATAGGATTGGATAGGTCATCAATAAAAGAGTAGTTATTTAAAATAACAGTCATGACACATTTAGATACAGAAATAAAATTATTGAAAGACAATGTTCTTGAGTTGATGTTCTTGGTAAAAAATCAGCTTGAAAAGGGCAGGAAGGCGCTCGACAATTTTGATGAAGAGTTAGCCCATGAGATTATGGCTAACGAAAAGAGAGTGGACAGTCTTGAGCTAACAATCGATCGGGATTGCGAGAATATATTGGCCCTTTTTAATCCTGTTGCAGTAGATCTTCGGTTTGTGATGGCGTCCTTTAAAATAAATTCCGATTTGGAACGGATTGGCGATCACACCAACAGTGTAGCCAAATATATTCTGGATTTTGGGAAACCGATTGACGAGGGAACCATTAAAGAAATGCAGATTGATGAGATGTACGAAACATCCATCAAAATGATGAGTAATGTTTTTAACGCTTTTATAACCGAAGATACAAAATTAGCCCGTAAGGTATTTAAACTGGATAAAACCCTGAATGAGATAAACAGAAATGTTTCGGATGTTACTGCTAAGCTGATCAAAGAGAATCTTGATCAGACACAAAACTACTTATATCTATTTTCAATTATCCGCAAATTGGAAAGGGTGGGTGATCTTACCAAGAATATAGCTGAAGATCTCATCTTTTATATAGAAGCCAAGGTCCTAAAGCACAAGAAGATGAACTCAAAAAATAATAACGGGAACTCTGAGGAAGATTAGAATTTCAAGTTTATAGCAGTATCCTGCAGATTTTATTATATCAAAAATAAGATCAGCACATATACCAAAATCTGCAGCACCAGAATCTAACTCTGGTAAGAATCAGCACACTAAAATCACAATAAATCAGCACACACATGAAACGTATAGGTATTCTATGCACTTTAATGCTCTTTTTTTTCACTGCTAAATCTTTTGCGCAGGTTAAAGTGGGGGACGGAGGTAAATTAAGTGGGCTCGCATTCGGGGATTATTACTGGATGGCTCAAAATCATAGTGATAATATTGAGGGAAATAATGGATTTTGGATTCGTCGAATATATCTGACATATGACCTGGAAATAAGTGATTCCTTTTCGGCCCGGCTCCGGTTTGAGATGAGTAATCCCGGAGATTTCACTACCAGTGCAAAAATGTCTCCGACTGTAAAAGATGCTTATTTAAAATGGCATAACGACACCCAGCAAATTTTGGTAGGCATATCAAGTACCCCAACATTTGGCTTAACCGAACACGTTTGGGGATATCGATCGGTCGAAAAATCTCCACAGGATCTGTTCAGTTTTGGCAGTTCCCGCGATTTTGGAATTGCTGCCAAAGGACAACTCGATGAGGCAGGCAAGTTTCATTATCATTTCTTTTTTGGAAATGGAAACGGTAATAAATCCGAAATCAATAAGGGCAAGAAATTCATGTTTTCCCTAAGTTATGATGTTACAGATAATATTGTTGTACAGGGATACGGAGATTATAACGATCAGACCGGCGATCAGGAATCTTATACTCTGCAGGGCTTTGCTGCCTACCGTTCCGATAGACTCACTGTAGGGGCCTTGTATTCTTACCAGGAACAAACGAATATTGTGGGTTCGCAAAACTATGATAAAAATCTTGTTTCCATTTTTACCAATTTTGGAATAAGCGAAAAAGTGAAAGGATATTTGCGAGCCGATCATTTATTCGATTACTACTTAGGTGGATCAACGAATAGTTATATCCCTTTTGCTAGTAATGCTGAACCGACATTCCTGGTTGGCGGTATTGACCTAAGCATGGATAAAAATGTGCACCTGATGCCGAACATCGAGGCTATTGCCTATGGAGAAAATTCCGTTGGTCAAACCCCGGACACTGATTTGATTCCCCGGCTGACACTTTTCTACAAATTCTAGATCAGACATCTTAATATTTTAAGCTGCATCGGGCAAAACCTGCTTGATGCAGCTTTTTTTTGTCACATTATGTAAACATGAATAAACGATACACATTAATTTGTATTTGTTCTCACAAAAATGAAGAAAAATTTAGACAGTATGTAAATATATTCATATTTATAGGAAACAAAATGGGATTGCAGTGAGGCTGGCTAAATGTTCTGATAAATTAGGACGGGGCAATTTCTAGGATTGTAATTTACTCTCTGTATAAAGGACGGGATGAGATGACAAATTTTAAAAGTCCACTTTTCGAAGAACTTCAAAAATATGTAACTAAGGATAACTACTCTCCTAATACCGCCGATCTTGGAAGGTCTTTGCAAAAAGAAGGGATAAATGAAACTGATCTTATCTCTTATTATCACGATGCTCTAATTAAACTTCAGAAATCAGGATATGCTTTAAATTCTGTAGAAAGAATACAACGGGCGTCTGATTTTCTGGAGGATCTAATGGAAACCATAGATTTAGGAAAGACAGATCCCAAAAAACATATTATGAGGGAGCAGGCCTTAGAACAGAAAAAAGACAGCAAAACCTCAGGTAAAGGAGTAGAAAAAGTATTTTTTAAGGACGAGAAGTATTTTCAATCTTTAATTGAGCATGCACAGGATATCATAACTGTTCTTGACCATAGGGGCATTATTCGTTATTCCAGCCCTTCTATTGAACGAATACTGGGATATTCACAGGGAGAATTGACCGGTACAATAGCTTTCCAATATTTGCATGAGAATGATGTCGATCAGGTAAAAGAGATTTTTAAAAAATTAATTTCCGTCCCTGGTAAAGCACTTTCCGAAGAATTTAGATTTCGGCATAAAGAAGGGAACTGGGTTTATCTGGAGAGTATAGGAAAGAATCTGCCTCATAGCCCAGATGGTCCAATGGTTATAATCAATTCGCGAAATATAACCGAACGCAAAAAAGCTGTTCGTAAACTGGAGGAACATAAAATACAGTTAGATGAGGCTCAACAGATAGCGAAAGTGGGTAGTTGGCAGTGGAAACCTCAGAAAGAAGTTATTTGGTCGGATGAGATGTGTCGCATTTACGGCTATGAACCCGAAACTTTTGACAATACTTACGAGACATTTATCAATCACGTACATCCAGACGATAGAGGCGTATTGGAACAAAGAATTGAAGAGGCTTTAAATGAGAAGAGTTCGTTTGAAGTTCAAAATAGAATTATTCGACCAGATGGTGAGATAAGGACACTGTTATGCCGGGGACATGTCATCACCGATGAGAATGATGTAGTCCAGAAGATGATTGGAACAGGGCAGGATGTTACTGAGCAGAAAGAAAGAGAAAGAAAATTGCGAGAATATAGTAATGAACTCCGGAATTTATCTGAGAAGATTGAACAAACCAGAGAGGAAGAGCGCATAAGGATTGCGCGTCAGGTACATGATGAATTAGGGCAAATGCTTACCGTTTTAAAAATGGACGTTTCTATGATGAAAGACGAAATGAAAAAGCGAACCAATAAAAAATGTTTCGATTATTTTAATGAGGAAATAACTGAGATTCTTGATCGGATTAATGTAATTATTAAATCAGTCCAGCGAATTACTACTGAATTGCGGCCTGAAGTATTAGATGACTTGGGTTTAAAAGAAGCTATCTATTGGGAAGCAAAGGAATTTGAAAAGCGAACAGGTATAAATGTTAATTTTAGCTCGAATATTGAAGAAACCGACTTTTTGGATGATGATAAATCCACTAGGTTATTTCGCATTTTCCAGGAAACGTTAACGAATATAATCCGCCATGCAAATGCAACAAACGTCTGGGTGCGAATTAACCGCCACAAAGAAAATTTAATTCTGGCTGTTGAAGATGATGGCGTTGGTATTTCAGAAGAGCAAAAAGAGTCGTCTTCTTCATTAGGAATAATAGGTATGCAAGAACGCACACAGTTTTTAGGAGGCAATGTAGCAGTTGAGGGGAAGGAGAATGAAGGTACTACTGTTACTCTCACATTACCCTTAACCGAAGAAATATCAAACTATTAATAAAAATTATGATTTCTATATTTGTTGCTGATGATCATCCACTTGTTAGAGAAGGAATCAAGAAAGTGGTTGCACAGAGTACAATCGATATAAAAGTTGTTGGAGAAGCTGCTACAGCCAATGAGTTAAGAGAAAAACTGCGGGATCTGAAACCGGATATTATAGTATTAGATATTGCTATGCCAGGTAAAAGTGGCTTGGATGCGCTTAAAGAGATAAAACAATTTTATCCGGATTTACCTGTATTGATATTGAGTATGCATCCCGAAGATAGATTTGCAATACGTTCATTAAAAGCAGGCGCCTCTGGCTATCTGACGAAGAGTAGTATTTCTGGACAGCTGGTTAAGGCCATTAGAAGAATCGTGAAACAAAGCAAGAGGTACATTAGTCCTACTTTAGCAGAGACATTAGCTGAACACCTTGATTTAAATAATGAAAAGCCACTATATGAGACATTATCGGATCGTGAGTACCAGATAATGTGTATGGTAGCATCCGGGAAAAAGGCGAATGAAATTGCCAAAGATTTATCTTTGAATATCCAGACAATACATACTTATCGGGCTAGGATAAAGGAGAAGATTAATCTCGATTCTGATGTTGAGATAACCCGTTATGCTCTTGAAAATAATCTGATTGATTGAAAAATATGTAACATCTATAATCCGGGATACCCGATTTGTAAATAAAGTAAAAGGCCGCTTCAAAAAGCGGCCTTTGTTATAAATTAGAATTATGGATGATGTTATCTAAGTGTTATTGTTTTTTGATGCTTATTATTCCGTTCATTTGATTCTTGAATAACGTTATTGGGATCAGCAACAACTGTTATTGTGTGATCTCCTCCTTCTTTTTGGGTATCCCAAGTAATACTGACTTGACCGCTGTTACCAGCTGTTAGATCTAAGGTCGTTTGGCCAATTTCTGTGGAACCATCCAAAAAGCTGATTAAGACATCGTTCGCATCTGCTTTACCCTTATTGGCTATAGTAGCTGTCAGCGTTGTTTCCTTTTTATTGGTACTTTGCGAGTAAGAAATACTTTCGGGAGTCAAATCAGGTTTGGGATCATATTTCGCAAACAGGCGCTTCCCGGAAGTTTGACGAGCGATGGTAGCAAGAGCATCATTATTATTTGGTCCGCCAGATACGCAGTCACCAGTACATCCGTCTGCATAAGCAACCAATACACGGCCCTCGTGGTCAACGTCGATTCCGATAAAGTCGAGTAGGTTACGATGCCCGCTGCACGTTGTTCCTCCTGTACAAATAGGTCCGCGCTGCACCGGATCATTTGGGGTAGCATCACTGGTTACCCAAGTTTTACCACCATCATATGTGGTAGCAATATATAGGTGCCAAACACCCGAAAAATCGCTTGACTGGTAATTTCCAGCTGTTTTTGTACCAAGAAAAGCGACGGCAGCTCTATTATCATCGCCTGCGATGACAGCCGGGAATACAATATTTTTAATACCAATTTGAGCTCCAATATCCTGATCGTATTTCCAGGTTTGCCCATGATCGAGTGATATCGCCGCGTGAGCATGTCCATCTGCGTTTTGATAACCAAAATAGGTAGTTCCATTAGCGCCTACTTGAACAGCTGGATCGCTGCCAATATCGGGTGAACTATCTGGATTTTTTCTTATTGCCCAATTACTGCCATTATCGGTGGAGACTATAACAGCTTGACTATTACCGCATGAGCCATTGGGCACATAGGCGGTACCTTTTGGACCTACTTTAACATGTCCATGTAGGCCGCCACATTCTTCGAGTGTATAGATTGGTACTGCAGGGCTAAATGTGACACCACCATCTCGACTTACTGAACATAGTGCTGCCGCATCATCTTGCGAGCAGTAATATACGATATCCGGATAGTTGGTAACCGGGCCAATACCTGTATCTGCGAAAGGACCTCCACCGAGCGTCTGGTGATCGACACCTGAGCCAATACCGCCGCCTTCACTTACAGTCCAGTTATCTCCATCGTCGTCGCTAAAGCAAGTTAAACTATTTAAAGCTGGATTTACAATGAGTTGCGATTCATAAGTTCGTCCCGTTTTATGATCCGTCCAAAGTATAGGATCCAGGCTCTCTTCTGCTGTACAATCTGGAAGACCGGCTGTTACATCTTTCCAGGAAACTGCTGCGGGACTTACATCATCGTTGAATTTAACCCGGTAAGTACTATAGTATGCCTGGTACATTGCACTACCTGTATTCCAGTTAACTCCTATTGAAGGTTCTCCAGCATTATGCGCATTAGGAAGGCTTTCAGGAGCAACATAATTATGATAAGTAGGAGGCTCTTCACCTGAAGGTGGTGGGGGGGAGGCTTTATCCTTTAATTGTATTGTTCCGGTAAATGTCTCACCTAATGGAGCATAGGGAACCACTCGAATAGTATAATCGCCTGAAGTAGGAGGTATTTTAACAATCTCCGGATCACTAGTGGACGCGGCAGAGGCAACAACACTTCCTGACGAATCGAGTACATAAAGATCAAAATCCGCCTCACTGGTTGACCATTTGATTTTGATTTCCATAATGTGATCAGAGCCATATCCAGCAGGAGTTTCTACTGTAAGGCTATAGTTACTGCAGGGAGTAGCAGTACCACATTGCAAGTCTCCGGTTGTTCCGGTAATGTTGGCTACCAGGAAAGGTCCATCAGTATAGGTAATTTTGGGATTTTCAGGTGTAACTGTTCCACTTCCACTCGAAGTGCTAGTAGCAGATTGTTTAGTCAGATTTTTAGTTGTTTCTTTTAAGTTGTTTTCCTGAACGATACTGCTAGTGTCGCATTGAACTAGTAGTATCGTTAAAATGGTTAGAACTGCACTATATGTGATAATACGTTGCATAGTTATACTTGGTTATTTGAAGGGTATAGTTTTGACGGTTAAGCTTATATATTGCCCTAAAGAATGGCTTTAGAATAAGTTTATTAACCGCCATTATTTGGATGATACTTTAATTATCATATTATTTATCGATAAGTGAATCGTTCGCCACAGAACAGGATAGCTATTTTAGCATGTTGTTTTTTAGTTGTAAATCATGCTAAATAGATGTTGAGAAATATCCCTAATTATACGAGCCTTACTTAAAGAGTTAGGGACTATTTATAAAGAGTAATTATTCTAAATCTGTTGTAATAAAATATGTAAACAGCTTATAATAAATTTATTACTCCATTTGAATGAATTCATGAATTGGAAAGCCCAAGCATATGAATACTGATTGGAATTACTTGTAAGGATTTATTTACTAATATAACCAACAGATTTTATTCAAAATCATTCTTGCCAAGCAGGACAAAAGATCAGTATATTAGGCGCTCTTGGGTGATTAGCTCAGTTGGTTTAGAGCACTAGCTCGACAAGCTAGGGGTCACTGGTTCGAATCCAGTATCACCCACTCCAATTCTTTTAACTCCTCTTTTGTCAATAACTTAGCTTTATTGGTACAAATTAGAGTATAAAAAATCCTCCGTCTCGTACTAATTACAAATCTTTAAACGGAGGCAGAATTATGAACAAACAATAAATCCACCTAAGCTAAACCCGGATATTAAATCAAAAGCGAAAGAGTTATTCGATCTTATTGGGATTGTAATTTAGGGATACTTGTATGACTAGAGGAAATATTGCTGAAGATATGAAAGTAATCATTGCAAGCTAAGATTTTCCAGAAATTGATGCATGCCTATATAATAGCTGCTCGAAATCCCAATAATCAGTAAGAACCCTGGCTCTCATTTTTTTAAGGTGGGGGAAACTAACAGTTATAGGGAGTATGTTTTTATCCAACCAATAAATTAGCAAAGAAAGTTATTTTTCACTTTAGCTGTTTGGCAAGTTAAATAGTTTTGGTTAATTATTTTTCAACTGTTTCATGCAATTTATTTCATCATATACAGTTTCATCATAGGAAATGAAAATCAAGCCCAAATGACATATTCTCCCGATAATAATAAACCCACGCGCCGAATTGCGGCAATTGATTTAGGTACTAATTCTTTTCATGCCATCATCATGGATATTTATCCTGATGGTAGCTTCAGGCGGATAGACAAGCTAAAAGAAATGGTTTTGCTCGCTGAAGGGGGTATGCATCACATGCTGTCTGATGAGGCTATGCGACGAGGCATTAACGCTTTGGGGAAAATTAAATTTTTATGTGATAACCTGAAAGTAGAAAAGATCCTTGCTTATGCAACAAGCGCAATCCGAGAGGCCAGGAATGGTGGTGAATTTATTCAGCGGGTTATTGATGAAGTAGGTATTAAACCCCTTGCCATCACCGGGGCAAAGGAGGCTAATCTCATTGGTCAGGCAATACAGCATGCTATTGCATTGGATGATCAGCCGGTGCTTATGCTGGACATCGGAGGTGGTAGCGTAGAATTTATTATCGGCAATAAGGATGAATTATTCTTTAATGCCAGCCGAAAAATCGGCGCCGCCCGGATGGCAGAACAACTAATAACCCACGATCCGGCGACAAAAAAAGAGATCAAAAAACTTCGCGAAAAATTTGCCGCGGAGCTCGAGGACGTTGCAGAGATCTTAAAGGAAAAACCGGTTTTAACGATTGTAGGTTCATCGGGGACGATGGAAAATATTGGACAAATGATTGCTGATCGAAAATCACTCAGTACTTCGCTGTCACTCAACGAGTTGACTTTTAGTGCTGATGATTTTGAAGAATTTTATCAAGATTTTATAACGTTAGACCACGCCCAGCGATCAAAACTGAATGGCCTCGATAAAAAGCGGGTGGATATCATTGTACCGGGTGTGGTTCTTTTGCGGTATTTGCTGCAATCTTTTGGAATTAAGACTATCCGAATTTCCGAAGACGCCCTAAGGGAGGGGATGATTTTAAACTATATCCATGAAGAAAAGCAAAATATGGAGCTTGATCTTAAATCATACTATCCCGATCCCCGGCGGCGAAGTGTATTCGAGCTATTACGGAAATGCGACTGGCATGAGGCTCATTCCCGGCATGTGACTTCTTTAGCATTAAAATTATTTGATAAACTTCAGGATGAACTATCCCTTGAAGATAATGACCGGGAACTGTTGGAGTATGCCTCTCTGATGCATGACATTGGTTATTATATTTCTCACCGCAAGCATCACAAACATGCGCTGTATCTCATCCGGTATGCAGACTTACGCGGATTCCGGGAAGAAGAAATTGAGATCATGGCAAATGTTGCTCGTTATCACCGCCGTTCTACCCCCAAAAAAAGGCATAAGCGGTACCGTAAACTTGACAAACTGCTCAAGCAAAAAGTTAAAAAGCTTTCAGGCATATTACGGATAGCCGATGGAATGGACCGAAGTCACTACCAAAATGTTCAGGATCTGGATATTGATATTGGAGAAAAAGAAATAGCTATTACTATCACTACTAAAGCAGACCCCGAACTTGAGATTTGGGGCGCAATGCGTAAAAGTCAGCTTTTCGAAGAGATAACGGGCCGGGAACTGACGATTACCTCCCACAAGACAGAAGCCACAGATACCATTAAAAGTTAAGATAATATTAAATATTGGCATATTGGTTATGGAAGTCACTCTTTTAACAGTATTATTCATATACTCTGACTAAAAAATGTGTCATGTCTGACTATACCTCCAAAGAAGTAGCTGTTTACCTGTATAATGAAATAATGCGCTCCTGTCAGCTAAAGCTTTCGAGCGCCATAGAAAAAATTGAATCTGCGTTCGACAGCTCATTTGTGAGCCGTTCTGAAAAAGGAAATAAAGTAATATCAGAAGAGGTGCTGAAACATTTTCGCTTGCTCAATTCCAATGGAATAAAATGGAATCCAGGCAAACAGGCTTGGGTTCACACTGAATCAAAAACTAAGGAAACTGCATCTCAAAAAACCTATAAAAATCTTGAAATTCCTACTTCCGTAAAGTCACAAGATATTAGAAAAGGTCTTTCCCTGGATGATCCGTCTCTGTATCTGAACCGTGAACTGGGTTGGCTTGATTTCAATTGGCGGGTGCTATATCAAGCTATGGACCCGAGACACCCGTTATTGGAACGTATTCGATTTCTTGCTATTACAGCTACTAATCTTGATGAATTTATTCAAAAACGGGTTGGGGGATTAAAGCGACAGAAAGCCGCCGGCGTTCTCGATTTAAGCCCGGACGGGCGAAGTCCTGAAACCCAAATAAAATTGGTGCAACAGGAAGCCGGTAAGATGCAGCAGCGGGTGTCGGAAGTCTGGAATAACGAACTACGCCCTTTGCTGGAAAAAGACGCCTCTGTTAAGATAAGCTCTTATAATGATTTAACGGAACGTCAACAGAAGCAACTGGATGATTATTTTATTGAACATATTTATCCTATGCTTACTCCACTCGCTGTCGATCCCGGCCATCCCTTCCCTTTCATTTCAAATCTTAGTCTTTCGCTGGCTGTAAAGCTAAAACGTCCCGAGCGGAATGCGTTTAGATTTGCCCGGGTTAAAGTCCCATCAAATCAGCCCCGATGGCTGAAACTTGAAAGCGACTCCTATGCTTATCTATTTGTGCCCGTTGAAGAAGTAATTCGTCAGAATATTGAGCAGCTGTTTCCGGGCATGGAAGTAGGCAGTATTTGCACCTTTCGTATCACTCGTAACGCAAACGTACGTCGAAATGAAGAGGAAGCTGAAGACTTGCTTTCGATGATATCGGAGGAATTGCGTGAACGCCGCTTTGCTGAAGTAGTTCGTCTTGAAGTGGAAAATGATGTGGATTCCAGAGTATTGGAATTGTTGAAAAATGAACTGCAGCTCAGTGAAAGCAACAACGATATTATATTTCAGGATAGCCTGCTTGACCTTAGTTCTTGCTTTGAGTTAGCTGAGCTGAATATTCCAAGCCTCAAATACAAACCATGGAATCCCGTTATTCCCAGTCCTCTCTATTTTGAGGGGGATACTGAAGAAGAGCAAACCATTTTTGATATCATTGACAAAGGGGATTTGCTAGTCCATCATCCTTATGAGTCGTTTTCGGCCAGCGTGCGTAATCTTATCGAGGAAGCTGCTGATGATCCGAATGTTTTGGCCATAAAGCAAACGCTCTACCGTACTTCGGATGAATCCCCAATCGTCAAAGCGCTAATCAGGGCAGCTGAAAAAGGAAAACAAGTTGCAGTTTTAGTAGAAGTAAAAGCTCGTTTTGATGAAGCCAGTAATATAGAATGGGGTAAAATGCTCGAGGACGCCGGCGTACATGTAGCTTACGGCCTGGTGGGTCTAAAAACGCACGCCAAAGTAGCGCTAATAGTACGTAAGGAAAAAGATGAGCCCGTTACTTATTGTCATATCGGAACGGGTAATTATCATAGCCAAACTGCAGAAATATACACCGACCTCGGGCTGTTGACTAATGATCCTGATCTTGGGTACGACGTCTCTAACCTTTTTCATTACTTAACCGGATATGCACCGGAACAGGAATACACTAAACTGCTGGTGGCCCCTCGCTATCTGCGAAATTCCTTTAATGAATTGATTGAAGGAGAAATAGAAGCTGCCAAAAACGGAGATGATGCACGAATTATTGCCAAAATGAATGCCCTTGATGATGTCGATATCATCCGGCGATTGTATAGCGCTTCGCAGGCAGGGGTAAAAATAGATCTTATTGTTCGGGGACACTGTCGTATGCGTCCTCAGCTTAAAGGGTATAGCGAAAACATTCGAGTGATAAGTATCATCGGCCGGTTTCTGGAACACGATCGTATTTTCTATTTTGAAAATTCCGGTAAGCCAAAAATCTTTATCGGAAGTGCCGATTGGCGGCACCGTAACATGGATGAGCGCGTTGAAGCAGTAGTGCCCATTACCTTGCCCTCTTTGAAAAGGCGGCTCATCACTATTCTTGACAGTGCTCTGAACGATAACCGGTTAGCTTGGGATATGCATTCTGATGGGAGTTACACTCAACGCCGGCCCGCTGAACGAGAAAAAGAGAGGAATTTCCACCGACAAATGATGGATAATGCCAAAAAGCGGGCTTATAAATAATTTAGTTTTAGAAATGTTGCTATCGCTAAATTTTTTTTCCGGCAGCCCACATTTTAACTGCATCCAAATAATTCACTATTTTTAAAGGTTCGCGTTCGAGCATTAATGTTTCGATAGCTTCAATAAGATCATTCTTTTTCGAAACGTCATTCTTAGGCTTGGCGTCAAAATCAGTCCAGTTTTCAATACCAATCGATATTAGGGATTGCGGTTTAGACACACACACCCATTCGATTTTCACCTTGCCACCTGAAACCTTTAATAATCGTGATTCGCGATTTTTTTTGACTTGAACCGGTTTACAACCCGTACTCGTCAGATAGTCTAAGGTGGTATCACGATCCAAGGGTTCAGCAGGATATTCCGGTAAATCCAAATCAACTTTTTTTAATGTATTACGGAATGTTTTCCACGCTGAATAGCTCAGGGGGAAATCAAAAAGTTCATCGGTATCCTCCAGCCATTTTTCAAAGTCACTATCCTTCTTTTTAAGCCGTTTAAATTTCAGACCTCCCTCCGCACCAGTCCGAAATTTAGTATTGATGTAAAGATCCGGAATTAAAAGGTACAAGTCTTCTACAACTTCAGCTTCAGCTACGAGAGGCAAATCACAAAACTGCTGTATAAATCTGCTTGATACTCCTCCAAATCCTCTCCATTCCCAATGTAACTCAGTTGTCATTTCCAGCCTCCTTTACATTTATAATTTAACAATCGATACAAATTTCTGAACATTTAGCACTCATTTTCATTTAATTTTAAATTTCAGCTACGAATTTTAAAATTACAATTAGTAGTAAACCAGATATGAAATGTAAAACACCTTTAAAGTGTTTAATAGCTAAGTTTATGGAAATTTGATAATCTACTGGATGAAAAAATTAGTATCAATATTAATAATGAGTAACTTACTCAAGTAATTATGAGTATTCAATTAGCATATAATGAGGACTTTTCAGAAGGCCTGAAGCGCCTGATGATTGAAGAATGTCGAACGGCAATTAAGTATTCAAGCAAAGTCAGTAGCGACGAAGAAAAACATAAGGCGGTACATGAGGCCCGCAAGGCATTTAAAAAAGTGCGTGCATGCCTGCGGCTGGTCCGTGATCATATTGATTACTACAAAGAGGAAAATGCTTGGTTTCGTGACCGAGGCAGCGAAATTTCTGATGTCCGTGATACTACAGCTAATATTGAAACATTAAATGTACTTAAAGAACAGTACGATTCCGAGCTGTATGAAAATGCCTTCAATGATCTTTACAAAAAACTAGAACAGCAACGCCAAAGATCTGCCGAAAACGCTTTTCACAAAGATAACCAAGTTGAAAAACTTCGGGAGGCCGTTGAAAGAAAAATCAAATCGATTCCAGGGTGGCCACTGGATATTCAATCATTCAACGATATACGTCCGAGTATCAAACGAACCTATAAACGTGGTTATAAGGGACTGCGTAAATCACTTAAGACAAGAGAAATCAAGGATTTCCACGAATGGCGAAAGAGAGTAAAGTATCTGCGCTATCAGATTGATATTTTAAACAGGTTATGGCCACCGGTATTTGAGGTATATGAAGATGAACTGCACGATATCACTGATTTTACAGGTACCTTAAATGACCTTAATAACTTGCAACTTACGATTCAGGAGTTGGATGAACCATTTAAAGACAGGGATGAAAAGATGCTTTTTAATGCCATAAAACAGAAGCACGAAGAAGTTATTAAAAAGCATTCCCTGCTAAAAGGAAAAAAGTTTTATTTCGATTCTCCCTCTGACTTTTGCGACCGAATGGAAATCTATTGGGAAACTCATCGGGAAATAATGCAGCGTAAAAATCTACCGAAACCCGCTCAGTTGGAAAGTACCTAAAGCTTTTTTCTATAGAAAACCTAATTATAAGGGAGAATTATTTTTAGTGATATCTCTGCTCCCTAAAGATATGTCAATCGGATCAGGACATCCTCCATAGAACGGGAAGCAACACACTCACCAAATTTTGTTTAAATCCTGATATTTTATAGCTAATGAATAGCCACTTACCTACATATTTTAATAAGAAGTGGTAAAATATTATATTGATTTCCCTTTAAAGAAAACCCATTATTAAGGGGAGGGGATTGTTAAACCACTCTATTCGTTGACGATTTAATGGTTTGCGGGATTATTGGATATAATTAAAAAGACATAGACATAGAATCTATGTTTTCAAGGCAAAAATGGGGTAGATGGAAAAACAGGCCAATAATTATTGTCTCTACTACTTTGGGAAAATGTGAGCTCAGATAAGCATAAAACTGAATTGAGATACTATCTAGGAGGTTAAAATGTTAAAAAAGATGATTCATAAAATTAGGACAACCCAAACTTTAGAAGAATTGCTGGGCATTTTTGTAGAGGCAATAGAGCTGAGAATGCATGGTATCCTAAGTCAGAAAGATCTTTTAAAGATTAGTGAAGAGAAAGACTTAAGGTTAGAAAATTTCCATAAGTTAAATGGACAAGACAGATAAGTTCTATTTGATCAGAAAGTGATGTTGATTAACGATTTGAAAAATCGGCAACAACTGAATTTAAGTTGCAGTACAGAATAAATAAACAACCCGGACAGAGTTTAGTTTACATTACCGAGTTTGGTTCACATTACCCACACTGTTGCTAAAATTAGCTGATATTTCTTGAATCCATTACTTTACGTATCTCTATAATCAATTCTTTTTTATTCATGTTAGAACGACCTTTGATATCCAATTGCCTGGCTTTTTCATAAAGCTCATCAAAATGCCAGGATTCAAAATCTTCAGGGGCATTTTTAGGCTTCGTTTTGGAAGGGGCCTGAGCCTGATTTCCTTTCCTCATTTTAGCTTTTCTAACTTCATTTCTCGCCTCTTCATAAAGCTGGTTCCATTGGTTTTCAACCTGTTTATAGTAATCTTTGGTCTTAGTCGTCAGATAAATTCCACCCTTTATTGTCGTTTTTGTCAGAGCTCGCACACCTGGCAAAGTTAACGGCATAGTAAGAAATGAACCAACAGTCCCAACAAATGTTTTTACACTTTCACCCATATCTTTCGATGTTTTTTTGTCTTTATTCATGGCCTGCTATTTTAGTTGTGGATAACTGAATTAATATTTTAATAACATTTCAGAAATAAATTCTTAATCATTGTAAATTATTTTATTATCAGAAATAATATGTATGCAACATCACATATGAATACAATATCATTAAAACACTCTATTGACGGAAGATTACGTTTAAAACTGTCAGCTGTTAAAAATACTGAATCGACAGCCTCTGCTGTTGAACAAATTCTTCTATCTCACAAAGCTGTAGTTGAATGTAATGCTAACCATATTACAGGTAGCGTTATTATCAAATACAACCCAAATAAAGCTAGTGATGAAACTTTTCTTGAATTGTTAAAGAAAGAAGAATTTTATGAAGGCGAACCTCAGTGGGAAGATAGCCCACAAAAATCGACTTCTTCTTATACAACTGGAGCTGCCGAAGTTATTCTGACTAAAGCGATTGAAATAGCAGCTGAAAGAGCCATATTAGCTCTGTTATAAATTTTTAATCTGGCTGTTTTTCAACAACGGACGTAATGCATTAAATCCGGCTGCCACAGCTGAGCCATTACTAATTATAGTGGCTCCAATCGGACCTATCAATCCAAATAAAGTCATTCCGATTGCAATTGTGTTTGGCACCGATATAATTTTCCAATTTTGTTTAATAAGACTGATACAATCCCTGGAAATTTCTATCGCTATCGGGATGTTTTTGAGTTCGTTGTTATGCAATACTACATGAGCTGTTTCTTGGGCAATATCAGTTCCGCCATTAACAGCGATACCCGCATCTGCTTGAGCCAAAGCTGGTGAATCATTAATACCATCTCCAACAACGGCTACCGTAAACCCTTCTTTTTGAAGCTGTTTTACATATTTCAATTTTTCTTCTGGAAACACCTCTGAGATATATCTATCAATTTTCAAAGAATCAGCAACCTGTTTGGCCACTTTATCACGATCGCCGGTTAGCATAACGATTTCTTTAATCCCTAATTCTTTAAGCTGAGATATCATTTCACGAGCATCAGTTCTGATCGGATCTGACAATCCGATGAGTCCTATAACTTTGTGATCTTCGGCAATTATAACAGGTGAAACCGCCTTACTTTCAATATTTTTGATATCTTTTAATACATCGTTGCTTAAGGTTATCTCTTTTTCCCTGAAGTATCGCTTACTACCAACATGCACAGTTGATCCATTTATTCCTGCTTCTATACCATATCCTATCCTATAATTACTTGTTGAACGTAAGGGGATAGACAATTCCATAGATTTTGCCATTTCAGAAATTGCTTCGGCAACAGGATGACTTAGGCGTTGTTCGGCAGCTGCTACAATCGTCATCAGATCACGTTCATCCTTTATCTTTCCATTTTTATAGGGTATAATCTGCGTCACCTTTGGTGTCCCCATGGTCAGTGTACCCGTTTTATCAAGAATCATCGCATCAACCTCGGCTAGCTTTTCAAGGTAACGGCCGCCTTTGATAAGTATGCCGTTTTTTGCCGCTCGGGTCATTGATGAGAGGACCGAAGTAGGTGCTACAACTCTAATTCCCGTTCCATAATCAATGATTAATAATGAAGCAGCCCGTTGTGTTTGACCCGTTGCTAAGATAGAAATTCCAGCTGCAGCAAAACTATAAGGTACCAGCTTATCGGCCCATTCTTCAGCATAATTTTGAACCCGTGTATCACGGGTTGGTGCATTTTGGATCATTTGTATGATTTTAGCCGCTTCCGTCTGATTGCCCACGTTTAGAACTTCAATATATATTTTCCCTTCTCTGACAACAGTACTAGCATAAACCTTATCAGTAATTGTTTTCTCCACCGGTTCAGATTCTCCGGTTAAAGTATGTTGGTCTAACATGGCAGTGCCTGATTTTACGAGGCCATCCGCAGGAATCATCTCTCCGGCATATACCACAATGCGGTCGCCAACTTTAATTTCTTCCAAAGGGATTCGTTTTTTAGTATTGCCAATTACCAGCCAGGCATAGCGGTTTCTAAATTCAAAAAGACTACCGATGGCTTTTTTTGAATATTCCATAGTATAGGAACGGATATAATCACCTAAATTGACCAGCCAAACCATAAAAGCAGCGGTAGGTAATTGTCCCTGAAGAGTTAAAATAAAAGTTGCAGCAGCATCAAGCACATCCACATTAAGTTTTTTATGCCTGGTTACCGAATGGAAAGCCCGCATAAATATCCGTTGACTACTGCCTAGTAAGAAAAGTCCTACAAATGGAAGTGACGAGGGGCCAAAAAGCCAACCTGTAAATACTGCCATCGAAGATAGAATTAAATCAAGTCTTGATTCTTCAGCTTCTTCTGATTCGGATTCAATTAGGGACCCATTTACGGATAGAGCTCTTAATTTATCTCGACTAATGCTTCTTATTAGTTTATCAAGAGATTCTGCATCCCATTTTTGACTGGAAAAATGTATAACTACCGAATAACAATACAAATTTATCCGAATACTTTCGATACCCTCCTGTATCGATAAATAATATTCAAATTTTTCTACAAAAGCTTGTTCATTTTGAAGCTCAGGTATGTTAAATCTAACCCTCCCGGATATCGCATGCAATAAATGGCATCTGTTGAACATATAAGCATAACCTCTGTCATATCTCGCTGGATTTATCCGGAAGTGGCTTTTAACTTCCCTTCCTCAACGTTCCCATTTTGTTTTGAAGGATTGAAAATCAAAAAAGTACTAAAAGAATACCAAAAAAAGGTATGCCACGCCGGTAATGCAATAGTCTCTGCAACAAGCAAGCTTCTCAGACCAAGTCCTAATAATCCAATGGGGATCATCTCTTCAAGCCCAACTTTTTGTCCTGTCCAATATTTAACCTCATTATTCAGTTCCTTAAAAAAAAACCGAATCTCTTCAGAAAAATCTCTGATCTCCTGTTTCCCATCGAGCAAACTGTGAATCTGATCAATATCAATTTCATCAGGTATCAAATTAAATTGCTTTGCCTGTTTGAAAAGCTTTTTTATCTCTTCTTTTTGATTGGGATCATATTCAATAAGTACGCTTCCTGTAAGTGTATTTATTTTTAACTTTTTTATTAAATCCATACCAGAAGCATATCCCCGAATATTTTTGGCGAGTGCTTCATTACTTTTAAGTTGATCTATTCTAACTCTAACACGGCCAGGTATAAAGTGGGATATAGCAATTCTATTTAATTCAAACATGAGTAACACTTGTTATTGGTAGAAAATCAGGATGTCTTTTTTGCTGTTTCCTCAGCACCTGCTTCCATCTCAGCCTTTGCTTCTGCAACCAGGTCAGCAAATTCTTCTCCCGATTCTGCTATATATTCTTTAGCTTTGTCACTCAAATAAATGCCTCCCTTTATTAATTCTTTGGCGACAGGTCTAACTGCTTTGGCAAGGAAAGGCGCAGCTACTAAAGCACCAATTCCAAATGCAACTCCACCCATAGATTCAGCCACTTCTTCAATTAATGACATAATATTTACTCCAAATAAGATTTAATAATTGTGATATTTTTTAAGTTAATCGATTATTACATGGTATAAACATGACTTATATAAAATTACCTTTGGTGATTCATTTGATTAGCATGTAAATACCTTTCTGATAAGGTACTTTTATTAGACCTGTTACAATAGGAGCTATTCAATATGTTTGCTGTAGGAAATAATCCTACAAAGTGGATAGCCATATAATATTTTAAGGTATATTGACGGTAGAAGACTGGTCGCAGATTCATCAAATAATTCACAAATAAAATGCAGAACTGCCAGAATAGCTACGTAGATGTTACACATATTTTATAGACTCCCGGGTCGGATCATATTTCACCCTTGGTATTATCAAATAGGTTCTAAAAACTATTAAAATTAACATCATCTTTTGCTTTCAGCTCGTTGGTAGGTTTTGTATTTTTAGGATTACGAAAAAACGGCAAATAAATAGATAGATGGCTCAACGCAGAGAAGCACGAGAAGTAGTTTTGCAAGCCCTTTATGCTTTTGAGATTGGCAAAGGTGAGTGGAAGCACATCATTAATACGG